>ERZ779876.1504-NODE-1504-length-19776-cov-4.187567_pt1 | contig 19776 bp, 21 predicted proteins | sample MGYA00511068_ERZ779876 | MGnify/ENA primary metagenome ERZ779876 (study PRJEB29588, sample SAMEA1970858) | human gut metagenome | biome: human gut; feature: human-associated habitat; material: faeces | place: Denmark | collected 2008/2010 ...
AAGATATTACGATGTGAAATTTTGAGATATAACTAAATTTCCCAGTTTTACATTTTGCAAATGTTTCGTCGTATGAATTTCACCAGTTTCTTTATTATATATAGCTATATAGTTATTTTCAGAATCCCCAAATTGTAAAAACACATACTTATTTGACTGTAAAATTCTATCTATTCCCGTTACATAATTATCACGGATAGCAGTCCGAAGAGCTATAGTTCCATCCCCTTCAATAAATTGCTTAGGAAGACGTCTATCTCCAAAATCTATTTTATACAAAAGAGAGATTTCCTCATCTTTTATCATGTATAACTCATCATAAGGAAAGAAACACAATAATGCCTCATTTCCTAATTGAGCATAAGAAACCTCACCAAACCCTTGATTGTTTTTGGGTTCGTCAAAAGGAAAAAACTTTTCTATTTTATCAGAGCTATTGAGATCAATGGTAAAAAGTTTATAGAACCCCTCCTTAGTATTACTAGAATTAGGCAAATAAAGTTTATCATTCATACAGAATAATTCTTCGGCCCAAATATTACCTATACCTTTATCACGTATAAATTTACCGGATGCATCATAAAATAAAAATTTCCCCATGTAATGGTCAAATAATATCACGTCAGTTCCATGCACTGTAAAATAAGATATATTTGTATATTCACCCGGACCACTTCCGACGGAATGGATTTTAGTCCTCAATTTACCAGACATATCAAAGACAAATATACTTTTACTAATATTATCTGCGATATAAATTAAATTGTTCAGGCAAATGAGTTTTGTAATTTCTCCAATTAAGCAACTGTCATTAGTCTCTAGATGGAACATTAAAACGCTATCCTCTACCATTGGAGAATAATCTATAACATTGCTTACATGCTTCCAATCTATTTTCAACAAATTAGCATCAGAATTTAATTTTTTTTCCACCTTGCTAGTACAGCTTGATAATATAATTATCAATAACAAAAGAATACACTTTTCTGCATTTCTCATGGCATTATCAAACTAATTAATTTGTCGTTTGGCAGGTATATGCTGTACAACCATTACCATCTCTAGGGCATTTATCTCTCATTCCCTCTGTTTTACTTGACACCCAATCTCCCCCTAATGAAGCCTCTTTCTCTGTGTACACAATTCGACCACTTATATGTACATTACGATATAATATACAATTATCAGGTTTACCCCTCAGAGTCTCATAAAAGAATTTACCAGAGCCATGATCATTACTTTCTTGATCTTCTCCATCACCATTCTCACTAAGAGCATCAATAGAAGTCATTGTTAAATCATAGACATGATTTGCCTCTAATACAGTGATAACATTAAATACAGCTACAGCACTTATCATAAGAGCAGCAACAACATAAATCATTTTCTTTTTCATTTTCGTGAAATTTTAATTAGTTAGTAATTGGTTATTTAGTAATGAATTCATTTCCATACGCATTTCATGTATCGCCTTAGAGTCAACTTTTGGCTCTTTGGATAACACAATATTTATCATCTCTTTCATTTCCGTTTCATGGAAGAAAGATGGTTCTGCATAAAGTTTAGCCAATAAATAGTAAGGATAAATACGGATTGGCAGCAGTTGTGTAGATACTTTATAGCATTTCTCTGCATCAACAAAGTTTCCTGATGCTTGATAGCATTGTCCTAGCAGGTTGTAAATATTAGGATGACAACTTACTAAGTTAGCTCTTTTCAAAACAGTAATTGCTTCATCGTATCTTTTTTGAGCAAACAAACTGTTTGCGTATTTCATCAAGAAATTAAAGTTATGCTTAAAGGAGTCATATAATCTACTATATCCCGTTGAAGCCTCCTTTTCCAAAGCCTGATCCTGTAACACCTTTATGTAATATAAACGTTCAGAAAGTTCATTTACATTCCGTACTTCATAGATACAAAGTACATTGCCGCCAATAGAGCAACCGGTAGCAATAAAGCATGTATGCACTGAAATCCAAAATTTCTCACCCTTTCAAAATCAGACACACAAATGGAGAGTAGCAATGTACCCAACATCAGAAATGGAAGAATTTGAAAAGGATAAGATGATAACGAAAAAATCAATAAAGAGATAAGACCGGAACAAGCAATAGTTTCTTTATTGGCAATTCCCTTGCCAATCCCCCAAACAATCAATGATAAAAACAACATTAACAAAATAATGCCGCCTTCAACGCATATCTGCAAAAATTCATTGAAAGCATATTCGGGTGCTCCCGCCACTCTCTCTTCCTGTTCCGTATAATTGCCCGATGCAAAATAGGCAGATTGCTTCTCACCATACACTTGCGAGAAAGCTCCCGGACCATATCCAAAGAATGGTTTGTCTGCAATAACCTTGCATGTCGTTTTCCATATAAATAATCTACCATTAGCTGAATCTGCTTTCATCTGGAAAAGTAGAACTGATGCACATGCCACGATCATCGTGACTAATACACAACATAAAAAAGCTATGTAGCGATGAACCCGTAAGTAATGTTTTGCTTTTATTATCCACTTGAAATGTATAGCCAATACCCATAGACTACTAAATAACAAAGCTAACCATGCCGAACGACTCATCCCGGCAGGCAGGATGCACAGCATCAAAGAAAAAGCAACTAGCCACAGGTATCGTACTTTTCCGGTAGATTCGAGTAAACAACCTAAACCAATAGGAAAAATCATAGCTAAATAGCCTGAATAGGGCCCGGGATTATAAAAAGGACCGGTTATTGCAAATAATACGTGATTAGAGGGTAGAAATCCATGAAGTTGCAATACTCCCCATAGAGATAGTATGCAACCTATAGCTACAATCCCCCCATAGAGAATGGTCCTTGACATAGCTACATTTGTCAATAGAATCCGTGATGCATACCATAATATCAATAACAATATAGCATATATTATTTTCCAGTCAGCTAATTGGAGCTCATAATCGTATCGGGCGATATAGTAAACGACCAAAATAGAAATGAGCATATCCGGAACAGATATCCGGAAGCGTCTGTTTCTCGCCATAAATGAAAAGAAAGCCACCACTGAAACCAAACATATTCCAAGAGAGATTGGAAAAAGCAGCAAATAATTATCATAAATACTATACCTAACAAAAAATGCGCTACAAAGCATTACGCTAAATATGACAGTTATTAGTATTGATAAGAATACAGACTTTTTGTTGTTTTTCATTGTGTGTTATGAATATTAATAATGCTTATCTATTTCATATTATTTATCGCATTGCGCAAACAGTGCTGCACTGTGCTGTTGCATAATCGTGCTAATCCTTTAGATTACAGAGTCAATTACCACTCCGATCTGCCAACGAAGGTACAGGAAAAAAGATAATAGCATGCATAAAACATCGGCTAATTTCGGCTCTACAGGTTGATTTAGTGATTTTTGAAAACATATTAGTGATTTTTGAAAATCGCAGCACACCTTATGCCGCATTCTCACTCATCGCATTTTCCATATCAGAGTAAATACATATATTTCCACTACCTATTCATTGTTTAGTTACTAATGCGGAAAGATTCTCCCTACTTATGTCTGATGTGAAAAAGGATTCGAGTAGTAATACTTATATTATTGCTTCAGTTTCCCTCTTAAAAAAATAAATAATGTAGTTTTCATTCTAGTATGTTTTAGATGTTTATCATAGTCACTTGCTATATTTTTTTAAAGATTCTGTTCCATCTTATCTGCTTCGTCTTCTGGTCTCTTGAAAACCAAATAATCTGTCCCACTCCTAAAATGAAATCATCGGGTAATATTCCCCAATAACGAGAGTCATACGAATCATTTGTGTTATCTCCGCACATAAAATAATAATCGTGCTGAAAGCAGTATACTCCTAACAATGTATCTGCAAGGTATACCTGTCCCGCCTCATCCATCCTCATCAAAGATTCAGTCTCATATTCAATGCACTTACGGTAATCATTATAATTAATGGAATCAATCCGAATGCTATCCCCTATTTCAGGTAAATAAACGCTCCTCCATTCGTCATTGACCATCCACTGATAAGTCTCTCCGGGAACTGCAGCACAACGTTTACAATAAAAGACATCATCACCTATGATCATCTTTTCCTTATTTTCTGCATAAGGGAAATTGAATACTACCACATCCTTCTTCTGTACTCTGCGGACTCCTTCTTTCCGATGAATCAAATAATGTCCCGGATGGGTCGCATCTTCTTCCCAAATTCTACGTCCAGGTATCTGCATAGAAGCGAAAATGTAATCACCGCCAACCAAAGTAGGAGACATTGAATAGGTAGGTATAGCGCAAGATACCAACCAGTATATTCTGACTGACAGATACACTTGAAACAATACAAATAGACTAAAAAATAGATATCCCAGCCTTTTCAATAATTTTCGCATTCTCTTATTCATGCCTTTTACTTTTTTTGCTACTATTCCATTTCATAATACAATAGTACGGGATTAGAATCCGCAGATAAAGATTTCAGTCGTTGGAGATCAGAAGAAGACAAAAGAGTTTCATTTCTTGATACCAGCTCCACAAATCGCTCCATTTCCATTGGATGTATATATGAATTTTCGTTTCATCTTGAATTATATTAATCACATATCGTTATTTAAATCCATCTAAACTCTGAATACATCTCCATCATCTGCCAGTAAAGGTAGTAGATAAGGAATTGGTAGGGGCAGAAAGTTGCAAATAGTTTTGAGCAGAATAGCAGAATTAGTGATTTTTGAAAACTTTGCAGCGATTTTTGAAAGTCGAACGTCACATTTTTATAGCTTTTATAATCAAGAATGTATAATTGAGATTCTCTGAAAAAAATAACCTTCTTAAAAAAAGGAATATTTAAACGGTCCAGGAAGAGCTAAATCGCATCAACTCTACAGAAGGATAAGAGAAACTCCAGCATTTGCAAGCAAGGGATTCTTTCTTTTTATTATTGGGGGATTTTATTGATTAAATAGATTCTATTTTTCATCTTTGCTTATCATTCTGCAAATCAAAGTAGCAATAGATATAACATTTTATTGTTCACCTCTTTTTTTATATTTATAATAATCTAGAAGAAAACAAGCGTTAAACAGCTTCTTTATGTCTTCTTTACCACAGATAAAAAGGTTCGTCGGTGAGGAAGGAGACCTTGGTTTTAAAGGAACACCTCCTTGGTTTTAAACCAAGGAAGACTTTCAGAGCAAAAAAAGATGGATATTTATAGATGTTTTTATACAATATAAGCCTATATTCCTGCATATTATTACGCTATTTTATGCATTTTTTTGCTGGTTCATCATTTTCGGAACAACAATTATTCTGCTTAATCTTAAAAATAGCACATCAAGGCTAGAAAATAAATAATGATCAGTATGCTTCATTTTAGGATAGTGACAGATTTGTTAAATAAAGATCTATAAACGTCCGCTTTTTAGAAAGGCAACGGCCCTTCCGTTGCACCGAACGGATTATTTCCCTGCGGAACAAAGTCCGGTTCCGGCGGAGGCGGAGCCATAGCACCGGCATTCAGTTTAGACCCCAGCATAGCACCTGCAGGTTCACCCGGCATCGGTATAACCATATCATCTTCCGGATTAGAGAATCGTGTAAACTCACCTTTGAATCGGAGCAAGACTTCACCTACTGCACCATTACGATGCTTGGCTATCACAATTTCCGCCATACCGCGCAGGTCGTTACCACGATCATCCTGATAAATCTTATAATATTCCGGACGGTGAATAAAACACACCATATCGGCATCCTGCTCGATGGCTCCGGATTCACGAAGGTCACTCAACTGAGGGCGTTTACCGTCAATACCTTCACGACTCTCCACACCACGATTCAACTGCGACAAGGCTATAATGGGAATGTTCAACTCCTTCGCCAATCCTTTCAACGAACGGGATATCGTACTAACCTCTTCCTGACGGCTACCGAATGCCATACCACTCGCATTCATCAATTGAAGGTAGTCAATAATAATGATTCTCACCCCATGTTCACGCACCAGACGACGTGCTTTGGTCCGGAGTTCAAACACAGACAAAGACGGAGTATCGTCCACATAAAGCGGAGCATCCAGCAGGTCTTTCAGTTTGTAGTCCAACTGTTGCCACTCATAGCTTGCCAATTGTCCACTTTTGATCTTCTCACTCGGAATCTCACAAACATTGGTGATAAGACGGTTGACCAACTGGACGTTACTCATTTCAAGAGAGAACAACGCTACCGGATTCCGATAATCAACAGCAATATTCTTAGCCATAGAAAGTACGAAAGCTGTCTTACCCATGGCAGGACGGGCAGCGATTATAATAAGGTCGGAGTTCTGCCAACCGGAGGTCATCTTGTCCAGTTTCGTAAATCCACTTTCAAGACCACTCAGACCGTCCGTTCGTGCAGCCGCTTTCTGAATCAGCTTATACGCTTCGTCAATTACCGGATTAATCTGCGTATAGTCTTTCTTCATATTCTGCTGGGAAATCTCAAACAGCTTGCCTTCCGCCTCCTGCATCAAGTCGTCCACATCCAGTGTCTCATCAAAAGCCTTGCTTTGAATATTACTGGTAAACGTTATCAATTCGCGCGCCAACGATTTTTGTGCAATAATACGGGCGTGATATTCGATATGTGCGGAAGAAGCAACCTTACTGCTCAACTGAGTAATATAGAACGGTCCACCGACCTCTTCCAACTCACCTCTTTTGCTCAACTGCTCTTTGACCGTCAGAATGTCCACCGGCTTCTGATTAACGGCAAGATCAGTAATGGCAGCATAAATCAACTGATGACGATGCTCATAAAATGACTCCGGGCGAAGAATCTCACTCACCAGCGAATAAGCATCCTTCTCAATCATTAAAGCACCCAACACCGCCTCTTCCAGCTCCGGTGCCTGAGGTTGGATACGACCATAATCATTGACCGGTTGTACTTTAGTTGATTTTGTGTTACGGGAATTTCTTCTTTGTTCAGCCATCTGCTTATATACAATTTTATGATTTACAATTTATGATCCCCGGCTTTTATACATAGTAAAATCCGAAAGGGATGACAAAGATAGAATATAATAATGAAGAAAAGATAAGGAAAAATGAAGATTTTAGTAACTTTGTCACCAATAGCATAAATTCGCAACCCATAATTTAAAATTCAAAAATAATAATTCAGAACGAATATGATCACTTTCCCAAACGCAAAAATAAACCTGGGACTCTCTATTACCGAGAAGCGTCCGGACGGATATCACAACCTCGAAACCGTATTCTACCCCGTCGCTCTCGAAGATGCGCTGGAAATCCGGACCAGCCCCGAAGCGGACAAAAAGTTCTCCCTGCATCAGTACGGAATGGAGATATCCGGTAATCCGGAAGACAATTTAGTGGTGAAAGCATATCTGCTATTAGATAAAGAGTTTCACCTCTGTCCTATCGAGATCCATCTGTACAAACACATTCCTTCCGGTGCCGGACTGGGAGGAGGCTCATCAGACGCGGCTTTCATGCTGAAATTACTCAACGAACACTTTCAGCTGAATTTATCCGAAGATCAGCTGGAAATATATGCCGCAACTTTGGGAGCAGACTGCGCTTTCTTTATCAGAAACGCCCCGACCTTTGCCGAAGGAATCGGCAACATATTCTCCCCCATTCCACTATCCTTAAAAGGATATCAGATTCTGATCATCAAACCGGATGTATTCGTATCAACGCGGGAAGCTTTCGCCAATATTCACCCTCATCATCCCGAATACTCGATCAAAGAAGCGATTAAACGCCCGGTAAATGAATGGAAAGAGATATTAATCAATGATTTTGAAGACAGCGTATTCCCCCAGCATCCGGTGATCGGAGAAATTAAAGCCGAGCTATACAGGCAAGGGGCTGTTTATGCCTCTATGAGCGGTTCCGGTTCTTCCGTATATGGATTGTTCGAACCGGAAGGGACTTTACCTGAAACCGATTGGGGAACTAACGTATTCTGTTTTAAAGGCAGGCTGTAAAAGAGTAACAAAAAACGGTACCACGACTCACGTCGTAGTACCGTCACAACACAAACACAAAATAAAACACGACAAAACTACTATGCAATCATACCTGTCTATGCCGGAGAGGCATAAGTACCATTTACTCATATTCACATACTCACAAACAGATCAAGCTGATTAGCATCTAATAAACAAATCGCATGAACGATTTGTTTAAACTTTTATGTTAATTAAAACAAATATCTTTTTACTGAATGCCTCTTTCACGGAGTTTCAGCTGCCAATTCCATGCAGAGCGTAAAGTATCTTCTAATGTTTCTACCGCTTTCCAACCCAGTTCCTGGTTGGCAAAATCGGGGTTAGCCCATACCTTTTCAATATCACCTGCGCGACGGCCTACAATCTGATAATTCAGTTTAACGCCAGTAGCTTTTTCAAAGCCATTAATCAGTTCCAATACTGAAACACCGCGTCCTGTACCGATATTGAATACTTCTACTTTTTCTTTCTGTTTTTGCTCCAAAATACGGCGGATTGCAATCACATGTGCTTTAGCCAAGTCAACAACGTTGATAAAGTCACGGATACAAGAACCGTCAGGAGTATCATAATCGTCACCGAATACACTTAGTTTTTCACGGATACCCATCGCTGTCTGAGTCAGATAAGGAATCAGGTTTTGAGGAACACCGTTCGGAAGTTCACCCAGCAATGCTGTAGGATGCGCACCAATCGGATTGAAATAACGCAGCAAAATAGCATTGATCGGGGCACCGGAAGCTATTGTATCACGGATAATTTCTTCATTAATCTGTTTTGTATTTCCATAAGGAGATTCCGCTTTCTTGATCGGAGCCTTTTCCGTTACAGGCAACTCATCCGGTTGACCATATACTGTACAGGAAGAAGAGAACACAATGCCTTCTACTCCATGCTTAGGCATTAACTCCAGAAGGTTGATCAAAGAAACCAGGTTGTTACGATAATAAAGCAACGGCTTCTCTACCGATTCTCCTACTGCTTTGCTTGCTGCGAAATGAATAATCGCTTTAATTCCTTTATATTTGGCAAATACGGCATCAAGGCCAGCAAAATCAAGACAATCCAGTTTCTCAAAAGCTGGGCGGATACCGGATACTTTCTCTATATTGTCAACAACGTCAGCACTCGAGTTTGATAAATTATCGATAATGATTACTTCGTATCCACTGTTTTGTAGTTCTACAACGGTATGAGACCCAATATAGCCCGTTCCTCCCGTTACTAAAATTCTTTCTTTCATATAATTTTAAAATATGGTTAGTTTTTCGGTTTTCAGTTTGTTTGAGGTACAAATGTATGGAAATAAAATGGAAATGCAATAAACTATCTCAATTTTATTCACAGGAAGATACTTACGGAACGATTTGAGGGCGTTTTGGTATGATAAAAAACATATTCGGTATGAAGCAGGTATAAAGAAAAAGGCCGGAAACAAACTGCCTGTATGTTGCCATACGACAGAGTTTCCAGCCTCTTTATCTAATTATCAACTTAGTCTTTTACACGACGCCAGAGAAGCCCATGAATGCCATTGCCAGCAAACCTGCGGTAATCAAAGCAATCGGAGTCCCCTGCATTCCTTTCGGAATCTTCACCAGGGTCATCTGCTCGCGCAATCCGGCAAACAATACCAATGCCAGACCGAAGCCAAGGGCAGTAGAGAATGCATATACAACGCCCGTCAGCAGATCAAAGTCTTTCTGGATTACCAGGATTGCCACACCGAGAATACAACAGTTCGTTGTAATCAACGGCAGGAACACACCCAACGCCTGATACAAAGAAGGAGAAACTTTCTTCAGAATAATTTCTACCATCTGCACTAGTCCGGCAATAACCAGAATAAAAGTGATTGTCTGTAAGTATCCCAATCCGAAAGCATCCAACACAAACTTCTGAATCAGGAATGTGACGATGGTAGCGATAGTCAGTACGAAAGCAACTGCCGCACTCATACCCATCGCTGTTTCCACCTTCTTGGAAACACCCAGGAACGGACAGATTCCCAGGAACTGCGACAACACGATGTTGTTTACAAAGATTGCCGAGATAAATATCAATATATATTCCATATTCTTTTCTTATTTAATAGGGTTAGGCTTTCTTCAGACTATTGATTATGGCAATCAGATAACCTAAAGCGATAAAGGCACCCGGAGCCAGAACAAAGATCAACATTCCGTATTCTTCCGGCAGAATGGTCAGATTGAATATCTTACCTGTTCCGAGGAATTCACGTACGGCACCCAACAGAGTCAGGGCAATGGTAAAACCAAGCCCCATACCGATACCATCAAACATAGAAGCCAGCGGATTGTTCTTCGCTGCGAAAGCTTCCGCACGTCCCAGTACGATACAGTTTACTACGATCAACGGAATGAAAAGGCCGAGTGTAGCATACAGATCGGGTACATAAGCCTGCATTATCATCTGAAGCAGCGTCACAAAAGACGCAATCACCACGATAAATGACGGGATGCGTACCATATCCGGAATCAGATTCTTGATAGATGAAATTACTACGTTCGAGCAAATCAGGACGAACATAGTGGCCAGTCCCATACCCATACCGTTGATAGCAGATGATGTCGTACCCAGTGTAGGACACATACCGAGCAGGAGCACAAAAATAGGATTCTCTTTGATAATCCCGTTCATCATTACTTTAAAATTATTCATAACTGTCTCCTCCTTTCTTAATTATTAGTGTCATTAGCAGCCGCTTCACCTTCCGGTGCAGCAGCCGGTTCGTTTTTCTGGGAAGCTCCGGAGTTCGTATCCACCTCACCGCCTTTGTATGCTTGATAAGCAGCATTCACCGCATTCAGGAAAGCACGTGAAGTGATAGTAGAAGCCGTGATGGCATCTACCTGTCCATTCATGTCTTTGGTCACAGCCAATGGAGTTTCTCCCGGATTCATGCCCAAAATAGACTTTGTACTTTCTTCATGAGATACCGGTTTTTCGTTCTTTGCAGGATCATAAGCTCCAAACCATTTGTCCGCTTTCGAACCCAGTCCCGGAGTTTCGACGTGTGCCAGCAAAGAGTAGTTATAAATCTTGCCTTCAGCATCAAAGCCTACCAGTACTTTCAGTTCACCGCCAAATCCCATTGACTTGGCTTCAACGGCAGAACCTACCCACTCTTCGCCATTCTTGGCCGGATAGATAATGAAATCCACGATTTTCTTTCCGTCTTTCTCGCTGAAAACAGTATCGCTTTCGGCTACCGGATTATTGGTATATTCAGGAAGAACCTTTTTCAAGGCCTCGTTCAGCGTCTTTGCATTCGCTTCGGCAATCGGGCCTTTCGTCAGTTCGTTCACATAAGCCAGCAACGCTACGGAAACGGCTGTAACGCCCGTAATATTCGCGGGCCGTGCTCTTATCGAGCACCGCAGTGGTGCACATCGTATAATAGCAAACCAGATAGGACATCTCTTGGGAAATATACGGCCTGCGGCGCACGATTTCCGGGTCGCGGTAATAGGCGTCGAGCATCGCCAGATAACCGTCCGCCGTGCGCACCAGCGCCTCCTGATCCCGGAACTTGCTGTATACGGAGATCAGGCAGGTTATGAGGTTGGCATGGAAATTCCGGCGGGCCGTCGGCCGCATTTCCGGGAGCAGCGCGAGTTCGTCGTTCCAATAGGGCAGTCCCCGCTCCATCTGCATCTGGCCTTTGGCCGAAGCCAGCCGGTAAGCCGCCACGCCGCTCAGGAACAGCCGCGCGGCCTCTTGGTAGACGTCTCCCGCAGGAGCGGTACGGATGGAATCGAGGTATTCGCGGCAATACTGCTGGGATTTCTCGTGGGGAGCCGTCTGAATCCGGCGGGCCAGCCACACCATCCGGTAGTAGGTCGCAAGGCCCTCCATACTGCTGTTTTGCAGCAGGGGTTCCGCCTCGGCGAGCAGCAGATCGAGCGAATCGCGGCTTTCGCCGCCGTTGCCGATACAATACGAAGCAAGCGAACCGAGGGAGGCGCCGACAGCGAAGCCGTCGCCGGCATCGCAGGCTTCGCGGAAAAGCCGTCGGGAATAGTGCATTTCGTCTTTCGACGCATCCGTCAGATCCTTCAGATTCAACAGGAGGGCGACACGTTCGGGAGCATCCTGCTCCGTTTCGCATTCGGCCCTGAGCGAATCGATCAGCCGGTCTTTCGGAGAAAACGCAGAGCAGGAGAGGACATATCCTACGAACAGCAATGTCCACAGAAATTTTTTCATGGGGGAAAGGGATTGTAGACCAAAGGTAGAGTTTTAAATCCGAATTGCAAAATCCCCGGCCCCGGAACAAAAAAAAGAGTCTCGTTTCCGAGACTCTCCGCAGCTTATCTGAACCACTCTTCCAGATGGTCGCGGCCGTAGAAATAATAGACCGCAAGTCCCAGCCAGCTGGTCAGCAGTACCACGATAGCGGCAATGACTTTGCCGGCGGTAGAAATGTTTTTCTTGAAGATGTCCATGACGCACCAGATTGCGCAGGCGACACCGATCAGCCAAATGATAGTTCCGATCATAATTTTAAAGTATTAGAGTTTAGTAAAACATTTTTCGTTCGAATACGCCGGGCGGGTAGACCACGTCGCTCAGAAACAATCCCTGCGCCGGAGCGCCGCCGCTCGACCGCGAAAGGTCGCGGCTCCCGACGATCTCGCGGAAGCCGTCGGGCGTATAGCGCCCGCGTCCCACATCGACCAGCGTCCCGACCAGCGACCGGACCATGTTGCGCAGAAAACGGTCGGCGCGGATCGTGAAGCAGAGCACGCCACGCTCGTCGGCCGTCCATGCCGCGTGCATGACGCGGCAGATATTGGGCTTGTTGTTCGAATTGAGCTTGGCGAACGAGGTGAAGTCGTCGTATTCCAACAACGCCGCCGCCGCCTCGTTCATCCGGTCCATGTCCAGCGGCACGTAATACTGCCACGTCGCATCCCGCGTAAAGGGATTCTTGCGCGGTTCGATATAGTAACGGTATTCGCGTTCGCGGGCCGCGAAACGCGCGTGCGCATCCGCTCCGACGGGCGTCATGCTCCCGACGGCGATATCGCCCGGAAGCAGGAAATTCAGTTTGTAGACGACCTGCGCCGGATCGGGCACCGGTTCCGCACAATCGAAATGCGCCACGTAATAGGAGGCGTTGACGCCCGTGTCGGTGCGTCCCGCTCCCGTCACCTCGATTTTTTCGCGCAGCAGGGTAGTGAGCGCCCGCTCCAGCGTCTGCTGCACCGACGGCATGTCGGGCTGGCGCTGCCAGCCGCAGTAGGCGGCTCCGTTGTACCGAAGTTCGAGAAAATAACGCATTGCGATCGATGAAGTTTCCGCAAAAATACAAAAAATTTTCTAACGCCGCGGCCTGATATTCAGTTTTACGGGACGGATCATGTTTTCGGGTTTCAGCACCTCGTCCAGCTCCTCGCGGCTCAGGATGCCGTGTTCGAGTACCAGCTCGTAAACGCCGCGCCCGGTTTCCAGCGCCTCCCTGGCGATTTTCGTCGAATTCTTGTACCCGATGATCGGATTGAGCGCCGTCACCACGCCGATACTGTTGTGCACGTACTGCAGGCACTTCTCCTCGTTGGCCGTGATGCCCTCGACACAGCGGATGCGCAGCGTGTCGAAACCGTTGACAAGCAGTTCGGCGGACTCGAAACAGCACTGGGCCATCACCGGCTCCATGGCGTTCAGCTCCATTTGCGCAGCTTCGTCGGCCATCGTCACGCAGAGTTCGTTGCCGATGACCTTGAAGGCGATCTGGTTCATCACTTCGGGAATCACCGGATTGACCTTGCCGGGCATGATCGACGAACCGGGCTGACGGGCCGGCAGGTTGAATTCGCCCAGCCCGCAGCGGGGTCCCGAAGAGAGCAGACGCAGGTCGTTGCAGATTTTGTTCATCTTCGAGGCGATGCGCTTCATGGCCGAAGAGTAGCCGACCATGCAGACCGTGTCCGAAGTGGCACCCACGAGATCCTCGGCCTGTTTCACGTCCCAACCCGTAATTTCCCGGATGGCGGCCGTACAGCGCTCGGCATAGCCCGGTTCGGCGCAGATGCCCGTACCAATGGCCGTGGCGCCCATGTTGATAGACAGAAACTCCGAAGCCGCATGGTCGAGGTTCTCGACTTCGCCCTGCAGGACGCTCGCAAAGCCGTGGAAAGTCTGGCCGAGGGTCATCGGCACGGCGTCCTGCAGCTGCGTGCGGCCCATTTTGAGTACATTGGCGAACTCTTCGCCCTTGCGGGCAAAGGAGGCGATCAGCTCCATGAGGTGTTTGCGCAGTTCGAGGTGCGTGGCATAAAGTCCGAGGTGGATCGCCGAAGGGTAGGCGTCGTTGGTAGACTGCGAGCAGTTGACATGGTCGTTGGGCGAGCAGTACTGGTATTCGCCGCGCGCGTGCCCCATGATCTCCAGCGCACGGTTGGCGATCACCTCGTTGGCGTTCATGTTGGTGGTGGTTCCCGCACCGCCCTGAATCATGTCCACGGGGAAGAATTCGTGGAATTTGCCCTCCATGATTTCACGGCAGGCCTGCGAAATGGCGTTGAAAAGCTCGTCCGAAAGCAGCCCCATGTCGTGATTGGCGACGGCGGCGCCCAGTTTCACGATCGCCAGCCCCCGGATAAAGAGGGGATACTCGCACAACCGGAACTTGCTGATCGGGAAATTCTCCAGCCCGCGCATGGTCTGCACGCCGTACAATACGTTTTCCGGCACCTCAACACACCCAAGCAGGTCGCACTCGGTGCGTGTCTTTTTCTGTTCTTTTTCCATACTCATTACAAACTATAAAGATTAAAGCCTTCTTTCATTTCGAATTAAAATCGAACAACCATTTAAAGTTAATAAATATTTCCCGAACAGAAAAATATTTTCCCGTTCTTCGTCCGTTCAGCGTCCATTGGAAAGATAAACGCGCCCGCGGCGGCGGTTGAAAAATTTGGCAGTGCGGCCGGGTTGTATTATCTTTGTACGAATTTGCACGACAATAAAGACGGAAAGCATGAAAGCAGCTATCATAGGTTACGGCAAAATGGGCCGCGAGATCGAAAAAATACTCATCGAACGCGGTCACGACGTGACGCTCGTGATCGACACCGACAACGCCGCGGACCTCAACGCCGCGAATCTCGCCGGAGTGGACGTGGCGCTGGAATTCACCATGCCCTCGACGGCCTACGCCAATATCCGCACCTGCATCGAAAACGCGACTCCCGTGGTGAGCGGCACCACGGGCTGGACCGACCGCTTGGGCGAGTTGCAGCAATTGTGCCGCGAGAAGGGCGGGGCGCTGTTCTATACTTCGAATTATTGTCTGGGCGTAAACCTGATGTTCCGCCTCAACCGTCAGCTGGCGGCGATGATCGACCGCGTCGGCGGCTATGACGCGAAGATCGAAGAGGTACATCACACCCAGAAGAAGGACGCTCCGAGCGGCACGGCCATCACGCTGGCCGAAGGCGTCATCTCGGAGCTGCACGACAAGACCGCGTGGGTGAACTACGCGCCGGGGATCGAACACGCGACGAACCGGATCGAAACTCCGGCGGACGCCGCCGCGGACCAGCTCGAAATCCGCTCCGTGCGCGAAGGCATGGTTCCGGGCATACACACCGTGACCTACGAATCGGCAGACGATATTCTGGAACTGAAACATACGATTAAGAACCGCCGTACGTTAGCAATGGGGGCTGTCATAGCCGCCGAGTTCTTATGCGGCAGGCAGGGCGTCTACTCGATGGACGACCTGCTGAAATAAATTTACGAATATGGGAAAAATCAAGGCATTCTTCCACAACAAATGGGTCGGCTTCGCGCTCGCCTCGCTGCTTTACACGCTCTGGTTCGTCGTATGGACCGGCAATCTCTGGATGCTGCTGGGACTGGCGGTGATCTTCGACCTCTACATCACGAAGTTCTTCTACCGCTACGTCTGGTGCTACAACGCACGTATGTGCCAGCAGAGCAAGGTCTACAAGACCGTATACGAATGGGTAAACGCCATCATCTTCGCCACGGTCGTGGCTTCGCTGGTGCATATCTTCGTCTTCCAGATGTACGTCATCCCGACCTCGTCGATGGAAAAGTCGCTGCTGATCGGCGACTATCTCTATGTGAGCAAAGTGACCTACGGACCGCAGATGCCCAACACGCCGCTGTCGTTCCCGTTCGTGCATCACACGATGCCCTTCTCGCAGACCAAAAAATCGTTCTCCGAAGCCGTCAAGTGGCCGTACCACCGGCTCAAGGGGTTGCGCAAAATCAAACGCAACGACGTGGTGGTCTTCAACTTCCCGGCGGGCGACACCGTCCTTCTGGAGAATCAGAACGCCACCTATTACGACGTGCTGCGCAGCTACGAGGATTCGTTCGGCAAAGAGGAGGGACGCAAGCGTCTGGCCGAAAAATACACCATCATCAGCCGCCCCGTGGACAAACGGGAGAATTACATCAAACGCTGCGTGGCCGTTCCGGGCGACTCGCTCGAAATACGCAACGGGCAGGTGTGGGTGAACGGCGCGCCGCAGGAGGGGATTCCGGGCATCCAGTACCAGTACGCCGTACAGGTGTCGTCGCCCCTTTCGCAGTACGCCATCGAGAATCTCGGCATTACGGAGTACCGGGGCAACGGCTCGGTATACGACATGTTCCTGACCGAAGAGGCCGCCGGGAAAATCGAAGCCCTGAACAACGTGATCTCCGTCCGCCGCTACATTTTCTCCCCCAATACGGAGGTCTTCCCGCAGTGGAAGGAGCCGCACTGGAGTCAGGACAACTACGGACCGATCTGGGTGCCCAAGAAAGGCGCGACGGTGGAGCTGACGGCCGAGAACCTGCCGCTGTTCCGCCGCATCATCGAGACGTACGAGGGGCACTCGCTCGAAGAGCGCGACGGCAAAATATTCATCGACGGAGCCGAGGCCGACAGCTACACGTTCGGCATGGATTACTATTGGATGATGGGCGACAACCGCCACAATTCGGCCGACTCGCGGTTCTGGGGCTTCGTTCCCGAAGACCATATCGTCGGCAAGGCTTCGTTCGTATGGCTGTCGCTCGACGCGAACAAGTCGTTCCCGGCGAACATCCGCTGGAACCGTCTGTTTACAAAGGTGCGGTAGGGTGGAACCGGAGGACAGCTATCTGACCATTGCGGCGCCCGCCGAGGCGTCGTCGAGGGAGCGGAGCAGCAAGTTCCTCGCCTATGCCTACCCCGTGCAGCAGGAGGAGCAGATACGCGAAATCCTCGACGGACTGCGCAAGAAATACTACGACGCGACGCACCATTGCTACGCATGGCGGCTGGGGCCGGGAGGCGCCGCATTCCGGGCCAACGACGACGGAGAACCGTCGGGAACGGCCGGGAAGCCGATTCTGGGACAGCTGCTTTCGAACAACCTGACGGACTGCCTGATCGTCGTGGTCCGCTACTTCGGCGGCACGAAACTGGGGGTTCCGGGGCTGATCGCCGCCTATAAGGAGTCGGCGGCGGAGGCCATCGCCGCAGCGGAGATCGTGGAGCGGAGCAACGCCTTTGGCATCAGCCGGTATCGGGTCGCGGAAGAATATCTGCCATAAATACGGACAGCGGGACAAGCTTTTACGGCCTGTCCCGCTGTATTTCCGTCTGGATATTGAAAGTATTTTCCTTGTCTATGGCGGTGCAGTCTTTGAGCTGCCGCGCAATAGCACTGACTATGAAATAATTACTATTGCATACAGATCTACTTTCCATTGTTAGTTATCTCTTTTATTAAATCGTCAAACGCCACCTGAGGATTACCATGTCGTATTTCACATTCCCAAATAATGATTACTTTCCACCCCAAAGCTCGGAGTTTCAAATAGTTCTCCTTGTCTCGTGATCTGTTATATTGAAATTTCTTTTCCCAAAATTCCGTATTGCTCTTTGGCGGCACAAACCATTTGCAGCCCTCATGTGCATGCCAAAAGCATCCGTTAACAAAAACTACTGTTTTGTATTTAGGAAGAACAATATCCGGTTTTCCAGGTAGATTAGCAACATTTTTTCTATAACGAAACCCTTGAGAAAACAGGTACTTCCGAACCGTTTCCTCCGGTTTTGTATCTTTGCTCGGAATATGCGACATGTTTTTACTCCGCGCTTCTTTTGATCTATTATCCATAATGATATTACCGAATGAATTATTCAATGCCGTTTTCTTTCAGTTTATTTAGGACAATATTTATTTCCTTGACTTGCTTGGGGTAAAGAGATGTGTAAACAAACTCACAGTATTTAACTGCATTATCAATAATACTCAAGTCTTTGCTGCTCAAAACATTTTGACTTTTTCCCTTTTCTGCGAGGCTTTTCCAATAGTCACTTCCCTTTCTGAATATTCCCAGTTCATCTTCAATCCCTGAGGCAATTCTTTGATCCTTTTTTGCTCGCACAGATTCTTCCTGTTTTTCCGCAGGAGTTATCAAGACACCATAACCGTCTTCGCTGAGCGTATAATTCTGCTTAGCAACATTTGTCCAACATTCTTCTCGCTTGCAATAGCTCTCGATATTCGCAGTAGGACGGTTCTCATCATACATAACATCAAATGCAATTTTTGAGATCGCAGCAATATCCTCATCAATACATGACGGAACTTCTTGCAAGTCCCAAATTAGCCTATAGTTTATTTGCTTATTTACTTTTTGGGCCACAAAAACAAGTTTTGCAAATGTATAAGCAATCAGCTGAGGGCGGTAGGCTCTGTTCTCCTGATACCAAACCTGATTAGAAACGATGTTTCCAATATGCTCAAACAGAATCTTCTTTCCAATCAGTTCCTTGTAAAACAGTTCGTTATATACGCTATTATCCTTGTCCCACTGCTTCACCATATTATTATGAAAATGTGCTGCATTGACCTCACCGCCCCATGAAACATAGTGTGGAAGTATATCTGCGGCATTCATATACTTGGCAAGATCTGCAAGCGTATACTTTTTTGACTTAGGGCGTACAAGTTTATAATCCTCGCGCTGGGCTTTTGTCATCTGCATAAGCGGTTGCTCATACTGTCCTCTCGTGCGTTCAAAGAACCAAAGCGTCTGCACGATTTGACCTTCAGCCGCTGGCGCATAAACTTTTCTTGAGTATTCTTCAACACGGACATAGAAAGGATGGCTGGAATTAAGATCTGCGGTCTTTACCTTGTTTTGGCTATTAGCATATGTTGCAATGCAGCGAATCAAATCAGGATCAGATTCTTTGAGCACTGTAAGTTTCATTTGGACATAGATACCAGAGAGATCTGCATTGTTCTTTATACTGGTTGCCGCTAAAGTAGCTGTAGTTTGACCTCCATTTATTATCTGCAAGTTGGTGAAGGCTGTGATTATTAGCTCGCCGTTCTTTCCGCGATCAACCTCTATTGCAGATGCTGTAGTAGAAATTCCATTATTGTATGTAAAAAATCTGGATTTTTGATTGAGAATTGTTCCACGTATGCCTTTATTAACCCCACCGTTAAATTTCAAAAATGATCTGACATTTGACTCAAGGAGCGAGGAACTATATTTTTTATAAATATCCGATAGAAATTTGCCGGGAACAATCGCAAGGTAGGAATCATACTGTTGGGTATCGATATCAGCTTTAATGCACGGAATACCATCGATTCCATAGTCTTCGCAGCAGATAACAATGTCTTCTTTCTTAAATCCAGGAAGGTCAATGTCAAGTTCATAGCTGTTATCGGTTTCTTTAACGTCGG
>ERZ779876.1507-NODE-1507-length-19737-cov-5.054263_pt1 | contig 19737 bp, 9 predicted proteins | sample MGYA00511068_ERZ779876 | MGnify/ENA primary metagenome ERZ779876 (study PRJEB29588, sample SAMEA1970858) | human gut metagenome | biome: human gut; feature: human-associated habitat; material: faeces | place: Denmark | collected 2008/2010 ...
ATACAACAAACCTTTCATATTAGCGACAACTTTTACTACTATTTTCTTCGTTTTCTGGTAGACCGTCTAAAAGATTATTTTCATTATTTCTTGATGTTTTAGGATGTTCTTCCGTATTTTCTCGAATAGTTATATTTAAGCTGTCAGCCTTATCTGATACTTTCTCCGGTATATCTATCTTTTGTTTAGGAACTTCTAAATATAAATCTCCCTGTAATGTTTTTCCCCTTAACTCTTGAGGATTAAAATCAATATCAAGTATTTCTGTTCCCGGCGCATATTTCTTATCTGCCTCTGTCACATATTCTAATGCTGTCGACAATTGAACTTCACCTAATTGTGTACTCTTCCTAGAAACTATTTGTCCCTCAACAAAGTTACCATTTTCATCGATAAAAGGAGATTCATATGAATCCACCACAAAGTAAGGCTTTTTACCATCTCCTGCTACTCTTATTTCATTGTATGTATAATTTGGTCTATTTTCTCTATTAAAATTATTCCCTCTATTTATATTTTCTCTTACCTGTGGCGGCCATGTATTCCAGCCACTGTCATACCCACTCGGATCATAGTACACCACCGGGTTATTGTGACAGTACGCATACAGATTCAGTCCATCCCCCTGATAGACGTCTTCCTGCATGAACCGCCCGGCAACCGGATTATAATACCTCGCCCGCAGGTAATACTGCTCTGTCAGTTCATCATACTGCTGGCCCGTATAACGGATGCGGTTATTCAGCTGTTCTGTGGTCTCAAGGGGTATGCCAAAGGCATCATACTGATAGCTGTTCCGGATTTCTCCCTGTCCATCAGTAACAAATACCGTACTGAGCTGTTCGTCCCTGTGGTAGTAGGACAGTTCCTGTCCTCTGCGGAACGCTTCCATCCCTGCCCCGAGATGATAACTGGTGCCCTGCTCTTCTCTTCCCTCCTCCTGCAGAAGCTCTCCATCGTGGTATACAAAGCTGGTTCTCCTGCCGTTTTCCAGCAGTTCAAAACGCAGGCCTTCCGCGTCATAGCGGTTCTCCTGCACGCTGCCGGTTTCGGTTTCCACCCTTGTCTGCTGGTGGCGGCTGTTATAGGAGAACAGGCGGATCCCGGCTGCATTTTTCTCCTCTATTATACCGCCCTGACGGTCATAAGAAAACTGTTTTCTATCGGCAGGGCTTTCTTCTGCAATTAGCTGGTTCTTCGCATTATAAAGATAGCGGATTTCTCCCTGTACATCCGTCTTCCGGATTCTGTTTCCGGCTTTGTCATAGGCATAGCAAACAGAAGCGCCGTTCCGCCGCTCTTCCAGAAGCTGTCCTCGGACATCATAATTGTAGGAGATATCCAGTGCATTATTCCCTGCGGTGATGCCGCCCAGAGCTGCCTGCATGCCTGTCTTCGCCGTACGGTTTCCGTTGCCGTCATACTGGTATGCAAAGGAGAGCAGGACATTTTCTCCTGCCTTGGTTTCCAGTGTGCGGATGTTACCGTCACCATCGTAGGTATAGGCGGTCTCCACACCATTGCCATAACGGATATGGCGGATGCGGTTCAGGGCATCGTAGCCGTAGCGCACTTCCAGTCCGTCATCATTAAAGATGCGGCTTCGTCTGCCCAGAATGTCATACTCATACCGGGTGCTGACTCCTGCGGGATCCCTGATCTCCGTGATCTGCCCTGCCCTGTCATGGGTATAGGAAACTAAGCGTTTCCCGTTGGAACGCTTCTCTTTCAGATTACCATATGCATCGTAGATGTATTCATAGGACTTCCCGTCACAGACGGCACGGGTCACCCGGCCCAGACTGTCATAGTGCCAGGTGCTGATGTTGGTGTGCTTTCCTTCCGCATCGGACGCCTTCTCATACACAGGCTGACCGAATACGTTGCAGGCACGCTGTAGCTGTCTTCCATCCCTGTCGATATGCAGGGACAGGTTGCCCTCCTCGTCATACCGGAAGGTCTCTGTGAATCCCAGCTGATCAATTCTCTCGCTGATCTTGCCGAGACTGTTGTAGCGGTACTGCACCGCATTACCGTTACCGTCTATAGTCCTGCTGACCTGCCCGGCGGGGGTGTATTCATAGCCTTCCTTCACCCCGTCCACAAAGCCAATGCCTGTGATGCGTCCCCAGCTGTCCACGTCATAGGAGATGGGATTCCGGTTGCCGTCCACAACTCCCGTGATCTGCCCTCTGGCATTATACTCATACTGCTGGAGGATGCGCTGATGGTTCCCCGAACGCCGGACATCCTTGATCTTTCCGTCCAGTTCGTAGGAAAGTTCTGTCCGGTTTCCAAACGCATCCTTTTGGATAACCGGCTGATTCTGCAGGTTGTAGGAAAGCTCCTGTACCACTTCTCCTAATGCATTGGTGGTGCGGAGGCGGTTGCCGCGGCTGTCATAGGTGTAGGATACCCCCGCCCCGTCATCACTCTCCGGCTCGTAGCCGTAGGGACTGATCTCTTTCCGCAGCCTGTCATTCCGGTCATAGAGATAGCGGGTCACCCCTCCTGCCGGATTGGTTCTGTGGGTCGCCCGGTCTTTCAGGTCATACCGGGTGCTGCTCTCCAGACATTCCCCGTCCGTTCCCAGAATGGCCTGTTTCAGCACATTTCCGGCCGCATCATAGGCATACTGCACCCGTCTGTCGATACCGTTCTTTCTGTCAAGGACTCTCTCCTCGGTCAGGCGGTCGTCCGCATCGTAGCTTCTGTGGATCTCGGAGCCCTTCGGGGTGGTGATCTTTGTCAGGTTGCCGTTGGCATCGTAGGCATATCTTGTAACGGCGGCCTGTACCGGGCCGTTGCCCTGGATTTCCTCCGTCCGCTGAATGAGCCACCCGTTTTTATTGTAGGCATAATGAATGACACTATGAACACCGTCCGCAATGACACGCTCTTCCAGCGTTACATTTCCCAGACAGTCATAATCGTAGCGCATTTTTGCCCCAAAGTCATCTTTCACTACATTCAGATGATTGTTTTTATCGTAGGAAAAATGGATCCGGTGCCAGCCATCCGGCTCTCCGTCCCGTTCTACTTCCTGCTGTCCGTAGGCCTCCTCCACCTTATTGCCCTGACTGTCATAGGTATAGGCGATGACACGGTACAGCGCAGGATCGGTCTCCTGCACTTTTATCTGTTCCCGGATCTTCCAGCCCAGATCATTATAGGTATAGAGGACCTCCTTTCCTTCGCCGTCCACTTCCCGGAGGATCTGTCCGTGCCCGTTGTACTCGCAGGTGTGCAGGATGTTCCCCTCGGGATCCTGTACTTCTGTCATCCGGCCGCAGGCGTCATAGGCATAGCGGTAGCCATTGCCGTCATCCGAATCTGCATCATAAGATTCCGGCTGTACCTGTTTGATCATGTTGCCATCCGCATCATAGAATCTCCGCTCCACGCCTCCGTCCGGATACAGGATACGGATGCAGTTCCCGTCAGAATCGTACTCATAGCGGATTCCTTCTCCCTCATCGCCTTTCAGAGCATAGCTGACCGGATGGATCCGACTGGTGATGTCCCCATCAAAGTTACGGAATACACGGTGATGTTCCTGCAGGGGAGATATGGTATCTACCACACGTTCCAGAAAATCGTGGCGGTACTCATAGCCGCTCTCTTTCTTTTCCCACTGCACGGGTGGATAGTAAGTGGTCAGATTGCCCATGCGGTCATAGAATCTACGGGTGGTGTAGCCTTCCCCGTCGATGCGGCTGGTGACAAAGTTCCTGGAATTGTAAGCCAGCTCCACCGTGCCGTAAGTATTGCTGATGGACAGTCTGCGGCCTACGGTATCGTAGCCGTAGGCAGTCTCCTCCCCCTTCGGCGTAATGACACGGCTGGGGTATGCCCGGTTGGCTTCATATTCCTTAAGGCTTTCGTTTCCGAGGGCATCCCGCTCCAGAATGCATCTTCCCCTGAAATCATACTTCCGGGCCGTTTCTTTCCATTTGCCCTCTTTGATCTTTTCCATCGTCCTGACCGGATTGTGTTCCTGGTCATAAGTATAGAGGGTCTCTCTTCCGTCGCTGTCCCATGTATGTACCAGATCATGGTGCTCATTATATTCATGGTGCACTTCAAAGCCATCCGGGAATTAATCTAATAAAAATTCATTAACAATACATCATCGTTAAATAAACACTGTAGAAGACAATAGCACTTGTCAGAAATATCGTATCCGTCATTCCTCATCTCTTGTGTTATTTTTCCATTTTCCCGGAGCTTAGTGGTTTATATCCATCGTCTTTTTCGACTTGCTTAAACCCACGGTTCCCATCCTTTTATAAATTCTTCCAAAGATGGTGCAATTTTTCTCATTTTTCCTTTTTCGTCATCTACAAATTTAACAATTCCTGTCTTTATTTCTACCACTACAGAATAGTTCACTTTCGACTCCACTCCAATCACAAAATGTGTTACCTTGCCATTCAGATCGGTATATGCCTCCATTATTTGTTTTAAACTTCTATACCCATCTCTAGGATCCACACCACTTATTGCAATTCTACTTTTTTTATAATTTATATAAAACCCCAAAAAATGATAGGTGCTAAAGTATTCAATTATATCTCGGTTGCTTTCAATTCCATATGTCTCTAATAGCTTTATAAAAGTTTCCTCTTTTCCATATGCCAGTGGTCTCCATCTACACCATCCAGCGTTATCCGCTTCTCCCACATAAACAGCTTGATCTACATCTTTTCTCCTGGGACGTTTAGGTAATCCATCCTCTGTTTTTTGGTATGCTGCTAAAAATCTTTCAAAAAAGTTATCCAACTCATTTTTTACTGACATTGTTTTATCTCCTGTAACGGTCTTTGCTTTTATTCCCCTAATATAGTACTATATAGCTTTTTATTACACAGCCATTTCAACTTGTATTTCTTCTCCCGACATATCAGCTGCCTTTTTAATCCAATTTCCATCTAAGCCACACGTTTCCAAGTATTTGTCAATAGCTTTTATTGGCAATACATCACTATAGGATTTCGCATTTCCTTCTTTCTTGTTTGCTTCCGGCAGATAAATAGAAAAGCTTTCTCCATTTTGAAATCTTCCCACAACTCGATCACCATACTTTGACTTATCCATTGTTCCATAATAGGAAAGCCGTTCATCCGTTTTATTCACAGCCACACATATAGTTTGATCTGGCCAATGGATCTCCCCTTCTCTCCCTAAAATCCAAGACATTAAATTGTGATAGTTATAAAAATCCATTTTGTCGGGACAATAGAGTATGATCCACGTTCCTTCTTTTATTGCAACCAACTTAAATTTATATTTCTTTTTCTCCCCACCAGCAATTGTTGCATAATCCTTTATTTTGTCTTTCAAATATGCGGTAGTAGTATTTTCACAGCATATAAATTTCATATAATTACTCATTTTGATGACAAATGTTCCGGATCGTTTTTTAGGGACACGGAACTTTTCCGCTTCCTCCTGCAATGGCCTTTTTATCTGTCGAAAAGCATCAATCAATTCCTCATTCTGAGTCATGATAGCTAAATCCAACGGACTCTTCCCATTGTTGTTTTCAGCATACGGATCCGCTCCCATTCCAAGTAACTGCTTTGCTATTTGATTCCTTATCTCGCTTTTATGACTCACAACATCAAATAGCAGGTTATTTCCATATCTCCAGTCTTTGAGATTTACATTGGGATGATATTTTAGTATTTCCTGAAGTATTTCCCATTGATTATTAGCAACAGCTAACTGTGCCGCTGTAATTCCATTAACATTTTGTATATTTACATCTATTCCCCGCTGCATTAAATCTAATACTACATCCAATTTTTTCTCACGAACTGCCACATGTAGAAAACTGTAATCATTACCGTCCGTATAATTTATATCTCCTATTTTCTCTACCACATCTTTATAATCTTCAAAAGTTGTTGTTCTTGTTCTTATTACATGAAATAACTGTTCTTCATAATTGACAAAATTACAATTTATCATTTTAGTAATCCTCCATTTTTCATAATTAAACCTTTACTATTTTATGATTTATTTGCATGGTTGATCTCTGACTTGCTGTCTATCCTCTAACTCATCAACTCTCTCTATTCCAAGACGTTGAAAATCTTCTTCCGTCAATGTACTATGCATCTGATTGTCCGATCTATTATTATGTGGTATTTGGGGATGATAGTTTTCCGCATTTCTATATTCTTCAACAAACAATGCTTCATTCCTAGCAAAATCATTAGGATCATACTCTTGCAGCATATACCTGTCATATGCTTCAATATATTCTTGTCCACTAATATGTCCCATATCCCACACACCTACTCTTGAACTATTTTCATCCCATTCAATAATGGTTTCATTATCTATTACTACACCTCCTTCTGTTTTTGCATTATTCCACACTGTCATTACCTGATTAGAACCATAACTCGGTCTATATCTAGGATCACCATAACGATAAACATTTCCATTTCTATCCCTATATACAATTTTTGAAGATCTATACCCATATTGTTCATGGTATTGTCCTGAAATTTCATCAAGAGACAATCCCAATCCTTTAATAGTTGCTCTAAAAACATCCCATGCTGTATATCCACTCGGATCCCAATACACCACTGGATTGTTCCCGCAGTACGCATACAGATTCAGTCCATCCCCCTGATAGACATCCTCCTGCATGAACCGCCCGGCAACCGGATTATAATACCTCGCCCGCAGGTAATACTGCTCTGTCAGTTCATCATACTGCTGGCCCGTATAACGGATGCGGTTATTCAGCTGTTCTGTGGTCTCAAGGGGTATGCCAAAGGCATCATACTGATAGCTGTTCCGGATTTCTCCCTGTCCATCAGTAACAAATACCGTACTGAGCTGTTCGTCCCTGTGGTAGTAGGACAGTTCCTGTCCTCTGCGGAACGCTTCCATCCCTGCCCCGAGATGATAACTGGTGCCCTGCTCTTCTCTTCCCTCCTCCTGCAGAAGCTCTCCATCGTGGTATACAAAGCTGGTTCTCCTGCCGTTTTCCAGCAGTTCAAAACGCAGGCCTTCCGCGTCATAGCGGTTCTCCTGCACGCTGCCGGTTTCGGTTTCCACCCTTGTCTGCTGGTGGCGGCTGTTATAGGAGAACAGGCGGATCCCGGCTGCATTTTTCTCCTCTATTATACCGCCCTGACGGTCATAAGAAAACTGTTTTCTATCGGCAGGGCTTTCTTCTGCAATTAGCTGGTTCTTCGCATTATAAAGATAGCGGATTTCTCCCTGTACATCCGTCTTCCGGATTCTGTTTCCGGCTTTGTCATAGGCATAGCAAACAGAAGCGCCGTTCCGCCGCTCTTCCAGAAGCTGTCCTCGGACATCATAATTGTAGGAGATATCCAGTGCATTATTCCCTGCGGTGATGCCGCCCAGAGCTGCCTGCATGCCTGTCTTCGCCGTACGGTTTCCGTTGCCGTCATACTGGTATGCAAAGGAGAGCAGGACATTTTCTCCTGCCTTGGTTTCCAGTGTGCGGATGTTACCGTCACCATCGTAGGTATAGGCGGTCTCCACACCATTGCCATAACGGATATGGCGGATGCGGTTCAGGGCATCGTAGCCGTAGCGCACTTCCAGTCCGTCATCATTAAAGATGCGGCTTCGTCTGCCCAGAATGTCATACTCATACCGGGTGCTGACTCCTGCGGGATCCCTGATCTCCGTGATCTGCCCTGCCCTGTCATGGGTATAGGAAACTAAGCGTTTCCCGTTGGAACGCTTCTCTTTCAGATTACCATATGCATCGTAGATGTATTCATAGGACTTCCCGTCACAGACGGCACGGGTCACCCGGCCCAGACTGTCATAGTGCCAGGTGCTGATGTTGGTGTGCTTTCCTTCCGCATCGGACGCCTTCTCATACACAGGCTGACCGAATACGTTGCAGGCACGCTGTAGCTGTCTTCCATCCCTGTCGATATGCAGGGACAGGTTGCCCTCCTCGTCATACCGGAAGGTCTCTGTGAATCCCAGCTGATCAATTCTCTCGCTGATCTTGCCGAGACTGTTGTAGCGGTACTGCACCGCATTACCGTTACCGTCTATAGTCCTGCTGACCTGCCCGGCGGGGGTGTATTCATAGCCTTCCTTCACCCCGTCCACAAAGCCAATGCCTGTGATGCGTCCCCAGCTGTCCACGTCATAGGAGATGGGATTCCGGTTGCCGTCCACAACTCCCGTGATCTGCCCTCTGGCATTATACTCATACTGCTGGAGGATGCGCTGATGGTTCCCCGAACGCCGGACATCCTTGATCTTTCCGTCCAGTTCGTAGGAAAGTTCTGTCCGGTTTCCAAACGCATCCTTTTGGATAACCGGCTGATTCTGCAGGTTGTAGGAAAGCTCCTGTACCACTTCTCCTAATGCATTGGTGGTGCGGAGGCGGTTGCCGCGGCTGTCATAGGTGTAGGATACCCCCGCCCCGTCATCACTCTCCGGCTCGTAGCCGTAGGGACTGATCTCTTTCCGCAGCCTGTCATTCCGGTCATAGAGATAGCGGGTCACCCCTCCTGCCGGATTGGTTCTGTGGGTCGCCCGGTCTTTCAGGTCATACCGGGTGCTGCTCTCCAGACATTCCCCGTCCGTTCCCAGAATGGCCTGTTTCAGCACATTTCCGGCCGCATCATAGGCATACTGCACCCGTCTGTCGATACCGTTCTTTCTGTCAAGGACTCTCTCCTCGGTCAGGCGGTCGTCCGCATCGTAGCTTCTGTGGATCTCGGAGCCCTTCGGGGTGGTGATCTTTGTCAGGTTGCCGTTGGCATCGTAGGCATATCTTGTAACGGCGGCCTGTACCGGGCCGTTGCCCTGGATTTCCTCCGTCCGCTGAATGAGCCACCCGTTTTTATTGTAGGCATAATGAATGACACTATGAACACCGTCCGCAATGACACGCTCTTCCAGCGTTACATTTCCCAGACAGTCATAATCGTAGCGCATTTTTGCCCCAAAGTCATCTTTCACTACATTCAGATGATTGTTTTTATCGTAGGAAAAATGGATCCGGTGCCAGCCATCCGGCTCTCCGTCCCGTTCTACTTCCTGCTGTCCGTAGGCCTCCTCCACCTTATTGCCCTGACTGTCATAGGTATAGGCGATGACACGGTACAGCGCAGGATCGGTCTCCTGCACTTTTATCTGTTCCCGGATCTTCCAGCCCAGATCATTATAGGTATAGAGGACCTCCTTTCCTTCGCCGTCCACTTCCCGGAGGATCTGTCCGTGCCCGTTGTACTCGCAGGTGTGCAGGATGTTCCCCTCGGGATCCTGTACTTCTGTCATCCGGCCGCAGGCGTCATAGGCATAGCGGTAGCCATTGCCGTCATCCGAATCTGCATCATAAGATTCCGGCTGTACCTGTTTGATCATGTTGCCATCCGCATCATAGAATCTCCGCTCCACGCCTCCGTCCGGATACAGGATACGGATGCAGTTCCCGTCAGAATCGTACTCATAGCGGATTCCTTCTCCCTCATCGCCTTTCAGAGCATAGCTGACCGGATGGATCCGACTGGTGATGTCCCCATCAAAGTTACGGAATACACGGTGATGTTCCTGCAGGGGAGATATGGTATCTACCACACGTTCCAGAAAATCGTGGCGGTACTCATAGCCGCTCTCTTTCTTTTCCCACTGCACGGGTGGATAGTAAGTGGTCAGATTGCCCATGCGGTCATAGAATCTACGGGTGGTGTAGCCTTCCCCGTCGATGCGGCTGGTGACAAAGTTCCTGGAATTGTAAGCCAGCTCCACCGTGCCGTAAGTATTGCTGATGGACAGTCTGCGGCCTACGGTATCGTAGCCGTAGGCAGTCTCCTCCCCCTTCGGCGTAATGACACGGCTGGGGTATGCCCGGTTGGCTTCATATTCCTTAAGGCTTTCGTTTCCGAGGGCATCCCGCTCCAGAATGCATCTTCCCCTGAAATCATACTTCCGGGCCGTTTCTTTCCATTTGCCCTCTTTGATCTTTTCCATCGTCCTGACCGGATTGTGTTCCTGGTCATAAGTATAGAGGGTCTCTCTTCCGTCGCTGTCCCATGTATGTACCAGATCATGGTGCTCATTATATTCATGGTGCACTTCAAAGCCATCCGGGAATTTTTCCCGGATGCTTCTTCCATAGGCATCGTACTCCCACTCTTTCCTGCTGCCCAGACGACTGATTTCTTCCACCTTTAAGTTGTCATCCGAATACTGATAGGTCTGAAACGAACCATCCTCATAAATTACCCGTTCCTTCAGAAACCGGTTATTGTATTCATAGATCTCCGTCTTGCCCGTTTCGCTGTAATAAATGGTATTCCTGTGATGAATATCATCATAAGTAAAGGTCTGGTACACACCGCTTGAAAAGTTCTGACGGGTGACCCTGCCCTTCACGTCATACTCGTTCTCCAGATAACAACTTCCGTTCTGATCCGTAACGGAAGAAATATGTCCGTTTTCATCATATTCGTAGTGGGTAATCCCCTCGTCCGTATGCACCACATCCACCAGAAGATCGCCCTCATAGCGATACTGGGTCCTGCGTCCGATCTCATCCGTAATCTGCAGAATACGCCCACCCCGGCACTCTACCTGAAGTACATTGCCCAGGGGCGTAACGATCCGTTCCAGCCCCTCTTCTCCATAGGCAAAGCTTAAGCGCTGCTGATTTGGATATTCCACAGACTGAAGCAGTCCTCTGGCATCATAAACACTCAGGGTATGGTCCACCACATCCGTAAGCACATACCGCTCCTGTCCGGTTATCTCTGCCTCCTGTACTTCCATCAGGAATCTGGATGCTCCCTTGCTCTGGTTCACCCAACGGCCATCCTGCTCCTCGTAGCACACAGAATGACCCGTGATGGTCTCCAGATGAACCCGGGTATGCTCCACATCCCTTGTATCCCGATATATCCTGCTGGCATATGGGAATTTCCATCCCAGCCCCAGTACAGAGACCGTATTATTGGTAGAATAATAGGACCGTTCCAGTTTCAGGGCAAAGGGCACGCTGGCCAGCAGGAAATCCGTAGCCTGAATGACATAGATTCCCGTGACTGCGTCCACAGGATCGCTGATAAAAGCGTCCAGTCCATTAAAGAAAAGATTCTGGATAAGGCTGCTCTTCAGATCAAAGTCCTGTTCACTCAGAGCAGAACCCACCCCATCTATGCCGGTGTCAATAAAACCGCCCAGAAATGTCTTAATGAGATGGTTTCCGAAGGAACATCCTTCAATACCTAATTTACTCAATAGTCCGTCACGGATGCCACTGCCGGTACTGCCCTGTGCAAATCCTATCCCGATATTCCATAGTGTCCTGGCAGGATTGATCTCTCCTGTCCGTGCCAGATCATCAAAAATACCATCCAGGACATTTCCCCCTATCTGCATGACTGCCTTCAGACATTTTGCTTCCTTAGCAAGATGTATGAATTTTTTTGCTGTCATCAATTTATTAAATGCACTACCTATTGCACAGCCGGATACAACACCGAAGGCAATCTCCGTACCCGCTCTCACCAGTTCATACAGGAGCTCGTTTCCACCGAATACGTCATCCCGCATGAAATTGTGTCCCTGACTTAAATCACCGCTTTGGGCCTTTTTGTAATTGTCTATTCCTTCTCCCACATCTGCTACAGCATATGCAGCCGTAGCTGCTCCCAACACCACGGTTGCAATAATAACTGCCGCAGCACCGCCGGTGGCTGCGGTCAGTGCTACCGCTACCGCCACAGTTGCAACTGTGGCAGCCACTTTTACGATCCCTTTCAGAATACCGGTTCTGCCTTCCTCGAATTTCTCCACCAGTTCATTGCTGACATCTTCATTGATATTTTTTCTGTTGGTCTCATCATTTGCTGTTACAGATGATCTGAGTTCTTCCAGAGACGGATTTGCAGCAGGCGACCGGTCCGATGCATCCATCTTTACAAAGGCTGCTATAATCCGTGCCTCATCCGTTAAGTTGATCTGGGAGCCGCTCTCTCCGACCTGAAGCGTAAGTTCCTCCGCCTCCAGCACCATTTGTCTGGAAGCCTGTCCGTCTTCCTCTGCAGGATCACCCACAATCAGATTCTTTTCCGCATGGAGACAAATCTTCCTCCCTGTGATAAGGGCATTTCCATCTGTATCCAGATAGACACAGGTCTGCTTTTCCTGATCGGCAGATACGATAGCCTTAGATGGAGTCATCAAAAGTTCCGCACCATTTACATTGGAAAAAGATTTGTTGTCCGGTATCTGTGCATAACCGGATGCGGAGGAACCGCCGGATGTCCGGATGGCATGAACTGCAATAGCATCTTTCTCATCATCCCCGGGGAAGTAAATATGTACCTGACTTCCCACCTCCGGCATACAGTAGATAAAGCTGCTCTCGATCGCATAAGTAAAGTATTTTACATTAGGGGAATTATCATATTCCGGATCAATATGGAAATGCACCCTGACACAATTTCCCGAACGCTCTTTTACCGTAGCGGGGATGCTCATACCGAAAATATGAGGATTCTTCTCCGGCGCACAGAGTACCCCCTTCCTCCGGCTCAGTTCATAAGTCCGTACAAGTTCTCCTTCTACCGTCTGATACTGTATCCTTGTGACAATGGCACTGATCCCCCGGAAGCGTACCTTCTGTGCCAGACAGAAATCCTGCCTGGCAGTCACTTTCCATTTAAGGGTTTCCTGCGGAAGGATTTTCTGTTCTCTGCCCAGACGATAATACTGGTCCATATCCTTGATCTCTGTAAACTCTTCATCGCTCAGGACATATTCTTCCCCCAGATCCGGAATTCCAAAATAGGCCCGTCCATGCGCCGCACGGCAGTCCGGTACCATAAAGGTATGAAAATGACTGGCAAGACGCACGAGGAAATTCCAGTCGCTCTCCTCATACTGAAGCAGGAAATCAGGAATCACAGCTCCTTTGGTAGCACAGTCCAGAATTTCCGCATCCTTCTGATTCTTAAGGACCTTGTCCATAACCTGCCTGTATGTTGTGTCTAAGTTCAGAAAGCTCTGGCTTACCGGTGCAAGCCCCCATTCCATGGTATAAGAAGCTGCTTCCAGCTGCAAAAGGTGCAGGCTGCGATCCTGCTCCATTTTAGCGTCTGTAATCTTTCCGGCATATAAAAGCCCATCAGCCTCCGCCTTATATACCTCTATATCATCCCCATCCCCAATACCATGAATGAGAGCTTCTATCTTTTCTTCTTCCACCAGAAGTAACAGCCTTAATGTGACATGGTCATTAAATGACGCATTCATTTCAAATGCTTCTACTCCAACCGCACCTTCAAAGGGAAGTCGAATGAAAAGACCCTGATAAGCAAGCTCCATACCTTTTTCCTCCTATTCCGGCTGTCCCGAAAGCAAGATCGTTACACATCCTCCGTAACTGCACATGATACTGCATCTGCGCAACAGCAACGGTTCCCCATTAATAAATACCTTTTCATGCCCTTCCAGCCATTCTCCGTCCGCGGGGAACTGGGCCTTGCACTCACCAACAAAATCTGAACTCATTTCTTCCAGCTTTTCTTCTTCGGTCTTTTCTTTCTTTTTCATCCCTAATAGTTTTTTTGCAAGACCGATCCCTGCTTTTATGATTGTTACACGCTCATTCCATTTCTTTGTGAAATAGCCCACCACATCGTCCCGCCAGTCTTTTTTGGATTCTATGATGGCGTTGGTTTTTTCAATCTCCGCCTGAACATCAGGGTTCTCCCTGCTGTGGCATCCACCGAAGTTAATGATATTTGTATTCAGAATCATATCTTTTACCGTCATCTGCGGTATCTGGTGCGTCAGTACCCCATGGGTAGCATCCAGTGCCAGATAGCTTTCACGCATACCAAAAGGGCACTCGATCCGGGCACAATGTACCACATAAGCGGTGTCATTTACACGGCTGTCACGAAGTTCCTGTTTTTTGGCCTCCACCGCTTCCGCTGCCGCCTGCGCCCCCGCTGCCGCAGCTTCATAGTTCTCATTTGCCGCTGTCTCAGCCACTTGTGCATCGCTTAATTCCTGTAACGTTGCCTCCCACTCTTCCGCACTGATTTCACCGTTCATATACTTTTTCTCTGCCAGACATACCGCTTCATCGGCGGCAGCAACTCTTTCCCCAGCCGCCGTAACAGCATCCCGCGCTGTGAAGAAATTCTCATAGGCAGTATTCTGTGCATCCTCCAGTTCTCCCAGACTTGGCTGTATCTCACTCATTTACTGCACCTCCACTTCTTCAAAGTGTATTCCCATCGGCCTGCGCCGCAGCAGGCTCTCTGCCAGAGGCAGACTGACAATCGGATCCTTTCTCTGGTTCCCTTTCAGCAGGAACAGGTTATGCTGTCCAATTTTCCTGCTGTCTAAAACCAGACGCTTTACCGTCCCGTTGGGATAATATTCCGTCTGACTTCCCACCGCATCCAGCTGATCCATTAACGTATGTACATACTGGTACTGCCGGGAACTCTCCTTGTGGATTAGAACTACCTCCTGGAAGAACAATCCCGGTTCATACGCATCCAGAATATTCCGGAATCTTCTGGAGAACATGGTTACCGGATGCTGTAGAAAATCCCATCTGGCCTCGTTGCCATCCCCTGCCAGATACAATGCCACAACACTGTCCAACTGGCTGCTGTCCTCTTTAGAAAACACATGACGGCTCCCATTGATATCAAAATCACGATACTGAATAGATCCCGGCAGATTTTTGTCCTGCGTAATAAAGAAATACCTCATGATTCTTCCTCCCTGTCCAGACGGATTACCTGAAGCTGCTCTGCACTGATTTCCAGAAACGGAACACTTTCTGCGGGGAACACAGCGGCAGTAAGTTCAGCTCCGGCAAAAGATGTCTGTTCAAACGTGCACTCCCGAAAATCTGCCCCCCACAGATTACACCCTTCAAAGCTGCATCCCGTCAGTCTGGTTCCGGGGAAACGGCTTCCTTCCAGATTGCAGTTCTGAAATACAATGTTTTGTACGGTGCTTTCCTCAAACGTAATAAAGCGCATATCCATGTCCCGGATCGTTCTGTCTGCATAGGTGCCTTTATACCAATAACTGAACACCATCTTTTCCGGCTCTCTGACTGCCTTTGACAGTTCGGTCTTCCAGACGCCGGGATCCTTTTCCACCCGGTCCGTCTGAACCAGTATTTCGGTCTGATCACGATATTCCCCCCACCTCAGGACCCAATAGGGAGAACGGGTAACAGGCTCAAAGATTCCCTTTTTCTCCCAGTCCCGCAGACGATAGCGAAGCACCTGACAGATCATATTGTCCATAATGGTCAGTTCATCAAACAGCAGATTCTGAATGTCATATTCATTGACAGAGACACCATATCCCTGATTGGCACAAACTAACTCATTCCAAAGTTCATCCAAAGGTGTAAGCAATTCCTTTACATCCACATACACCTCAACCGGTTCCTTATCCATATACCAGCTCATATCGAGACCGTGAAGCTGAACCCGATAGTTTCTGTTGATCGTATCTGACTTCAACAGAGAAAAATACAAAAAACATACATACTCCTTTCCCTGTTTTTCCATCTGCTCTCCCAGAAGCTTCATGGCTTTTTCTACCACAGCCTCCCAATCCTCGGCATGTTCCAGAACAGAATCCCCCATATGGCTGCGGAATGCTGCTATTTTTCTCGATACCGCTTCTCTGTAATTCTGCAAAGCCGTTTCTCTGTCCATCTGTCTCTCCTTCAAAACATGTTAATCCACGATTACTTCTGTTCCCTGCATAATAACGTTGCCTTTGCTGGATACAATCTGTCCGCCGCTCAGACTATGCATAATAAATTGTTCCGATACATGAAGCGTCACCTGCTCCTCCGCATGAATCGCAATCTCTTCCTGTGCCATTGCCTTCACCATAGACTGAGATTGTATTTTGACCTTTCCATCCGTCTGAATTGTCACTGCGGATGCTGCTTTTCCACAGGAAAGCTTTATATACCCCGGGGCCAGTGCAAGCTCCTGCCCGGATTTGGTGCGCAGATACCGGTTGTCCGGATCGCTCATCCGATCTTCTCCACTCTGCGGTGCATCGTAATTACTTACAGCACTCAGTGCAATTGCCTCAGATTCTGCCTTGGAAGGAAAATATATCCGCACATCATCTCCCACCTCCGGCATGCAATACCATCCGCTGCCATCTGAGGATGCAGACAGGGTGGAATAGGGGAACCAGTACAATGCACGTTTCCTGCTGTTTCCATCAATTGCCATTGCTACCTGCACTTTTGTACCTGATACGTTCACCACATTGCCATTCAGCGCTACCCCGATCAAATGCATGGGATAGATCACAGGCCTTGTAAGCCCCTTTGCACTTTGTAATTTATAAGTTCCCTGCATCTCCTGATCTTCAAAGGAATATCTGCATGCATAAACCACAAAAGGATTTCCCTGTATCCGGACCGGATCAAAGATTCCCATAAGCTGTTCTGAAACGACCGTATAGCGGGTAAAATCCGATGCATGCACCTCTCTGCCGTTTGCCTTCAGCTCATAATATCCGTCCATATCCTTTTCCATATCCAGAATATGACAGGGAAATGCTGACTCCATAAGCTCCGGAACTCCCGCATATAATTTTAAGCCGGGCTGTCGGCAGTCCGGAGTGATCATAATACCTTCCCTGGAAAGCACTCTCTGCAGGAATTCCCAATCCGTCTCCTCATACTGAACGATCAGACTTCCAACCGCCTTTCCCGCAGCAGCATAGATCAGATCAGCATCCTTATAATTTGCCAGTATTTCCTGTGCTAACTCCTGAAAAGTCATCTTAGCGTTCTGGAAAGAACGGGAATGTTTCTCCCGATCCATAAGCCAGCTGCGGCTCTTTCCTTCTATTCGTACAGTCTTCACCTGACCGCTTTCCGTTATCTGAATATCCGTCAGGATGCCGGAGAACAGGATCTTCCTGCCTTCTCCTTCGCGCAGAAGTACTTCAAGATCCTGACAATCTGAGATTTCAAATACAAACTCTTCTTCTGTCACACGGGCAAGGATCACCAGCGTACTATGCTCTCCTGCCCGGGATTCTATTTCACACTCCAACACCTCTGCCAGATCCAGCCCGTTTACTTCTATATCATGCAAACTGTACATAATATCCCTCCGCTAATTGTTGATAATCATAGCAGCATCGATTTTCACTGTTTCGTCTGTTACGGTAATATTTCCCCCCGCATCATTGATAAACTGTATCCGGGATCCCGCTGTCACACTCATCATTCCATCCGTGCTGAAACACACTGCCTCCGCCGCGCTGATTTCAATGTCATCATCGGTAACAATTTCGGCGTTTCCATCATTTGTCAGAGTGACAGTTCCTTTATTTCCGCCAACGGCCAGTTGTATTCCGCCTTCTATAAACCGGACAGCCTTTCCATCCGGCATGGTAATATCCTTCAGATCAGGCCTGCTCATCGGACTGTCAGATGCAGGCGACGAATCTCCCTGAATATTTGCAATCGCATAGCTTTCCTTCTCATCTGCGGTGGGGAAGAAAATCCTTACCTGATCCCCCGGTCTGGGCATGCAATACCATCCACTTCCATCCGGAGATGCTGCCACTGTAGAAAAGGGGAAAAAATACTTTTTCCTGTAATTTGCCAAAGCATCCGTCTCTAATTGTGCCTGAAGCCGATTCCTGCTGGCGGCCGTAACCACCCCGTTTATGGATACTCCACCGAGGAACGGATTGTAATATTTCAGTTTCCTCAGTCCCTCTGCAAAATACAGATAATATCTGCTGACAAAAAGTCCCTGCCGGAAAAATCTTTCGATTTTTCCGATATACAGTTCTTTCCCTTTGAAAAGCACTTTTTCTCCCAATGGAAGAATGTCATATGTCTCTATCTGATAGCAGATCTGCCCTTTCAGTCCTTTTTTTGTCTCTCTGGGCGCAGCATTACGATGCAGAACATAGGGAAGCAGATCCCAGTCTGCATCCTCCTCTGTATCCATCAATCCTACTCTCAGATAAATCCCCGGTTCATTGCCTGCAATATACGCACTGGCACCATACGCGGAAAGAACACGGTTCAGAAATTCCCAATCCGTTTCCTGATACTGCACCATAATCTGCCCTAATGCCTTATCTTCTATGGAGAACAGAATCTGACTTTGCGAATAAGGCTCCAATATCTTTTGAATTAACTGGTGGGAGGTCATGGCTACGTCCTGAAAAGATCGGTTCCTTACTGTAAGATCCATCTGATAGCTTTCCGTCAGTGCCTCCAGATGCAGCACACACCTTCCTCCCTGAGCCTTTACTTCCATACAGGTCACCGTGCCGTAAAACAACGGTTTTATGGTCTCTCCGAGCATTACAAATAATCCGATATGACCATCTTCCTCGTACAGAAGATAATCCTTCAGTTCCTCCTGCGTCTCTGCATCTGCGGAAAGAAATCCGTGCTTCCCGGGATTTTCACTGATGCAGCATGTCAAAACCGACAGACGCGTACTTCCCAGTATCAGAAAAAGACTCCCATAGGTAATCGCATCCATACGCTGCTCCCTCCCTTCTAACGGTTCATTTCCTCAATCACATGCACCATTGCCTCCAGCAACAGTCCCATGCCTTTTTGCTCTTCCTCCGGGCAATTCAGGTTTCCCGCATATATCCTGCCGCCTTTTTTCAACCGAAAGACGATGTTAAAAAGACGTCCTCTGGATGTAGGCGCCGTATAGCAGAAATATTCCATATTTCCTACCACCGCCTTTTTCCCGGGCTTAATATATATGTGCATATCCTTCATGGCTTCTTTGGTCTGCTCGATCCATTTATTCAGAGGCATCTTCACTTTTGTGCAAGGTGCATCAGATACATTAAAAACAACCTTGCGTGCATTGCTTGCCAAAAGAATCATTCCGGCTTCATTTTGCTCCACATCATAGAAATTTTTAATAAAAGGAACCGTCAACCGTCCTTCCAACAGGTCCTTCGGTTCAAACTCCAGCAACAATGTATAGAGATACTGTCGTCCGCTTCGTATCCCCTCTATCATCTCCTCCAGCGTATAAGTAATCCGCTCCCTGGGATCATACTGTTTCCGCAGGCGTTCTCTTTCCTCCTGTTCTTCCCGTTCCCGCTGCTCTCTGATAAACCGTGCTATGGACAAATCCATTTCGTTTTCCATGCCTGCCGCCTCCTTTTCCCTCACACCGTTAAAGCATGAGCAATGTTCCCTCTTTCTTTCGGGTCTGTCCGGGAATCTCTTCCCTTCCGCCCGCTTCACCCAGAATTCTCTTCAATGCGCCATACATCTGCATATTTGTGTATTCCTTATTCTGCCCCAGCCTTGCATGAAGATAGGCACGGACCGCCTCATAAGGCATGGCTTCCTTCCTTTGCAGACATTGGAGACAGAATGCACAATCCCACGGATCTGTCACAGCATACTTTAATAATTCTCTTGCAAAACTCTTTAAAATCTGCGGCCAGATGCCGGGATGATCCAGTGCGGCATAAGGCACGTAAATACGATTCACCGTATCAAATTCGGTCTCGTAATCATAAAAGTCCACATAGTCTGAGCGAAGTCTTGCTCCCGCCTGAAGTTTAAACCGTGCCAGCTCCAGTTCCTGTTCTGCCGATAGGGGAGATTTTTTGCCGAAGCCTTTGGCGATGGTGTATACACTCTGTACTGTCTGGCGGATCAGAAACTCTTTTTTCTGCCTATATAAA
>ERZ779876.1512-NODE-1512-length-19722-cov-3.035033_pt1 | contig 19722 bp, 25 predicted proteins | sample MGYA00511068_ERZ779876 | MGnify/ENA primary metagenome ERZ779876 (study PRJEB29588, sample SAMEA1970858) | human gut metagenome | biome: human gut; feature: human-associated habitat; material: faeces | place: Denmark | collected 2008/2010 ...
TACCGTAAATAAAAAGTCAAATTGTCCGGGATGTGGACAACAAAACATCAAATATAGGGGATCGTCAACTTTTATTTACCCAATTTCATTAGTGAAATTAAATGCAATGAGGGAAGCTTATGAACATGATCCTCAATTGCCTTTGCGTATTTTGGAAAAACATTTTAAAGAAACATCTAATCAGGTTCTTATTGTCGGCACTGTTGTAAGTCGGCCAGAAATGATTGGTGATGCAAAACACCCATGCTGTAGATATCGTCTCGGAGTGGATAGAAAATATTATATTAAAACACAAAGCGAGATTACAGCCGACTATCCATGGGTATACTCATATGGACAGCAGGCAGAATATGATTATTCTCATCTAAAAATGCCACAGGATGGAGAACAGGGTTCGCTTGTTCTTGTTGATGGATTTGTGCAATACCGTGATGTTGAAGCAAAGATGGTATGTGATGCTTGTGGAGAGCCGTACACTTACCATGACATAGTTACAGAATTCATACCGTATTCAATAGAATACCTCAATAATTATATTACAGATGAAGAAATTGCAAAAAAAAGAGAAATTGAAAATCGTTTAAATCTTGCGGCAATTTTGCAGGGATAATTTGCTTTTTAAAATTCTGCCATAATGAAAACGAATCATAAAACAATAGGAGGAATCAATAATGGTTTCTCCTATTTTGCAATAGGAGGAAAATATTATGGTAGTAAATCATGGAAAGAATTTAGATGATTTAATGTCGTGTATCAAAAAAATTGATGGAAAAACGACTATTTGTCCATTAGTTAACAACAAGCAGTCTGTTATTCTTGAAGCATCATACCGTCAAGGAACATTAAATTCTTGGATCGTTAAAGCACCAAGAAAAAACAGGCCGTTACCGACTTGCTTTAAGAGTGGGCAGCGATTCGGTTCATTCAAAGAAGTGCAAAAACAGCTGGATAAAGAATCTATAATGTTCGATTCAGAAATGACAAGTTATGTATTATGTCATTTACGAACAGATTTGCAGAAACGGTACAATAAAATTGTAAGCAAATGGGTTAAAATAGACCCATATTATCCTTATGATATTTCAGATGACGGAAAAGCTTCTTTTGATGTTATCGAGCTGGAACTTACGGAAGATGAATTCGATGCAATGATGGAAACAAAACTTGCATTTATGGATACAAATGAAAATTTGTTTCCTATCCAGAAAGTCGCCATGTCAAATGTCGGTACACTTTTGGATTGTGCTTCCGCTTTTAAACAGGTTGATGATCACCCACTCGGATCTGCTCTTTTGCTCGCTGAAAAGTTATCAACAAAGACTATGTTAAAGGTCCTTTATAGAAGCAGATCAAAAAGGGTATTTCCTGTTATGAGTATCATTGGTAAAAAGTATGCACACATTTCACAAGAAAAGTTTTTTACTGCAATTCTTAGCGAAATTGCAGGATATGGTGTGTATCAAACAGAAGAGTGGAAAGTTTCCGACATTGAAAGTGTCCTTTATGTAAAATTGGAAAATGAGAATCATTTGCCTTATACAAAAGGATTTATGATATCAACAGGGGACCTTGCTGGACAGGCAATGACAGTTCATTCTTATGTCAGGTTAGGAAATGCCAGAATGTTTCTAAAGAAAAATTCAATTAGCCATAGAGGAGAGTTTAAAGAAAGTGAAGTAAAAAATTTGTTTGAAGGAATGATGGACTCCTTCGAAGTATTTGATACTGAGTATCGCCACCTTGCTTCTTTAACCGGAACAATCAAAAACGAATATTCTCTTGGCATCTTGAAGATCATAGGACAAAAACGAATGGCAAAAGTTACATTGGATTCTTCTTTAACGAATGGGGCGGAATTACTTGAAGACTTTATAAATTGCTACGATTCTGTTACTCCTGAGAAATTGAAATATAGAAGTGGAAGATATTATACAAGTTTAATGTATAATATGTTAGCCGATTTTGAGGAGGAGTAATATATGTTTCGGAACATTAAAAGAAATCAAGAATATTTCAGTAAAATTTTTAAACCAGGATGCAGCATCATCATTTTTGATACCGAAACGACAGGACTGGGAAAAAATGCGAAGATCATTGAGTTTGGAGCGGTCCGATTTCTGATTACGACAAAAGGTCTAAAGGAAACAGGAAAGATGGATTTGTTCATTAATCCGGAAGAGACATTGTCAGAAAGGATAATAGAAATTACCGGTATTACGGATGATATCCTCGAACGTGCGAAAAATGAAACAATTGAGGCACCTGCCATTTTCACTTTCCTTGAATCCGCGGATTTCTGGGGAGCTTACAATTGCGCTTTCGATCTTAGAATGTTGGAACAAATGTCAGACCGTACCGGAATTCATTATCATGTAAGAGAGTGCATCGACATTCTTGAAATGGCAAGAGACCATATTGATAAGGCAGAAATTGAAAATTATAAGCTTCAGACAATAACAGAATATCTTTTCCCAAATGAAACTGGTATTCAATATCATACAGCAATAGATGATGTACGTGCAACAGCAAAGTGTATGGCACACTTTGTAGGCCTTTATAAATCATGGAAAGATGATTCGGATAACCGTATCCAGACAAGATTAAACTGGGCTGCATATTGCATTAATCCTCAGAAAAAATCTCAAATACGGATCAAGTTAAATCTTCCGGTTGGAGAATATGGAGATATCTTTTGGGATGTGATTGCAAAATCCTGGTCTCATAAATCTACCACTTCAGCGAAGAAATTATTTGAGCGACTGGATCTTATCAATCTGGAAGAACAGGTATTAAAAAAATATGCCTGGAAATACCATGTCAACAATATGACCGACCTTGCAAAAGCATGGGGAGAAACCAAAAAAATAAAGGATAAAGAAAAGGATGTCTCTTAGAGGCATCTTTTTTTATTTTGGCTATTCTTTCATATTTTATGATGAAAAAATAGAATGGGAGGAATTGACATGGAGATTAGACATCGACGTTACAAGATAGCGGTTAATGCATTGCGAGCGTTAATTGTATTTGTAGGGTTTGCATTAATACCGAGCGTATTCGGAGGATATGAGTTCGGTTATTATGAAACGGGTTCGTTTTTTATACGATTAGCGGCGGACGTTACTTTATTCTTCGGATTGCTAAAATTGGAAAGAAAATGTACAGATGTTTATGATTTTACTAGCCATTTTATTGAAGAAGAGTCGATTCACTCTAAAAAAGAAGGATCCTAATAAGGGATTCTTCTTTTTCTTCTGTAAAAATTAGATATATTGTATCAGAAGTATAATGTGGATATGAAAAATACTAAATATGGTGTTTGTACACTTTACTTATATATTGGAGGTATTATTATGGCAGCTATTATTCATGAATGCACAGTTTGTGGAAAAAAGAAAATTTGTTTTTATCGAAATGAGGAAAAAAATGTTTATGTATGTGGAGATTGTATTGGAACTTTATATTCAGGCCTGAAAATGAAGGTCAAGGATTCTCCTGAAGATGAGTATGCAAGAAAATTACTGGAAAAGTATGATAACAGGATCAAAAAAATTGAAAAAGATAAAGAATTGGAAAAAATCTTAAATGGTAACAATTCCGTAAATAACATAAAACCATCAGAAGTAAAATCCTTCCTTGATCAGTATGTAATCGGACAGGATGTGGCAAAAAAAGCGCTGTCCGTTGCCCTTTATAATCATTATAAGCGTATCAGCACGATTGATTCGTCTATTGAAAAAAGTAACATTCTGATGCTTGGCCCTACAGGATGCGGAAAGACACTCCTCGCTAAAACCCTTGCAAAGAAAATGAATGTCCCATTTACTATTGTTGATGCAACGGACTATTCAGAAACTGGTTATGTCGGCAGAGATGTTGAATCTATTTTAACACAGCTCCTGGCAGCTGCAAATAATGATATTGCAAGAGCTGAAAAAGGAATAATTTATATCGATGAATTTGATAAGATTGCAACGAAAGAATCGAATGGGACAAATGCACATGATTTAAAGACCGGGGTTCAGCAGGCTCTTTTAAAACTTATCGAAGGCTCTGTTGTGGAACTTCCGTTGAAAATCCCCGGAGCGCAAACTACAATCCGAATGAATACAAAAAATATTTTATTCATTTGTGGAGGTTCATTTGCAGAATTTGAAAAAAAGAAATCTGTAAAAACTGTAGGATTTGTTAAAGAGACCATCGAAGAAGAATTCACACCGGATATGCAGCTGGCTGGAATTATTCCGGAGCTTCTTGGACGACTTCCAGTTGTTGTTAATCTCAATCCGCTGACGGAAGATGATCTGTTAAAGATTTTGACAGAGCCACAAAACTGTATTGTAAACCAGTATAAGGAATTATTTGCTTATGACGGAATTGAATTAGAATTTACAAAAGAGGCACTAGACAGGGTTGTGAAAATTGCTATTGAGAAAAAAGTAGGTGCCAGAGGACTTCGCCGGGTGATCGAGAACGCGATGCAGGACATCATGTTTGATGCACCATCGATGGATAACATCAGCAAATGTATTATTACAGAAGACACAATATTTACCGGAATTCCTATTTTGGAATATAAGAATGCACAAAATGCGATGTCACACGGATAGCGTCCTGCTTATTTGGAAAACTTTCATATTTTTTATGAAAAGGGTGAAAGAAAGAAGGTAAGAAAATGGCAGTTTTCCGCGTAAGACCTTTACCGAAAGGAAGACAAATTGGACGGAAATACAGGAAACCGAAGCTATATTCCGAAAAAATTACAAAAGCTCATTATACCGACAAAGAGAAACTGGACATGCTCACCGATTCCATTAAACAGACCAAATGGGAGCAATGTAGACTCAAGGCAATCGGCGGGCATATTAATGAGGCTGATGAGCTTGGATTTCGTATTGAGGAAATGCAAAAAGAAGCTCATGAACTTCGACAGAAAATTCGAGAGCAAAAAGAAAAACAGACACAACAGTAGGTGTTCCCAGATTCATATTTTGCGTGTCTGGATGCAGGTCCGATTCCTGCAGTGTCCTTCGGGAGATGAATCTTCCATATTTATTTTGTCAGGGCGGTAGTGCATACGTCCATCTGAAAGAAAGAAGAATTAGCCTTGCCAGACTTTTTCAGAACGCTTTCAGAAAAAGAGTGTATTTTACTGAAATGATTGTTTTTGCGGAGACTCTTAGTACAATTAGATGACCAATATCTCTAAAATACAGTCTGGACAGCCCCAGACTATATATTGGTCTATAGACATTTATAATATCTATAATTTTTGCATATCCAGGATATTAACCTGAGCGAAAAATAGGTTTGATTTTACAGGAAGTTGTAGGAACAAATAGGTTATAAATGGGAACCGCCACGCCTTGAGAGGAACGATCATGCATGCGTTTTGTCGTAGTGGAATGACATGCGGGCGGGATACTAAGTAGATCCAGTATACTGTTTGTTTGTTTGTTTGTTTGAGAATGGTGTCAAATCGTAGGAATTTCAAACTTTATATGTAACTATGGCGTTAAAACAACCTTTCGTGATCCGGCGGTGAATTCACCACACCGAAAGGATGCGAGGAATCGGCGTTGGAGGCTGCACGGGTATCGTCACAAATGCCCTAGAGATAGGGCGACTTACGGATGGCACGGCTTTTGGCTAAGGTTTACTATGTCAGGAGCACGGCCAGTAATACGTAAGTCAAGAGAACATATCGTTTCAACATGATGGACGGTCTTTGAGATCATTTGTCTTAATAATAGTAAACAATCCATTCACTTTAACGCCAAAGCGACATCATGAAGGGCGAAAGACCTGTCCTTGTATGGGGAGACAGACAAGTGGTGGTTCCACAGGGTATCTTACACAAGACCTCAACCCTTTAAATCTGACAAATTTATGAAGTCTGGCAGCTGGTAACAGTTGCTGATATTTGTGTCTAAATAAAATAGACACAGATATTATCTGTGCGTCATTAAGAAAGATGCGAAGCGTGATAGTATTTTTCAGCTATCATGTAAAAAATGCTGCATTTTGAACTACGAAAATCAAAATATATAATAAGACAATCGGTATGCGCGAATCGCTAGATTGTCTTACCAAAAAAAACAGATGTCAAAAAATTGGACGTCTTTATTTAAAATACAGTACATAGCTGAAGTCCGACGTGGCGCGCGAGGGGAGGAAAAGGCGCGCCGGAAGTGTATCGACTAACCTCTACATTTCTATCCCCAGAACGTATCAACCATCCCAGCAAAGCTGGGCTTCCCATCAAACATTCAAAATCTTCATTTCACACAAGTTCCCCAATGTTTCCCAGAGATCAGGCGCAACCCGAAACCGTAAATCCCAACGAAAGTCTTATTGCAGGGTGGGCGGGTGGTTCAATATTAAAAAAATATATAAAAAATATAAATGATTCTATATTACTTCTTAGAAAATATAAAAAATAATGATAATGGTAATATGGGTATTAAGATATTTCAAAAGAAGGAGAGGATACTGTGGGGAAAAGGCTGAATAAGGAAATGATGATTGAATTGCAAAAGATTTTTGGATTCTCTAACCAAGAGATGAAAATAATTGAAAAAAAATTAAATCAAAAAAGCCGACAGGAAATCAAGCAGATTAATGAGAACTTCAAACGTTTTGGAATCGATGTGTTTTTGGATTTGTTCTAAATGTTTAATTTGTGAAATTATTATCATTTTGGAACCAGGTTCCAAAAATGGTACCTTTGTAAATCCGCCATATTACAATTGAAATCAATTATAAAAGGAGGAAAAGAATATGAGTTTTATGAAATTGGACGATTGCAAAAGCATTGCAGAAGTAATTGAACGAAACACATCAGTAAAAGCAGAGGAATTTGTCCTCTTGTCGGAGAAAGAACCTTTTATCAAGAATCTCAAAGAAACAGTTGAATTGATTCTCAACAATAAAGGGAAGCCATTTCATATTGTTGGAGATTATGATACGGATGGGATTTGCGCTACTGCAATTATGGAAGCTGGACTTCGCAGGGTTGGAATCCATGCATCAACGAGATTGCCAAAACGCTTTAGTGAAGGGTATGGTTTGTCGAAAAAGATTATAGATGAAATCGATTCAGGCGTGATCATTACGGTCGATAATGGAATTGCAGCTCACGATGCGATTAAAGCGGCAAAAGAAAAAGGATTGATTGTCATTGTAACAGATCACCATTTAGCTCCGGAAAATGAAAATGGAATTCAGATTTTTCCACCGGCAGATATCATCGTAGATCCAGCTGTAGAAAATGAATCTGAGTTTCATGCTTATTGCGGAGCGGCTGTTGCCTATCGAATTGTAAAAGAACTTGCCCCGGCATTTGATATGACAAGCCTTATGATACTTGCATCCATCGCTACTGTGGCAGATGTTATGCCATTAGTTGGAGCAAATAGAAAGCTTGTTATTGATGGATTAAAAGCAGTGAATTCCGGAAAAGGTGTTACTGGATTACGGGTTTTATTACAAAAGATAAAGCTTACATCGCATATCACAGAAGATGATTATGGTTTTAAATTAGGTCCTATCTTCAATGCATCTGGACGGTTGTTTGATGCAGGAGCAGAAAAGACATTAGATCTTTTGAAGGCTCGTCCTACGGAATCAAAGATTCCGTGGATGGCAGATGAATTGATCCGTAATAATGAGCAGCGTAAAAAAGTATTTAGTGAGTCGATGGTTATTGCTGAAAAGCTTATTGATCGTAAAGCTATTCGGCAGCGAAAGCCAATTGTTATTTATCATCCGGAATGGGGAGAAGGTATCATTGGATTAATTGCTGGTGAATATTGTGAAAGGTATAAACTTCCAACGGTAGTATTTACACGTACTCATGATGGTAAACTTAAAGGTTCTGCCAGATCAACTACAGAAGTTCATTTAAAGAACGCTTTGGATTGTATTCAAGATAAGATGATAGGTTATGGCGGGCATGCTGGTGCTGCAGGACTTTCGATAGAACCGGAAATGTTCGAGTCGTTTAAAGCAGCTTTTACTGAAAGCTGTGGAAAACTAAAATCCATACCAAAGGATTTCTTTTACGACCTTGAATTGAATATTGATAAAATTCAGAAAATATGTGATGAACTCGAAAAATTCGCTCCGTTTGGAGAAGGGAATCCTAAGATCCGTTTTCTTGTAAAAGGCATTACAATAGAAAAATATCGAGAAATCAGAGATAATACCGGATTTCTAGGAGAAGGAAAAGGAATGACAATCGTAGGTTTTGATCTTGCAAAGAAGTACGAAAAACTTGGCTATCCAAAGGAAATTGATTGTGTTGGATCGCTGAAAGAATCGTGGTTTAATGGAAAAAAATCATATAAGTTTGAAATTATGGATTTGGATGCCTCTTTTTAGAGGTGTCCTTTTCTTCTGAAAAAAATTGTTTTTATATACTTTGTGTAGAATGATTATGTAAAAAGATAGAGAGGTGTTGCTTATGCATACGTTGATTCAAGAATTTACATTGCTTTCATTGAAATATTATAAAAATGATGTGATTGATTTATATAATTATTTCCTTGGCACTTTGTCGAAAGAACAGGTTGTTATGATAAAAGATTATTTCCCTGTTTTTATTCGATGTGCGGAAACAGCAAGAGAAGCAGAAAAGCCTATCCAGGATCTTATTAAAAAAGAAGGGTACAAAAAATAGAAATTCAGTCATATTTATTATGTCAAATGGAAGGAGTCTGGGGTTTATGGGCAATTTGATCAATGATTATTATTGCGGTATTCACGGAGATCGACTTGAATTAGTGGCTGGAAAATATTCTCTTTATCTTAGGTGTCCCAGATTTGAATCTTGCAACAGAAGCTCTGAGGAAAAGTCATGCCAAAACCGTCTATCATGGAAGGAGGCTAAGATTTTAAATGAAACACTGTTTGAAACAGGAAAAAGGTATCGGATAGGAATGATTGAAATTCTTGGGGGTCCAGTTGTGGATAATATTATGAAAATATTTGTTATTAACAGGAGGACTTGCAAACATGGTGATGACAATTGAAGAATACGATAAGATATCTGAACGATTCGATGGCTTTAAGGCGAAAAAGATTTGGCCATCCCCAAAAGATATTGAAAAGATGGAAGAAGATCCTGATCGATGGATTTTATTTGCATGTTATTTGTATGAGGGCAGGACTGCAAAGACAGCAGAACAAAAATATAGCAAAAAAAATCTTCAGGAATTTATTCATCGTCACCTGCAGCTTGTAGATAGTGAAGAAGAAAAAGAGGGTGTAATTTTTGAACAAAAACAATGTAGTTGTTAAAAATGTGAAGTTTTCGTGCGTCGAAGATGTAAAAAAATTTGTTCGATATGCAGAACAGCAGAGCTTTGAGATCGATTTGGTCAACGGGCGATATGTGATCGATGGGAAAAGCATTATGGGAATATTCAGTTTGGATTTGAGTACACCAAAGATGTTGGAAATCCATGCTTCAAATGATGAGGCAGAAGGTTTTCTTGAAAAAATTAAAGATATTTGTATGTGAACTACTCGGTAATTCAATTACCGAGATGAGAGCGTTTTCACGAAGCAAAAGTCTAAAATTCCATATTATCTATATCGAAGGAAAACAGACACTTGGAAAGGAGGCTGACTGATGGCAAAATCAAAGAAGCTTGGTGTCCGTAAAAACGAGAACGTAGACGTTCTCTGCTACCGCTTCGCGGCATCGCCAACAAACGAACAGATCATTCAACTGAATAAGACCATCGGTTGCTGCCGGTATCTGTGGAACCGGATGCTTGGGGATCACAATACCCTGTATCAGGAGATCGGGATTGTTCCAAACAACACGCCTGCAGATTACAAGAATCTGGAGGAATGCCTCTGGCTGAAGGAAGTCGATTCCCTGGCGCTTGCCAATGTGCAGCTAAATCTGAATCAGGCATTCCAGAAATTCTTCAATGGAGAAGCAAAGCATCCCCGGTTCAAGAAGAAGAAAGTCTGCAAGGATTCCTTTACCACGAACAACGTATCCGGGAACATCCGGATGGAAGGGAGCGGGATCCGGCTTCCGAAACTGGGAATCTTAACCCTGATCCGGCACCGGAAGGTTAAGGCCGGTGGAAAATTGAAGTCCGTGACGGTCTGTCATGAGAAAGATGGAAAGTGGTACTGTTCTATCTCCTTTGAGTATCCAAAAACAGAACCGGTCTATCCGGAACCGTCTGAGGACATGAAGCACATCGGTCTGGACATGTCTGCCCCGCATCTGTATGTGGATTCCAATGGAGAGCTGGCAGACTTTGAGAAACCGTACAAGAAACTTCATGAGAAGCTGGCACGGGAACAGCGGAAGCTTTCCCATAAACAGAAAGACTCGAAGAACTATGAGAAGCAGCGTCAGGTGGTCGCAAGGCTGCATGCGAAAATCAAGCATCAGCGTAAGGATCGCCTGCATAAACTTTCCGAACAGCTGACCAGGGAATACGACCTGATCAGCATCGAGGATCTGGATATGTCTGCTTTGAAACAGACACTCAATCTTGGAAAATCCTATAGTGATAATGGATGGGGAATGTTCGTGACCATGCTCCTGTATAAAGGAAAACGGAACGGCTGTTACATCATCAAGATCGATAAATGGTTCCCATCCAGTAAGACCTGCAGTCAGTGCGGATATGTCCACAAAGAACTGCAGCTTTCTGACCGGACCTATGTATGTCCTGTCTGCGGAAATCTCATCGATCGGGATGAACAGGCAGCTATCAACATTGATCTGGAAGGGTTGCGGATTCTGTTATCTGCATAAAATAGAACGTTTGATAGAAAAACCGGTAGGGACGCCGGGGATAGCCTTCATCACTACGGGGTTGGATGGTTGCAGTCATCCCATAATATGTCACCCGCGTATGTAGGAATCAAAAGAAGCCATGAAATTCCGCGAGGAGTTTTTTGGCGGAAGCTCGGTAATTCAATTGCCGAGTAGTTCACTAAAGATATTGTTAATATTTCCAATCAAAACACAACAACCAAAATCAGAATTACAGTACACCGGGAAAATCAACCGAAAGATTGGCAGAGAATATTATTTTTCGCGCCTGATGCACATTACGAAGAAATTGAATCCGTTGACATTTATTAATCAAAGAAATTAGAGGATTTACCATGATAAAGACAGAAAAAGACATTGAAGAGGTAAAAATCACCATTTATAAGGAATTCAAAAGAAAACAGGAAGAAAATAATTTCCTTCCTCCATGGGACGGAACAAAAATGCTACGGCAATTTGTGTTGGACGTAGTATCAAATAATCCAGAATATCAGCATGTCAATACGGAAATTTTATATCGTGATCTTTTGCTTTTGTATTATCGGAAAGAAAAATCTTCTTCATCTAATACAATAATATACAGGAAAATGCTACTGCCGGTAGTGAGTAACTCTTTATTTGCGCATGCTGTCTTTTGGGGATTATGCTTTTTCTTTATGATTTGCGGAACCAAAAATACAAACTTGCAGCCTTGGATAATATCCGCAACTATCGTTTGCGCTGTTGGATGGTTAGTTATGTTTTTCGGTGTACGAAAAAAAATAATTTCTGGTAATTTCCAATTGCAAAAAACGGAAATTATTTCAACTGATATACGGATATCCGGTTCTGGACAGGAAAAAAATATACAGAAACAATCTGTTTTGCTAATCGATTCGATACCTATGTTACCCATGACGAAACTAATCTGTTTTTCGAAGGCGAGGAAGTATATCTTTTGCTAATTAACAACAGAATTAAAGAAGTATTTCGCTATGATTCGTACCAAATCGAGTATACGGATTCTTATTTGGATACATGTTGAAACAATAATATTTTGGACGGAAAATATGTAGCTGTCCATGGAAAGGAGAATCATGAGCCGCGTACATACAGATCAACACTTTCTTAATATTTTCCATAAAGATGATTTCCATTTTGGCCCATCCAAAATGACAAGAAGTAAAGGTCCTAATCCTGATTACCGAAAAGCAGCGACCCTTTCATCATGGCTTTTTCTGAAATATGATGTGTCATATAAAACCTATCGTCGGAAAAGTGCACAACGACGTCAAGAATTAAGAAAAGAATTTGAGACAGACACCGGACGGAGTAGCACAAACCACAAAATTTCGAGTATCTAATAAGTAATAGGACGCACAGTACGTCCTGTTTTTCTTCTGTAAAAATATAAGATTTCATATTCCTTGTATACTGGCTATATGCGTATACAAGGAGGTTTTATTGTGAATCGAAAAGAAGGGTATCGTGACCTTTCTCTTTGGCGAAAAACATGCGATCGCCAGAGAAAGAAATATTATGCCAAAACAGCAATTTATCCACCGCAAAGGTGGACTATCGAAGAAGACAGAATGGTACTTGAACACAAGATTCCGGATAGCGAATTGTCCAAACGAATTCATCATTCTGTGAAAGCGATCCATGTCAGGCGCTCACGGCTAACCCACAATACAAAATCTGCAGCCGTTTTGCCAAATTAATACTATCTTTTTGTGAACATATATTTTCATGGAATTTCATATTTCCTACGAAATTATATAATAATAGGAGGAAAATACAAATGGACATGAAGAAAAATGAAGGACAGGAAGCTGTCATCAATACAACTGAAGGACAATTGATTGTAATTGCGTGTCCTGGAAGTGGTAAGACAACAACGCTTGTGCGCCGGATCCACCATATGGTTGATGATTGTAAGATTCCATCAGAGTCAATTTTGATGGTCACATTCAGCAATGCTGCAGCAAAGGAAATGCGGGAACGTTATCAAAAGTCTTACGGAAAAGATGATGTGACTTTTTCAACTATTCACAGCTTATGTTTCGCGATTTTACGCAAATTTGCAGGATATTCGAATGAAGATATCCTAACCGATGCGCGAGATTATTTCTATAAAAAACTTCGTGGCAATAAGCAGGTAAATGATAAGGAAGAATTTATCAACAGTATCTTAACAGAAATTTCTGTAATCAAGAATAACCAGATCCCGTTAGATGATTACAATCCTATCTGTTGCAATGACAAAACACTTTTTGAAGACCTTTTCACAGGTTACGAGGAGTACAAAAATGATCTGAATGTGGTTGATTTTGATGATATGCTGATTCAGGCTTATCAGACAATGAAGGATAATAAAAATTGTTTACAGTGGCTTCGTAACAAATATCGGTATATTCAGGTAGATGAATACCAGGATACGAACTATCTGCAGAGGGATATTATTTATCTGCTTGCCGGAGAAAACGGAAATCTGACCGTTGTAGGAGATGATGATCAGTCCATTTACGGCTTTCGTGGAGCAAGGCCACAGGTTATGTTGAACTTTAAAAAGGATTATCCGGATGCAGTCATGATCCGGTTAAGTACCAATTATCGGTCAAGTAAGGAAATTATCCATTCTGCTGACAATCTGATCAAACTCAATAAAAGCAGATTTGACAAGGAATTTCTTGCTTTCAAATCAGAAACCGGACAGATTGAATACATGCCTACGCCAACCAGAGAATACGAAATATCCAAAGTAACCATGAAAATCAAAGAACTGCTTAAATCAGGTGAAAAACCGGAGGATATTGCTGTTCTTTATCGGACAAATTCCCAGGCAGAAGCGGTTGCCGATTCATTACTGATGGCGAATATTCCATTTCATTCTAACGAAAAAATCAGTAATCGATATGAACACTGGATGTTCTATGATATTCAGGCATTCTATGCTCTTGCAAACGACAAGTCACAAAATGTAAGAAAGGATATCGCGCGTGTACTCAATCATCCAAACCGGTATTTATTGGATCCTGCATATTTCAAAGCTGGACTTGATAAAAAGAAAATGCGTTCTGCAGCTTTTAAAACAGGTGTCCCTGCTTGGAAAACAAACAATGCGCTGGATGAAATAGAAGACTTCTTCTATGGTCTTGGCCGATTAAGAGATAAGGATCCGGAAACTTTCTTATCCTTGCTTCTTAGAGTAATGTCTTACAGAACGTATTTGAAGGAGTATGCTGAATTTCGTAACATGGATGTCTGCGATCTGAATTCCATCTATGAAAAGTATAAGGAAGATGCGAAAGAGCATAACAGCTGGTCTTCCTGGGGCGTTTATATCAATCGCTACAAACGGACATTAAAAGAAGCAAGCAAAAATAAGACTGGCATCACTTTATCAACAATGCACAGTTCAAAAGGATTGGAATGGAAACATGTTTTTATCATTGACTGTGTGGAAGGAATCTGTCCATTCAAGAAGGCAAAAACAGATGCCGATTTCGAAGAAGAACGACGTTTATTCTATGTCGCAATGACAAGGGCAAAACAGTATCTTTATCTCTGCACTTACGAACAGAGCGGAAACAAATCTGTCAACCCTAGTCCATACTTAAGAAGTGTGTCTCAGAAATGAGGCACATTTTTTGCGTCTATCAATAGGTAGTCTAATTTTCGGGAAAATTTTGGACTAATGCGTATATTAGTCCATCTGTATCGAATTTTTTGAAATTTGTACCATTTTTGGAACCAGGTTCCAAAAACGAATGTTATTTTTCAGTTTCCACCATATTTAAAGCGAAATTTTTAAATATAGGAGGAAAATAACATGGAAACATTATGTGTAAACACACCAATTGGAGTACTTACGGTTGAGGTTACAGGAAATTCATTTTCTACTGCCGGGGGTATTTCTGTATACTTGCAAGATTCTGATGCTAATTTATATCCACTTGTAGCAACAGAATTTAATTCCGGAAATAATGCATTGGAAACAACCGTTTTTCAGGATCAGGAGCATATAGAAGAACCTGTTGAAATCAGACATTCCGGATTACCGGAAACCGACAATCCTTATGAAAATAAAGTTGTAAAACCAGTTACAATGCTTGAGTACCTGAAGCAGATGCATCCTACTTTCCAAAAGTCTATTGAGAATATTCAGGAAATTACTGAAGATCCACTAAGATATTTCTGTAAGCAGGAAGCGGAAACTCTTTTGGATAGCCGTAAAAATCATGAAAAACATGGAGAAATGGTAGAAGAATTACAGGAAAAACTTCTTGATGCAGACCATTTCAATAATTTGGATTGGGAAAGCACCATTGCAGATGAAGTATCGGATTCCTATGAGCTTGAGATGAGAGAGCTGCTTTCAGATGATGAAGATGAGTATGTCATGGAATTCTCCCATACAGGAAATCCTTATGTCACCTATCATTGCATTGCAGACAAAACAACCGATGATATTGGAGGATTTCTGGAAGATACCTTACACCGGATTCTGGATCACAATGGAACATCTGGAGATGTATTCCGGCTCCTTGGAGCATATATTCCTGATAAAAAACAGCAGGAAGAATTTGACAAGACAGGAGAATATACTTATCTTGATCTCGGATATGTAATCCCTGGACTTATCATGTACGCGAAAGCGAAAGAGTAATGTTGGAAAAGAGATGGCTTTAGGCTGTCTCTTTTTTATAATTGGAATCTTTCTTATATCCCATATTTCCTGTGAAATTAGGACAACAGGAGGAAATATCCAATGACAGTATTTTGTAAGTATGCTATACTTATGTCATAAGATAACTTTCTTCTGTTTCTGACTTCAAATCGAAACGAAGGAGGAAACGTATGGGGCAGAAAGATATCTCAGAAAAACTACTGGCGGACTACAATGACGTGTTTGCAGATATCCTGAACGTACTTCTTTTTAACGGAGAAGAAGTGGTGGATCCGGATCATCTACAGGACACAAAACTTCGAAGCCAGTACAAGGCAGATGATGGGAAACTGCATGAACAGGAACGGGATGTCAGTAAGCTGATTGTAAGCGAAAACATCAAGGTGGTCCTGGCAGGTCTGGAACATCAGACTAGGATTGAACCAGATATGCCACTTCGATGTTTTAACTACGATGGTGCTGCATACCGGTCACAGTTGCTGAATGGTGATGAGAAAGACCGATATGCTGTAGCGACGATCATCTTGTATTTCGGTGAGGAACACTGGAATGAGAACTTAAGTTTGAAGGAAAGGATTAAGGTTAATGAGAAATGGAATCCGTATGTAAATGACTACAAGATTCATGTTTTCGAAATCGCTTATCTATCCGATGAACAAATACAGATGTTCAAAAGTGATTTTGGTATCGTAGCCGATTTCTTTGTACAGCGCCGCAGAGACAAACAATATATTCCATCGCCGAAAACAATCAAGCACGTTGACGAAGTACTGAAGTTTCTTTCAGTATTCACCAATGATAATCGCTACAAACAAGTAGCTGAGTCTTGCATACAAGAAGGAGGTAAGACTATGACAAACATGAGGGATGTTCTTGACAAAGTAGAAGAACGCGGATTCTCTGAAGGACAGGAAAAGGGCATACTAAAGGGTAAGATTTTAGCGTTTCATGAAGTCGGATGGTCCGACGAAAAAATAGCGCAGAAGCTTTCTTGCACGGTTGAACAAGTTCGGGAATACTTAACTTCCGCATTGCAAACAATTTAACTATCAGAAAGAAGAGATGGCTTTAAGCTGTCTCTTTTTCTTTAAATTTCTTTGCCTCAATTTTTTCATATTTCCTATGAAATTATAATCATAGGAGGAAAAAGATATGGAAAACGAAACATTGAAATTTGATTGGGAATATTTTATAAAAGAGGATTTGGAGCAATTAAATGCTGAGAAAAGTCCGGATATTTATGGGAGCATTATTGTCACACGCGGCAAGAAAATTTTTATTGTGGATGTACAATGGGAAACCGTTTCATCATACGGCAGGAGAGGAATTTCCCTTAATGTATACCGGTCAAATGAAGATCATCTTCATTGTGACTGGATCGAAGATATCAAAGAAATTGTAACTGCTACAAACTACAAACACTTTCAGCATCGTGCTGAGAAATTAATAACAGAATTGATTGCCAGCGTTGAAAAAGAGCCAATTGTAAACGCAGAAACCTATACGACTCCTGCTGCCGGATCTATTGGAACTGCAAAAGTTGGAGAGAAAGTGATTTGTTACGATGAATACTTGCATGACTATGTAGAACATACAATGTTAGTACGTACAATCGAAAAAGATCCTGAAATGAAAACGGAAACTAATCCGGAAGGTGTTGTTTTGTACGGCATTGATCTGAGCGATGATAATGACGAATCCATGATCTGCACAGTTTCGGAAGGAAATTATGTTTGCTCGGCTGGTGTAGCGACCGTAGACGAATTGATGAAGGTGGAAAGGAATGAAGCCTATGATCGATTTGCCAAAGAAATGAAAGGTTTGTTGCCTTGCTTTGTGAGCAGGGACTGTTCAGAGATTGAGTACGAAGTAGATTTTGCTTTGTACGGTTTAAGAGAAAAAATCGACACGATTGTAGAAAATCTTAAAACAGAAAATTTCTCTGACAATGGAAAGCCTGATGGAACTTCTGGTATCTATCAGCTTGTCCGCCCAAGTATCGAAACTATCATCGATTACTGCAATGATCTTGCTGCTGATAAAAAACTGGAGGTATTCGAGTTTGGTGAAGATTGCGATCTTGTTCTGCATATTTATAAGGACGAAGAATATGATGCATCTAAAGATAAGGATTCCTACAATATTGTCAGTATCAGTACTGCCCGAAATGGTGAATGGGTAGATGACACGGATGATGTATATGTGACGGATGGCTCTTTGGCAAATGAGCTTGACCGCATTTATCATTATCGCAAATTTGCAACAAAATAATCCAAAAATGTTTTCACAAAAAAGATCGCTTTATGCGGTCTTTTTTAATTCTTTTTTTTATGATATTTCATCTTATTATCGAAATAAAAAAATAGGAGGAAACAATAATGTTAATGTATGGAATTTGTTCAAGTAACATCAAAGAAATCAAATGGGATTCTGTAAAAGAAATGCTGAAAGAATTTGATGCAGATCTTTATGAAGAATTCGTTGAAGACCTGGATGGGGATTTATCCAATTCGAATATGGAAGACTGGTTCTCAAAATACGAGAACGAGGGACATTTTGGAATTGGTGCATTTCTAAAGGACTATATTGAGTTCAAGGAAGATATTATTCTTAATATCGATGATCCGGACGGAACATTTATCGGTGTGAGTGCTGGAGCGCCGTGGGATTTTGTAAGTTCACTGAAAGACATGGATGAAGCTGATTTTGATGATCTTCTTCGGAAATATGTCAATCTGGTCACAGACGAACCACTTGTTATCAGATGGTGGAAGGTTAATGATGATGTGGATTGGTAAGGAGGATATTGTAAATGAAACGAATTTATGTCAGCAATGGATGTGCGAAACTGTATAAGGATATCGAAAATGCACTTGATGCATCGTATATTGATTACGACATGGATGGCTATGACCGCTACATGGTCAATGAGGACGATGCAGATGAGGTAATTGATATTATGGAATCATTAGGCGCAGATGCAGAAATTATGTAATACAAAAGAGGAGGAATATCAAATGAAACAGTTTGAGTATGTAGAAGACGCAATATTACGGAAGCCAAAGACACCGTCCAAATGGAAATGCTTTCCGGAATATACTCTGATTACCAAAGTACGAATGACCTGTGGTGGCGGACTAGGCGGAGCGTCATGGTATGAATATGTCTACCGGCTAGACGAGATCCCAACAAATAAGATCATCGAGGTAAAGCGCTATGACGGTAAAATGATTCGTTTAAACACAGCCTATGTGGTAAGTACGGAGGATTTCAAACTTGCAAAGGCAACTCTTAATATTACCGAATGGGCCGAGCTTTCGCGTGGATATATTGGTCCAAACGAAGAGGTATATTACGTTCTTATTGATGATGACAAAGAACTTGATTTGCAGATCTATCAATCCAAAGAACTTGATTTGCTTTAGGAGGCTTGAGGATGAGTGAACTTAAATTTGCATCGCAGCTTACCGATGAAGAACTAACTGAGATTTATAAATCGTTTATGTGCGAAAAGGATAAGTTTGTGGACCTTACAATCACTCGTTGTGAATTTGGCATCGCATTAGAAGGCCATATCCGTATACCGGAAGAGGATCCTGACTACGCAGATGAAGACGGAATGTGCTTGATTGACGAAGATTATAGTATTGATGATTTTCGTGTCAAAGCATATTATCATTCCGGTAATATGAATCCGCGTTTCAGAAAATGGATGTACAAAAGATTCGGTACGGAATATGCAGAAGCATATTTATTCAATTACTAAGGAGGAACTACAATGAAAAGAGTTATGGTCACAAAATATGGGTTTGTAGATCTTGATGCAAAAACAGATGAAGAGGCTATCGAAAAGGCAAAGAATCTTCAGGACTCAGATTTTGATTGGTCTGATTTTGATGAACCAAAAGTCATTGATGATTTGAATGAATAAGGAGGATGTTACGATGAAACAGATTATTAAATTTGTAGACAGCAATGTAGATGGATGCGGAACCAACGTTGAAATGCTTATTCAGATTGAAGGGAAAAATCCGCTATCAACTGAGCTTGTCGATGCATTAAAACACACGATTCACGAATATATTGATTCAAATGCCGGAGAATGGTCAACGGACGATGTTGTAAATCAGGCATGTGAATATTTGGAATCACAGGGGTATATGTGTGATTATATTGGTGAAGATCTGCTGATTGAGTTTTAACATTAATGAAAGAGATACCTTATAATGGTGTCTCTTTTTTTTAT
>ERZ779876.1528-NODE-1528-length-19619-cov-10.851717_pt1 | contig 19619 bp, 20 predicted proteins | sample MGYA00511068_ERZ779876 | MGnify/ENA primary metagenome ERZ779876 (study PRJEB29588, sample SAMEA1970858) | human gut metagenome | biome: human gut; feature: human-associated habitat; material: faeces | place: Denmark | collected 2008/2010 ...
TCGGGCTCCATGCCGTACATCTCTCCCACCTGCCGAACGGTGATGGCGGACTTGATCTTTTGATATAAACTCAAAATTTCTCCTTTGGTCAAAGGTTTTGGTACGAATCAATTTGATCCCTGCCACGTTCAAAGCCGGTCTCCCTTGCTGCCTCCCGACAGGAAATCTTTTTGGACTCTGTGTCGGCCCCATGCAGGGCGCTCGCTCCCCCGATGGGAGGTCTTGGCGGTCTGGGCAGTTCGGACGGTCATTCTGTTCTCAAGGTCCTGTTATGAAAGATATTTCAGAGGGCTTTCGCGGGAAGCCCTTAATATGTTCGCTGCTGGGGAGTTACTATGTTTTCTTTCTGTCTATAGGATAGCACCTCCATGGCCGCTGTGCCGTATATCCATAATGTCGGAAAACAGGTGCAGAAACTGCAAAATTCCACGCTTATGGACAGGAACAGCCGGAAGTGGTATACTGTGCAAAAAACATCGGAGGTGCGACCATGAACATCAAGCTGACGCTGGGAGAACGGCTTAAAGACCTGCGTGTGGAGCGGCATCTGAAGCTGGAAACGCTGGCAGAGCAGACGGGTCTGTCCAAATCGGCACTGTCGAAATACGAGAGCGACGATGTGACCGACCTCAGCATTTATGCGGTGACAACGCTGGCTGAGTTCTATGGCGTGACCACGGACTACCTGCTGGGTGTGACGGAAAACAAAAAACGCCCAGATGCAGTCCTTTCGGACTTGCATCTGAGCGATGGCGCAGTGGACGTATTAAGAAATGGAAAATTCAATCATCGGCTGCTGTGCGAGCTGATCGTGCATGAGAATTTCCAGCGGTTCATGACCGATCTGGAAATCTATGTGGATGGATATGTCAGCGCAAACATTCAAAACCTCAATGCCGGTCTGGAAGCAACGCGGCAAATGCTGAAAAAGAAGTATGCAGCAGATGAAAATGATCTGTACATGAGCACCTTGAAGCTGGGGCAGATCGATGAAGATGAGTACTTTGGCCGGGTCTTGTATGATGAACTGGTGGATATCCTGAAGAACATCAAGACGGAACACCGCAAGGACAAGACCACTTCGGATGGTGCAATGGTCGATAACTTGATGAAGGAACTGGAGGATGCACAGAAACTTGAAGGGTCTGCGGATGAAAAGAAGATCCGAACGGCATTGAAGGCAATCGGCATCAACTACGATAAGCTGACAGAAGATGAAAGAAAGCTGATAAAGAAGATTCTTTATAAAACGGCAATGCTGAAACCGGGGACACTTGCAGGCAACCGGGGCAAGCACAGACGCTGATCATTTGCCTTGCGCCTGATACCATTCATTGAAGTAACGGTCGCCTGCGTCTGCGTCACTGCCGGGAGTACTCTGCGATTTCAAGAATGCGTTGTATAGAGAACTGTACCCTCGCAAGGGTGTGATCTCCTGCACATCCTTGATGTTGCGATACTGGAGAACCTCGAACTCGTTGCGGTAATTGAGATACGCGATGATTTTATCGGCTTTGATCGTGGCCTGATAAACATGGACAGGCAGTTGGTAAAGGAAATCATTACGACGTGCGAACCACTCTGCAACATCGTAAGAGAGTGACCACGAGAGCGAGAGAGGCGCGCGGCTGATGTCACTGCTAGAGCCACGGTAGATCGTAAAAGTATCGAGATTGCGTACGCTTTCCGGCAGGGCATCGCGCCAATTTTCAGGGCGGATGATCCTTGCCCGGCGAACGTATTTCCGAATAATGGGAGAATGGTCGCCGTGGTTGTCGTAATGCTCCAAGGCAAAACGGCACTTGGCCTCCAACGGCATAAAATCCTCGCAAACATATAGCAGATCTTCCATCATTCGAGCATCATAGAACGAAGAATGCTCAAAGGTATCCCAGTCTTGGTTGTGGGCGGCTTGAACCGCTTTTTGGAACTGGGCATCAAGATAGGGGTCGTTCCGATAGATCATAACACGAGTCGCCTCCTTGTCGTTTTGATGGGGTGGATGGGCTATGAAAAAATAATACTACAAAAACTATGGGATGCATAGCCTTTGCAAGAAATATTCTTCGAAGAAACGACAAAGAGTGCTACTAATACAGGGCGGGGAGCGCTGCTGCGGCAGGACGGGAGAACGTACACCATTGGTTCCTCTGCAAGCCTGCGCTGGGTGGCAAAGAGCGTCAATAGCAACGCCCATCCGCGCATCCTTCTGCCGCAGAACAGGTGCTTGCCGGAGCCTCTCGCAGCCCCTTTTCCGCGTCAGCCGGAACCAAGGTGTAACACACTAGACTTTGCAGGCAAAGTCGTGTGCCAAAGGGGTGCTGCGGCCCCTTTGGAAACCCAAGAGAAACGCCCATCAACTGCACTGCTCGTCCTCGGCCAGTGCGCTGATCCGCTTGCCCATGGCCTTGACCAGCGGAACGACGAGCGCATTCCCCATGGTGAAATAGCGCAGTCGTTCCGGCATCCCGGCTGTCCAATCATCCGGGAAGCCGTTGAGTCGTTCGCATTCGATGGGCGTTAGCGTACGCAGACGTTGGGTCCGTGGGTCTGCGACTACGTGGGTGCTGCGGGAAACGGAGCCTTCGCTGGTGAGCATCGTGCGGGCAGGAAGGTCGGAACGATCGGGGAATGCCATAGAGCCTTCCGAAAAGAAATAAGTAGAACCGTTCCTGCGGTGGTGGGTCTCCTGCTTTGCGCCCTTGAGATACCGCCAGTGGTCGATGTCGGCAGCAGAGAGGAAATATCGCTCTGCAAGTGGGGTGGTCTCCAACACGGAGCGGAGCGGCTTATATGGGAATTGAAGAGGGATACTCTCGACGGAATAGAAGCGGCCGTTGACCATAAGCCCGGAGGCATAGAAGTGGCAGGATTGTGCGGCAGACAAATCCTTCAGATCGAGGTAGCGAAACTCATCGAGCCATCCCTCGCTGTATTTCCGTTCAAAGCCATACAAGGGAAAGATGGGGGCAAAGAAGCCGTCCTGCAGGAGCAACTGATGGGCACCCTTCAGACCCTCCACACAGATGAGCTCCGCCGCTTTTCGGAACAGGGCGGTATCGTTTCGGAAGGCAAAGAGAAAGGTGCGCCGCCTGCGCTGTGCTTCGCCATAGTCGGCGGCATTTATCACCCGCCATTCAACGGCATAGCCTGCTTCATAGAAGCACCGCAGGATGATGGAAAAATCACGCCCTTTTTGCCATGCCGGAGATTTGATGAGCCGGTCTACGTTTTCCAAAAGGACATAGCGAGGCTTGTGTGCCCGTAGGATAGCGTTAATCTCCCACCAAAGAACGCCCTTCTTCCCTTCTATCCCTCGTGCGCCCTTTTTGGCGATGGAGTAATCCTGACAGGGAAAGCCACCGACCAAAAGGTCGTGTGGAGGAATGTTTCCTTTGGCGGTCACGATGTCCTGACAAACGTGTTCTGTGCGATGCCCGAAATGCCGTTCGTAGCACTCGAAAGCAAATTGGGAACGCATGGATGGTTCCCACTGATTCGCCCAGACAGTCTGAAAGCAGGAGGAAGCCTGCTCCAGCCCAAGGCGAAAGCCGCCGACCCCGGCGAAAAGCTCAACAACACGGATATTCTCCATGATAGGGCACCTCTTGATCGTGGCGAAAAAAGCATAAAAACCAAGGCTGACTAAGCAGCCTTGGTTTTTTGTTATAAGATATCCAGTAATTGCTTGCCCATTTGGGTGATGAGCGGAACGACAAGGGCATTGCCCATGATGAAGTAACGCTGACGCTTCGGCATCCCAGTGTCGGTCCAGCCCGTCGGGAAACCGTTCATGCGTTCGCACTCCTCCGGCAGCAGGATGCGTAACTTCCCTGTTTTAGGGTCGATGATCGCATGGGAGCTGCGGTTCTTGGTGCCCTCACTGGTGAGCATCGTACGACCGGGACGGTCGAGAGGGTCTGGGAACGCAATGGGACCTTCGGAAAAGGTGTAGGAGTAGCCGGTCTTGGAAGTGCGCTCGATGGTCTTGGCACCCTTCATGTACTTCCACTTTTCCAGATCCTCATCCTCGATGAAGAAGCTTTTGTCGATATCGCCGTTGACAACGATATCGCCGAGCAGCATCGGTTCCTTACCGTTCGGAACGGCTTCCAGAGAGAAGATCTTACCGTTGCACAGCACACCGCTGTTGTAGAAAGCGGCTCTGAAACGGTTCGTTACGTCAACGGTGTCGGTATATTCATTGAAATCGACGGTGGTCACTTTCTTAGGGTCTGCGACCTCAGAATGCACCGGGAATGCATGGGCAAAGAAGCCCTCCTGCATCAGCCAGACACGACCGTCCTTTGTGTCCGCAGAGAAACACGAGGTCATACGCTCATATTGCTTGGTGGTGTTCTTGAATGCAAAGATGAAGGTGCGCCGTCTGCGCTGGACGCAGCCATAGTCTGCGGCATTGATCACACGCCATTCGATGCCATAGCCTTCTTCCTGTAGGCATTTCAGGATGATGCCGAAATCACGGCCACGCTGGGATGCAGGAGACTTCAGCAGACGATCTACGTTTTCCAGCAGGACATAGTTCGGATGATTCTTCTGGATGATTTGATAGATAAACCACCAGAGGACGCCTTTTTTGCCTTCGATGCCTTTGGCACCTGTGCTGGCAACGGAATAGTCCTGACATGGAAAACCGCCCACCAGAAGGTCGTGCGGCGGCACTTGATCGATAACAGTGGCGATGTCTGCGTTCACACAGTGGGAATCTTCGCCAAAGTTCTTGCTGTAGCACTTATAAGCCCATTGACCAGCTTGGCCGGGTTCCCATTGGTTTGCCCAAATCGTTTTGAATCTTTCGGAACAACGCTCTAATCCAACGCGGAAACCGCCAACGCCGGCAAATAGCTCGACAACACGGATATCGCTATTTGCTGACACTTTCATAACACCTCATTTTGTGATATACTTAGTAATAAGTATACAATTTTTCGTTAAAAAGATCAAGACTTTTTTGAAAGTTTTTATAGAAAGCCTTTCTTTTATATCGGTGGGCTTTCTATGGCTCGATATGATTATAGCAAAAATAGATAAAAAGATCAAGCTATTTTTTTGAGGAGGTCAAGAGGTGTGATGGAGCAGCGGAAGTACAAGACCAAGCAGGAAGTTCTCATTCGCGGACAGGAAGCGGTGGGTAAAACGCTGGGCGAGATCGACAAGACCGGGCGTATCGCCACAGGTAAAGGTGCAATCGGCACGGTGGTAGAAGAAAGCTGGTTCGGGTACAAGCCCAATAGCAAACCCGCCCCGGACTTTGAAGAAGCTGGCGTGGAGCTGAAAGTGACTCCCTATCGCCGGACACCTCGTGGCATTCAGGCCAAGGAGCGGTTGGTCTGCGATATGCTGAACTATGAAGAAGAATATGGCAAGACCTTCGCAACCAGTGCTTTCTGGACAAAGTGCGCCTGTATGCTCCTGATGTCCTATGAACACAAGGATGGTGTTCCAAAAGTCGATTTCACCATCGACAAGGCGGTGCTGTTCCAGTTTCCGGACGAAGATTTAGAGGTCATCCGTAATGACTGGAAGATCTTGATGGACAAGATCAAGGCAGGACAGGCACACCTGATCAGTGAGGGCGATACCATGTATCTGGCAGCGTGTCCGAAAGGCCGCAACTCGCAGGATACCCGGTCGCAGCCATTCAGCCCTATCCCGGCTATGAAGCGGGCGTACTCGCTGAAGTCCAGCTATATGACGCAGATCCTGCGGCGGTACATCTTCGGGGACGAACCCTGCGAGAAGATCATCAAAGACCCGGCAGCGTTAAGAACGACCAGCTTTGAGGACTGGTTCAGCGCAAAAGTCCGGCCTTATGTGGGAATGAGCAGGACGGAACTTAAGGCACGGCTGGGCGTAGAAACGAATGCCAAGAACCTCAACGAGCTTTTAGTGGCAGCGATGCTTGGCGTGAAAGGGCATCTGTCGAACACAGAGGAATTCCAAAAGGCAGGCATCCAACTCAAGACCATCGCCATTGAACCGAATGGCAGTATAAAAGAGAGTATGTCCTTCCCTGTGATGAACTTCTGTGCAATGATGAACGAAACATGGGAAGAGTCTGCGCTCTATGACCTTCTTGCACCGACCAAATTCCTGTTCATCATCTTCCAAAAGTCAAGGGACGGCGAGTGCTACTTTCAGAGGGTGAAATTCTGGAATATCCCGGCAGAGGATCTGGAAGAGGTGCATCATGTGTGGCAGCGTACGGTCGATACCCTGCGGGAGGGCGTTCACATCTGGAAAGATGCCAGCGGGCGGAATCGCAATAACTTGCCCAAGGCGTCGGAAAGCCGTGTGGCTCACGTTCGCCCCCATGGGCGGGATAGTACGGATACCGCGCCCCTGCCTACGGGTGGTTCTATGACGAAGCAGTGCTTCTGGCTGAACAATTCGTATGTAGCAAAACAAATTGGAAAGGAATAAAATATGCCGCCGATTTTAAACCAAGATATTCGAGAAAGAGTACGTACTACCATTTCTAAAAGAGCACCACAAAATACAACAAAACAGATAAAATTAGAAAATATTGAGAACTTCAATAATCTTTCAAGAGAAGGACTCGAAAACGGGAATATTGAAAGGCGAATACTATTATATGAAACGCATTCTCATGAAAAAGTATATATGCAATATCCCGGAATTGAGAGTAAAAGAAATGGGCAACGTAATTTTTTGTTAGACGCACGTCCGATTATACAAAAGTCTGACGGTGAGATTGTGCCAGATATGAATTTTGGTCGGATTTGGGATATCATCGACAGAATCGGACAAGGGCATCAAGCAAATCTCGATGTATTAGCTGTTCTTTTTTTAAGAATAGCATATATGATTGGATATCAACATAACGATACAGAATATTTGAGCGAAACCATAAATGTTATAACAGGCGAAGTAATCGAATCGAGCATGACACGCTTTTGTTGGAATTCACTTATTCTTGACCCGGATGTTGTAGAAACCCTTGGTGATAGTTTTGGATTGTTGGGAGGTGTTTCACTAGAAGGATTTTTATATTATAATGATTTGCTTGCCCAAAATGAGGATTGCAAATATTCATATTTGAAAGGACAGCAGTGGGATTTTAAGTCCGGAAGAATCAATAATTGTCTTTCGCATTTGACGGTTATAGCGCATATGCAGGGACATATGGGAATTTCAGAACTGATCAATAAGTTTCAACACGGAGGTGTAGCACCACTGGCTCAAAATAAATTTAATGAAGTATGCGGTGATTTGGTGATACAAGAATAATGAAACATCCGAAATCATATGACACGACCCCGGAAACATCCAAGCGGATGTCTCGTGTCCACCTGAAGCAAGGAAAGGCGGAAGTGCTTTTGGCGAAGCGTCTGTGGCATCTGGGGTTTCGATATAGGCTAAACGATAAGCGTCTCCCCGGCTCTCCCGACATTGCCGTCCTGAGATATAATATCGCTATCTTCGTGGATGGTGAGTTTTGGCATGGGCAGAACTGGGAAGAACGCAAGCCGAGGCTGAAACGTAACCGGGAGTACTGGATAGCCAAAATCGAGGAGAATATCTCACGAGATATTCGGGATGATAAGGCTTTGCGAGCGCAAGACTGGTATGTTATCCACTTCTGGGAGAAAGAAGTGTTGAAAGATACGGATGGGTGCATTAATGCGATTCAGGAGTTGGTAGAACAAAGGATTGAGGAGAGGATGGATGAAGTAAAGGAGGAATATCATGAGTGAAATAAAAACATCGGCGAAGGGAGTCGATTATGCGGATCCGTGTACATTGCAGATAAAGAAAAGAGTATATTCACAGGCACTGCTTATGCGGATTCCACATGACCATACTGATGTGCAGGATATTTCATTGAAAATCGGACGGTATAATATTCCTTACGGCCTAGAAAGTAAAAAGCCTAAAAGCGAATTGACGCTGAATAATGAAGAACTTGATGCGTTGATTCGTTATATTTCTGAGAATTATAAACCACTGATGCTAGGGCAGGGAGAATATATAAATGTTTCGGAGGAAAGCGCAACCTTGGTCGAGAATTTTAAGCGGCTAATAGAAGGTCAAAGTGATACCGCGCGTATGCTGATTGAAAATGGGATTTTGTCGGATAATGTTTTTCTTGCGGCCAGTGTTATAAAAAAGCGCGACGCACTTATTGAACTTCGGGAAAAACTTCAGGAAGAACAGCCGGAAAGATACTGGCAAGAGTGGTTTACAAGGAATAAGTGGGTCCTAGGATCTGATTTTGCACAAATCATTGATGAGCGCGTGATTGATACAGAGAATATTGCGGATTACATTATGAAGTCATATGATGGCTTTGTTGATTTAGTAGAGATAAAGAAACCAAATGGGTTGCCGTTTTGGGCGAGTACAAAAGATCATGGCAATTATGTTCCATCGGCCGATTTGACTAAAGCTATAACGCAATGTCTCAATTATATTTATGCGATTGAATTAGAAGCGAACAGCACGAAATTTACGAGACGTATAGGAAGTAGAGTGATCAAACCACGTTGTATTTTGATTTTTGGACGGTCGTATGACTGGAATGATGAGCAACGAGAAGCGTATAGAATTCTGAATGCGGCGTATAATCAAGTGTCGATTTTGACGTATGACCACATTTCAGAGCGGGCGCAAAATGTGCTGGGAGCGGAGGCAATAGAAAGTGTAGGCGATGATTGGATGCAAGAATAAACTGCAAGCAAAAGACCTTTAGGCGCAAGGAAATGAGATATGCAAATAGAGGAAAATATATATGCGAAACATTGAGATGACATACCATGATGTCTATTATTACTGCAATATTATAGACAATCTGCTCTATTGCTTTACTTCTTCGATAGATTGGATTAGTACTGGTGCTCAATATACCGAGCCATTTTATGAAGAGAACAACGAAGATTTTTCCAAGTGGACTTCACTTCATGGCTTTTGTGATTTCGTAATACGCAGACTGCTATTTAAAGATGAACATGAGCAATTGGAAAAAATACAGGAAAGATATGATGAACTTGAAATTGCAAATAAAGAGGAACGGCTAAAAAGAGCGTTTAATGACAGTGGGAGCAAGGACTATAATTTGGAAGTAGATAATATCTTTAAGATATATAGGATACCACATGAACCATTCTTTTCATATTTGATAACACATGAAGTTGAATCTTTTGTAGACGCATACGACGATTTTACAATGTATGATGACGAATTAGACGATGCGATAGAACATTTATCAAGGGAACTTTTCTATATTCTTTTTCAGAATCGGATGTTTCTGTATAGATTTAATTCGTATATGGCAAACGCAAATCCAACGACTAGAAAACGGTGCTATATACCTAAATGGGTGAAAAATGCGGTAAGATATAGAGACCGAAATAGGTGCGTATGCTGCGGAAAAGATTTATCAGGCGGATGGGATTGTGAAGATGAAGAATCTGTACACTTTGACCATATGGTTTCGCTTTGTGCCGGTGGATTGAATGATTTATGTAATATTCAGCTTCTTTGTAGTAGCTGTAACATAAAAAAGTCTGATGGCTCGTATACAAGGCAGATATACAAAGACTGGTATGATTTTGAAGGATGAAAGCATAGAACTTAATTCTTATATGCTGACACTCTTGGATTTGCGCTGACTTTTACGCTGACATTTCGGGATTTACGCTGAAAATACGCTGACTTGGCATGGTTTACGCTGAATTTACGCTGAAAACGCGTAATCGCGCGAACAAAGCGCGAATAAATCCAGCTGACCGCGAATAAACTGCGAACCAAAATCGCACGGGCGTGCATTTTTCATGCGTGGGAAGGTGCGACGTGAAAGTGAGAATTTGCAAAAATAAACTGTAATACGATTGAATTTCGGAAAAGTGGAATCGCACGCTGGAATGCACGCGTGCAATGTTGCCTGAATAAAAGTCAGCGATAAAAACGCGCGCCGCGCGATTAGCGGTTTTGCTGCGCGTTTTCTAAGGCTCAATCTTCCAGCCTGCCGTGGTCACACCCCAGCGACAGATAATGCTCTATCTCCCCTCTCAGCACCATCTGGGTATACTCCAAGGGCTTGTTGTAGAGCAGCCAGTCCAGTTCTGCCCGCTGTGCCGGGGAGTTGCCGTATTCGTCCTCGACGGCGATGCAGTTAATGGCAAGAGTGGTGCCATCTGCGAACCGGGCTTCCACCCGGTTGGTGTCCATGTTGTAGCGGCAGGAAAGCAATTTTGTCATAATAGTATCCTCCAAGACTTGATTTTTGGTGTGCGGTCGCTCGAACCAATGCCGTCAAGTCGTTGTCGGATAAATCGATTTTTCATTTGTCTGGGAGTAAGTGCACGGTTTCTGCACGGTTTTTGCACGGTTTCAAAACGTGCAAAGGGTGCAAATCGTTGCAAAATCGGACAAAGGGTGCAGAAACTCCAAGCTCAAAACTTGCGATGTGTCGCAAAGAAATGACATTAAGACGTAACTTCCAAAAATTGAGGGAATCGCCCGGCGTGCGCTACGAATCAGTAGGCCGGGGGTTCGAGTCCCTTCCATCGCACCAAGTAAAATCCCACGATTGACCGTTGAAAATACGGTGTAAATCGTGGGATTTCTTGCTTTACATAGGCTTCAAAAGGGCTGGAAAATGCGACAAAAATGCGACAAATTCAAGAAAAAGCTGTTTTGTGTGACAGTGTGCGCCCCTGTTCTGTGTGCCTTGCTTCTATATCATACGGCTGTATAATGGGCTGCTATATGCCCATGCTTCGGGGGTATCGCAAATCACTATACCTATATAACCCCGCTTATGGGGGGAGCGGTATCTAATACCGACCCTATACACAAGGGTATGAACCAGATTCGCCCCCAACACAAAAAGTGTCAGCATCGCCGCTTGCGTCGATGGGGTCAATCTGACGGACTGCACCGATCTGTGTAATCGGCTCAAAATTGAGTGCATTTCAATTATGACCCTTTGCCCGGTCTGCCTGATAGCACTATCACAGAATTGTGATGCCCGGCGGCTTCCTGGCTGCGTCAATCCGCTTTTGGATGCACCCACCTGTGAAGGTGTCCCCACTTTTGGGGATACGCCCTCAAAGATACCGCCAGATGTGGCGGCATTGCATGGGCTTCGCTTCTGGGTGCGTGGGAACGCTGTGCAGATGCGTGGGAAACAGGCTTTTAGGGTCTGGCAATGAAAGTATATTGCCGAACATAAAAAGAGCGCAGAACCCTTTATTTTCAGGCTCTGCGCTGGTGTTATATGCTGTTTAGTGCTGGGGGCTGGGCTGGATGTTCAGCAGCTTCATAATAGCGGGATAATCGCCCTCGTGCTGTTCAAGCTGCTTGCCCAATGCTTCAATCTCCGGCTTGCTGCTCCGTGATACCCTGTCAACCAGAGCGACCACAATATCAATCACTTCGGGGTGCTTCTGGGCTTTGGCTCGAATCAGGCTTGCAATCTGGCTAACTTCTGCGGTGCGCTCGGTGCTGTTCTGCTTATTCATTTTGACTGTCCTTTCTATATCTCGTGTTCATGTGTTCGTGTACTCGTGTATCCTGTGATTATGCGTTCAACGGCTGGGTTACGGATGCAGGGAAGAAACTTGCTCGGTACGTCTGCCCATCGCCCTTACTTGCGTAAATCAAGAGGACTTGGAAAGCGGCCTTTGCACCGTGTAGGACTTCACGCCCCTGCTTCTTCCAGTCTGCCCACGTCCGGCATTCTTCTTCAATCCCGGCGGTCTGCTGGGCTTCCTCGATGCGCTGGGCGTTGATGGGTTCAGCCTTTGCGCTGCTCCACGCACGGTGCAAGCACTCTGCAAATGCTGCAACGCCCTTGCGATACAATGCCCATGCACGGCACATAATCTTGTGTAAATCGTACTTCATTTTTAAGACCTCGCTTCTTTACTTGCGGGTCAGCCTTTGTTATAATGGGCTTGACCCTGTTGTGGGTTTGCTCGGTGTTCAGGTTTGGCGACTTGCACCGGGCATTTTCTTTTATACAGCTTTCGGAGTGGGATTACTGGCTTAGCTGGCGTTATGCTCTTGCGCTCCCGGTTTCGTATCTTCATCCCTTATCCGGTGTCGCTCCCTCGCTGTGATTATAGTATACACTATTTAATAGTATATGTCTATTAGCAGGATGCACAATATTAAACAGTGTAAATTGTGCTGTTTTGTACTGTTAAATTGTGTGCTTTTATGGTATACTGTTAAACAAGAAGAATCACCGATCTACACGACAAGGGGGCTTTATATGGTAACAGAAGCACGGAAAAGGGCTAATGCCAAATGGGATAAAGAAAACATGACTATTCTCGGATGCAGAGTAAAGAAAGACTATGCTGCCAGATTCCGGGCTGCTTGTGTAGCCGCCGGGACTACTCCAAACGCTGTGCTGAAACAGGCGGCTGACGATTTCTTGAAAGAGCATCCAGCAGATGAAGAATCACCTATCGAGGAATAAGGGGGCTTGTGGCATGGCTACTATTATCGGCTGTCTGCTTTTTGGATTTTGGTTCTTTCAGGCTCTTTTCAAAGCAAGCAAGTAAAATAATTCTAAGGCCGTTGTAGTAATACAGCGGCTTTTCTTTTTACAAAATGACGATGTAAGGATGTATTCAATGTTCGCTCGTATTTTCTACAAAAATAATCCCCACGCTCAACAGTTAAGTTAGGCGCAGGGATATTGCACTTTACTTGTATAAAGTGATGGGAATATTTTGCTCGAAACTACACTTCACGAAAATGAAGTAAAATCATGGAAGAAAAATCAATCTGGTTTATTCATCGTGTGCGGTCAGTTCGTCGGTGGTAATGGCTGCTTGCAGCTCTGCCGCCTTGTCAAAAGCGTTTGCTTCGGCTTCAAAGAGTGCGTCACAAGCCCGCTCATACAGCTTATCACGGATTGTCCCGTCCACTTCCAGAAAGCGAATAGTGCGTAGCAGCTTGCTGCACTTCTTCATCAATTCGGGATTGCTGGCACGGTCGGCAGCGAGTGCGAAAAGATTGGGGTTAGAGGTGTGATTGATTGTCATAATAAAATTTCCTTTCTCTTATGTCAGTTCTTCTTTTCGGTGCTTTTAGCTTCTTCACTGTCTGCTTTGGCCTGTTCCCAAGCGTGTTCAATTCTGGGGTATTCGGTCTTGGTGAGTACGTGCTGCAACTGTGCGCCAGCATCAAAGCCGAACTCTGTTGCACGGCTTGAAACATCGAGAATTGCACACTCCAACTTGTGTCGGAGTTCTTTATCGTAGATTTCACGAGTCAGTGTCAGAGCGGCGCTTGTAGCGGTGTTGAGCGCAGTCTTATCTGTGTTCGGAGAATTGACGGCATAGGCGTAGAGGTCTCCATACCGCTTGTGATTCAAAATAGTGTAAATGGCAAGAACAGAAGGGAACATAAAAAACTCCTTTTATAATAAGGGGAAGCTAACGCTTGACCCCGGTTTGTGTGGATGATAGAATGAATCCGGGAAGGGGTGTCAATCTTTCCCGGTCTGGCTGTCCTGTCTGCTGTAACAGATGGGGCAGCTTTTTCATTCTACGGTTATCCATCGTTCTTAGTGTGTATGAATTCGTTGTTTTCGTTGATTTCGTTGCTAACTGGGGCGTTTACCAACGTTTCCAACGTTTTCAACGAATTTGGAGATATTAGAGATGGGTTTGCTCGGTTTCGGTAGGTTCGTTGGTGTTATCGGTTCGGAACATCCTGAAAGAGTGCTGCTTTCCACCTGAACCGTTAGGGATTACAGAATATTTGATTGCATCTCTTTCGTACAAAAGCGGCTCGATCTCTGCGATAGCTTTAGATAACGCTTGCGGAGTGGGGGCAAGTTCTGCTTTTGCGTATCGCTCGCCTAACTGGTTAAACGCTTTTGCGTTGCCTGTCCACGTTCCATCGCCTTGCTGAAGAATGACCCGGAGCGTTTTCACAATGGGGCTTGCTTCATAATCTGCAATTCTGCGCTGCTCTGCAATCTCTGCCGCACTCCCCTGCATCGTCCAACGGAATGATGCTTTGTCGAAACGGACAACTTGCTCCTGCTGTTCAATATCACGCCCCGTGATGCTCAATATTGCATCCGCTTCATTGCGGTCATCTTTGTCCAAGACCATGCTAAAATCAGATGCGCCCATGATGCCAGTAGAACCGTTAATAGAATCAAAAGCGTCATTTGTATTCTTGCCCTTTCGAGTATGATGGACTAGCAGAATACAGATTCCCCGGCTTTCAGTTATCTTTTTGAACACTCGCATAAAGCTGTAATCTGCCGAATAGACGTTCTCAAAGGCTCGCTCTTTCGGTTTGACCAGTGACAGAGTATCGATGCAAACAAGGCCTATATCCGGGTTTTTATCCAAGATTGCACCTAATTTCTCTTCTAGGCCTTCACCAATGCGAGGGGCATCGATAAGAAAGCGCATGGCGGGTGGAATAGGCCGCTTGTTCAAAACTTTCTGCATTCGGTCTTGAAGTCTGCCTTTTCCATCTTCCAATGCGAGATACAATGCGCCATGCTGATGGGTACGACACCCTAAGAACGGCTCCCCGGCGGCAACTGACAGGCAGAGATCAAAAACCATGAAGCTCTTGCCAACTTTCGGCTTTGCAACTAATACGCCCACTCCCATCGGAATCAGCCCATCAACAATAAACTGCTGGGGTGGAATGTCCATTTCCGCAAGCTCTTGCGCTGTGAACACTTCAGAATCGGAAGATTCAATAGGGTGCTGGTTATTGTAGAACTTTTCAAAATCCTGCCCTGCCAGCGCATTAAAACCATCTTCGCCAATGCGTTTGATTTCTGCAATGGTATCTCGCTGCCAACTTTCCACCCTTAGATCAAGACCACGCCAAAGATTCAACTGCTCTGCTCGCTGTCTGATTTTGTCTAAGCGTTCATTTTGGTCATCCGCTGGCCCCCTAAAGGTCATCCAGTACGTCAGGCGGGAGAATAACTGCTCTTCGGTAGTGCAGGAATGCAAGTATTTGAAAAACTGCTCGTAGCCGTCTGGCTTAAATATTTGTGCATCATCAAAATTCTTGATGGATTCGGACAGGTCACTCATTCGATGCACCCCCGTCCGTTGTGTTTGTGCAATATGTAAAAATCAACGTGTATCCTCCTTAGAAATAGGAAGAACTGCGCCTACAACTGCGCCATGTGTGGATATTCGGACGTTACGGAGCAATCCGGCGAATGCCGTTCACGACTGCTGCGGGCTGTTCCGCCGGGGCTGCTCCCTGCTCAAAGAACTGTGCAAGGCTGTCCATGTTCACAAGCCAGCGGCGAGAAGATACGATAGTGTATCGGATTTTATCTGCAACGGTAAGATGACCAAGGCAGAAGCATTCGGCTTCTCGGATATTGCAGTCGATCACGTCTGCCGCTTTGTGTAATTGTGTCAACTGCGGGAGGATCACAAATGGATATCAAACGATTCCCGGAAAAGATGGGAGACCTTCCTATCGACTTTTCCAATCCCAAGCGCACGCTGATTTCCGGTCTCTTTCAGGAGACTGCAAAGGTCGGCGGACAGCCTCGCAAATTTTTGACCTATATTCCGGAAGGTCTGGATTACTGCCAGCCCTGTCTGGTCGCTGCGATCCCTTCCGGTGAGAAGCCGGAAGAGTATCTGGAAACTTCCGGTCTGAAAGCTTTCGCAGAGGACAAAAAGCTGTTCCTGCATCTGGCAACGTCGGAGACTGCATGGAACGCGGACGGCAGTGATGCCGATTATCTGAACGCCATTTACGTTGCGATTCAGGCACGCGATTTCTATATCACGATGCAGGATATCTGGAACAAGCTCTCCGTCGGTACTGTGGGTTGTATCGGCATCGTTCTCTTCCTGCTGACCGGCTGCATTGGCCCGAAAGATATTCTGGGCAATATCGGCAACGCAAACCTCGTGATGATCACCAGTATGTTTGTCATCTCGGAAGGTTTCAAGCGTACGAAGGCCATTCATCTGGTGGCAAGCACCGTCAAAAAAATCTCGAAGGGCAGCATGGTCATGGTCATGCTGGGCTTTACACTGGCGACTGTTATGGCGGCTACCTTTACCGGCAGCGCAGTTGCAGCGTTCTGCATTGTGGCTCCTATCGTTACCGCAACCTGTGAAGAAATGAACATCAGCATCAGCAAGACCATCTTCAGCGTTGGCCTTGTCAGTATCGCAGCCTGTGCAATTATCCCGGTCGGCGGCTCTCTGGCAATGCTGGCTGAGCTGAACGGCTACATTGCAGCGAATGGTTACGAGCAGTACACCATGGAGGCAATGGATCTGTTCAAAGGCCGTGGCATGAGCCTGCTGGTCCTGATTCTTTACACCACTTTTGTTGGTTTCCGTTTTGCCCCTGAGAAGCCCATTGTTGCAAGCAAGGACAGCTCTGAACTTTCCAAGCGCGTTGCACATCACGAGCCGCTGAAGCAGCCGCAGGAGATCTCTGCGATCGCAATTTTCTGCCTCGTTTCTCTCTGCCTGATCTTCAATACTCCGCTGAACAATGTGCTGGCTGCGATCGGCGGCCCGAAGCTGGCTGCTTGGGAAATTTCTTTCATTGGCGCAGTCGCAACCGTTGCCACCGGCGTTCTGTCCTCTAAGGAAGCTTGCGCTTCCATGCCGATCGACCTGACTCTGATGGTCGCTGGCGGTCTGTGCATGGGTTCTGCGCTGGCAAACACCGGTGCAGGTGACCTGATCGGCAACGCTATCGCAAATACGGCATCCAGCCTTGGCAATCCCTACCTCATCGGTGCACTGTTCTATCTGATCCCCTTCTTCCTGACCCAGATCATGCAGAACCGTACCGTTATGGCGATTTTTGCTCCCATCGCGATTCTGGCCTGCAAGAGCATGGGCGCAGACTGCACCGGCCCTCTGCTGCTGGTCGCCTCTGCCTGCTGCACCGCTTTCATGACCCCGATGGCAACGCCTACCGTTCCTATGGTTATGGGCATCGGCGGCTATGATATGAAGAGCAACATTAAGCAGTCTATCCTGCCTGCAATTTTGCTGTCCGTTGCAAATATCCTCTGGGTCATGACGATCTATCCGCTCTGATACATAAATTTGGAAGCGTAAATAAACACATCTAGGAGGAATCTATGCCAGTTGGATTTCGAGCGTTTCTGGATTTTCAGCGTCCTTCGCAGGAGCTGGTAGAGTCTTTTCGTGGGATCCCCAACAGCAACATCGGCGATTGCGTCAAGAAGATGTACTGTATGTTCGGCGGCATCCGCCCATTCAATCAGCATACATTGCTGGGAACCGCTTTTACCGTCAAAGTTCCTTCCGGCGATAATTTGGCGGCACAGGCAGCACTGGACTATGCAAGACCAGGCGATATCATTGTCATCGACGGCGCAGGTTATACAGATCGTGCATTGGTCGGCGGTATGATGCTGGCCTACGCAGAAATGCGGAAGCTGGGCGGCTTTGTCGTAAATGGAGCTATCCGAGATTTGGATGACATCCGTGCGGGAAGCATCCCTGTTTTTGCAAAATCAGCGACTCCGCTTGGTCCCTATCGCGAAGGGCCGGGAGAAATCAATGTTCCGGTCGTCTGTGGTGGTCAGGTCGTTATGCCCGGAGACATCCTTGTTGGTGACTCGGATGGACTGGTCGTGATCTCCCAGCGAGATGCCGCAGAACTTCTGGCTCTTTCCAAAGCAAACCTTGCCGGAGAGCAGGAAGAACTGGAACGAATGAAAAACGGCCACTACGATGAGCAGAAGCATATCGAGACTTTTACTGGCTTGTTCCAGAAAAAAGGAGGCACATTACATTAACTATGCCCATAGGAATTACAACGGATGTTTTGATTACCTGCCTTGGCGCAGTTCTGGGTGTTGTGCTTGGAACTCGTTTGCCGGATTCTCTGAAAAAAGCTCTGAACAATACCCTTGGAATCGCAGCTATTGCAATGGGCATCGTTCTGATTCTGAAAGTAAAGAACCTTTCGGCTGTTGTTCTGACATTGGTGATCGGCAGTATTCTGGGCGAGCTTGTGATGCTGGATGACCGCATCCGAAAGCTTGTGACCGGAGTAGTGCATAAGCTGATGAACGGCGCAGCCGCAGATGAGCAGTTTCTTGCTCAGGTCAGTGCAGTTGTTATCCTGTTCTGCTGCGGCGGCACAGGCTGGTACGGAGCGTTGAATGAGGGTCTGACTGGTGATGGAAGCATCCTCATCACGAAATCCATTCTGGACTTTGTCACGGCCTGCATCTTCGGCTCTATCCTTGGCAAAATCGTTCCGATGCTCTGCATTCCGCAGGCCATCATCTACGGCGCACTGTTTTTGGTATCCGGTGCAGTGCAATCCTTTATTACGCCAGATATCATTTCAGACTTTTCCGCAACGGGCGGTATCATTACCCTTTGTGCCGGTCTCAGCCTGGCCGGTATCAAAAAGGATATGAAGGTTCTGAACCTGCTGCCCTCGCTTATCCTGATTTTCCTGATCTCAAGCGCATGGACTGCACTGATGGGATAATCTGCCACTAAAACCCACTTGCTATTTTCTCTCTTCTTTTTTTCTTCATCATATCATTCTCCTTAAAAGGCAACCTCCCTTCCGACGATCACAGTGTCAGAAGGGAGGTTGTTTTTAGCGGACTTCATTTCTATCGCAAATCAAGAAATTAGCGCAACATCAAGACGGCATCTCTGCGATATGCAATTCAACGATGTTGCTGTTGCATTAAAAAGTTGAATTGCTATAAGTGGAAGCTGTGGATCGAAAGATTTTATGGCTTTTTTGTTTTGTAAGCCATGGGTGCACAGTTTTTGCAATACAAAAAGCTGAGCACCTGTTTTCCACAGATGCTCAGCTTTGCTGTGCTTATTTTTGAGGACTTACCTTTGAGTTTTCAATGGTTTGAAGGAACACCATTTGGCAACAGCCCCGGTTGTCATAAGATCAGAACGGAGAAAGATTCTGAAAAAGTGGGATCTGTCGGTAAAGATGAAAATCAGAAAGGGTGAGATCTGCCGCTATACCGGTGCGCTGGGTCTGGAAGTGCTGGACCGCCGCTATGTCTTTGCCCCCGAAGCTGCAATGAAGCAGGCGATGGACTGGTATAAGGAAAGGATATAAACGCGCGAAAACAGGAAGAAAGGCCCGTCTTGTAAGCGAGGATCAGCGGCATCCTCCCCTGCAGCCTTCGTCGAAAGCCCCTGCTTCGAGCTTTTTGCACACCTCATGGAGAGAGGTGCACTCGCAGGTGTAGAGGCGGCGCATCTCATCGGTGGCGGGCGAGAGGTCGGGCACCATCACAGTGACGAAGCCCCCGGCTGCGCCGGCCCGGACGCCGTTGTAGCTGTCCTCCAGCACCAGTGTCTCGGCAGGGGCAGTGCCCAGCTTTTCTGCGGCCAGAAGAAAGATGTCCGGTGCAGGCTTCGAGCGGGCCAGATGCTCGCCGGAGATGACGGCCTTGAAGTAATGGCCCAGCTGCCAGTGGTCCAGATGGCCCTCGGTGATGAAATACTTCAGCTCAAACCGGTGGCGCTGGCTCAGGGCGTGGTTCACGATCACCAGCTTGATCTTCATTTTTTCCGGCAGGATGTTCTTGATGTAGACGCTCACCGCCTGCCCAGGCACAA
>ERZ779876.1529-NODE-1529-length-19613-cov-27.292770_pt1 | contig 19613 bp, 14 predicted proteins | sample MGYA00511068_ERZ779876 | MGnify/ENA primary metagenome ERZ779876 (study PRJEB29588, sample SAMEA1970858) | human gut metagenome | biome: human gut; feature: human-associated habitat; material: faeces | place: Denmark | collected 2008/2010 ...
ACCGAAGGAAAGTATACAAATCATTGCGGAGGAAGCGCGGGACTATGTATTCAGTAATGCGGAAGAAGTCTACTTCGTCATGGACAATCAACTGTATCGAGAGGACGCACCGAAAGCGCCGATTTTAACGCTTCCTTCTGCGTATCAGAATGAGGATTGGACGGTACAGTATTTTCTGGTGCAGGATACGCTGGTTGTATACTGCAATAACAGCATAGCACTATTGTCCCTTGCGACGGGAAGGGAGGTGATGCTGACAGGCGGCAACGTGTACGGTATCACGGTGGATGACAACTGTATTTATGCTTTGCAGGTAGACAGCACGCAGGAGCACCTCTATTGTCTGCGGGCTTATGATGCGCAGGGAAAGCTTCAGCGGACGGTGACAACCTTCGATCAGGCGGATGTGTACGGCTTATGCTGTGACAGTATCACAGGGGCGCTATATTGGATACAAACCTCTACGCTGTATCGTTGGCAGAACGGGAACGCGGAGCCCCTGCGCATTCTGCCGCTGGATTGGCTGACTACACGACGGGTGGCTGTGTTTGCGCAGAAGGCGCAGGTACTTGCCGGGGCAGGAAACGTCCTGCTGTTTGAGCCTGCGATGAACCCAGACAGCCTGCGGCGGCTGACTGATCTGGTCATGTCGGCCTGCGGGGGTCGTGCGGCTGTTTTTGCCGGCAGCGACGCCGATGGCTATAAATACGCCGTCGGCGAACAGGACGGCGATCTGCGGCAGCTGGTAAAGGAGCTGAACGCGCAGCTGCACGGACGCGGCGGCGGAAAGCCGTTTTTCGCGCAGGGCAGCGTACAGGCAGGCCGGGCGGAGATCGAAGTGTTCTTCGCCGGGCGCTGAGGAGGGAAAGCTATGCTTCAGGATCTGTATCCGCATATGTATCACAATGAAATGTCGTGGAAAGCACCGTCGCCGGATGATATTGCGCTGATTTTTGAGCCGGATCATACAGTTTACTGTAATTTGAGCGGCGAAACGCTCACGCTGCCCCGGATGTGCGAGATCCCGGACGGCGGCGAGGCGCAGTACGCCTTTTCCATTGACGAAACGGCATATTATCTCGTCTCCGCCCACCCCGGCGAGACAGACACGTTCCGCTATGCTCCCTCTTCGTCGCTCCGCGCCATGACGGACGGGACGAGTCTGGCGCTGTTCGCCGCCGCTGCGGGCGAAAGCCTGTACCGCTGGTATGATTCCCAGAAATTCTGCGGCAGATGCGGCGCGCGCATGGAAAAAAGTGCAGTAGAGCGCGCCATGGTCTGCCCGCATTGCAAAAACACGGTGTACCCGAAGATCTGCCCGGCTGTGATCGTCGCGGTGCACGACGGCGACCGGCTGCTGCTCACGCGCTATCGCGGTCGGCCGTTCAAAAAATATGCCCTCATCGCGGGCTTTAATGAGATCGGTGAGTCGATTGAGGACACGGTGCACCGCGAGGTCATGGAGGAGGCTGGCCTCCGGGTCAAAAACCTCCGCTTTTACAAATCCCAGCCGTGGGTGTTCACGGACACGCTCCTGATGGGCTTCGTCTGTGAGCTGGACGGCAGCGACAGGATCACCGTGCAGGAATCCGAGCTGGCCGAGGCGAGCTGGCATCTGCGCAGCGAGCTGCCGGAGGATCACTCCCACATCAGCCTGACCGGTGAAATGATCGAGCAGTTCCGTCTGGGCCGGTTATAACGCGCAGCGTCCAAAAATAAACAGCTTCCCCCAGCGGCAGTCCGTCATGGACTGCGCCGCCGGGGGAATTTTTCAGCCCCTGCCGCCGAATTGGCGGCAGGGGCTGATTTGGATTATACCGGGGAATTGCGTCAGAAGTGGCTTACTCGTACAGCGACCAGTTGGGGTCGGAGGTCAGAGCCGTCCAGGTTTCGGAACCCTTGACCGTGTAGGAATGGCTGTTGGTGGCCTCCTGCACGTCGAGGTAGTACCACTTATCGGCGGTGTTGTCGCTCCATGTCTTCATGCCGGGCAGGAATGCGTCGGCGGACTTGGGTGCACGGCCGGTGGCACGGTTGATCATAGCCATGAGTTCAGCACGGGTCACGTTTTTGTCCGGACGGAAGGTGCCGTCGGGATAGCCGGTGATCCAGCCGAGCTTGGCGCAGATGGCGATGGCGTTGGCCGCCCAGTACTTGGCGGACACGTCATTGAAGTAGTTCGCAGCGCCGGTCGTCTCGGAGAACTTGGCGAGCATGGCGGCAAGCTCTGCACGGGTGATGGCTTCATTCGGGCGGAAGTAGCCGTTGGAGCTGTCGGTGATGACACCGGCGTTGTTCAGAGTCGCAACGTAGGTGTTGTACCAGCTGCCGGAAGCGACATCGCGGAAGCCGCTCTTGGTGGAGTAATAGGTCTTGCGGGACGCATCATCCATGAGACGGAAGAGGATCGCGGCCGTCTCAGCGCGGGTGATGTTGCCTGCGGGCTTCACAGTGCCGTTGGGATAACCCTGGACATACGCGAAGTGGTCGGAGGTGTTGAGCTTCGGGGTAGCCTTCTTGTCGGTGACACCGGGCAGGACGATGAGGAACCACTTGGCATAGATCGTCGTATCCTGCGTCAGCGGGGTCGCGAAGTTGTACGGGGTCCTGTAGGTCTTGTCGGTGTACCAGCCGTCGAAGATGTAGCCGCCGTTGACGGGATCCTTGGGCTTCGCAACCGTCAGGCCATGGCGAACCGTTTCCGGCGCGATCTTGGAGCCGCCCATGGTGTCGAACGTCAGGGTATGGAAGTCCAGATCGTAGTAGACCGACAGGATGGTGTAGACAGGCTTGCCGTCCACGCCCTTGTAGGGCTGGATAGCCGTGCCGGTCAGCTTGCTCAGCGTGCGGTTGACATTGACGTGATGCGTTGCTCTGTAATCCTTGATGACCGCGGTGACGGTGGTGTCCTTCTTGGCGCTCAGGTGCTCGACCTCAGCGTTGGCCAGATCATAGGTGCCGTCGGGCAGCTGCTTGATGTGGAGCACATCGTAGCGGACATAGATGTCGCCGATCGGGGTGGACGTCAGTTCAAACTTGGCGTAGATGGTCTTGTCTGCTTCCAGAACCGTTGCGAAGTCATACTCCTCGGTGAATTCGGGGTCGGCATACCAGCCAATGAACGTGTACTTGTCCTTGGTCGGGTCAGCGGGTCTTGCAACTGCATTGCCGTGGCGGACCGTGACCGGGTTGATGGCGGAGCCGCCGTTGGTTTCGAAGGTCAGGGTATGCTCGTCGAGATCATACTTGACATCGATCGTCAGACCCTCTTCGATCTTGATGTTCTGCTTCGTGTCAGCGTCGTTGGTCGGATAGTGCTCACCGTAGTCCTTCGCGGTCACAGCTGCGAGCGCTTCAAACTTGCCGCTCAGCGTTTCGACCTCAGCGTTTGCCTCGTCATAGGAGCCGTCGGGCAGCTGCTTGATGTGGCGGACAGTGTAGTCGTAGGTGTTGGCCGAATAGGAGAACGTGAGAACCTTGTTGTATTCATCAAGGATCATCGTCTTGCTGGGTGCGTCCGGCGTGTAGCCGACCACGTCTGCGGCCTGCTCGGTCACTTCGGTGTCGAACGTCTGATCGGTCACGACCTTTTCAGGCGCGAGAACCTTATTGTCGCCTTCACGCAGGTATTTGACCGTGTAGCTCACGTCGGTCTTTGCCGTGTAGCGCCCGTAGAGTTCCCACTTCTTGGCTATGGACAGAGCGTTCAGCTTGTGACTGGCGGTGCCGATATCCTTTTGGGCTTCATACCAGCCGTCGAAGTCATAACCGGTCTTTTCGCCGGTCGGCAGGACGCATGCGCCGGGTTCAAGCTCGCTGACATAGAGCGTAGCGCTGTCGATCTCGTTGTTGTCCTTATCGAGGTAGTGGAGATGGACAGGCCAGTTCCAGTATGCCGTGATAACGCGGTCGCCAGTCGAGCCAGTGGGGATCTCGGTGATCTTCTGGCCGTTCTCGTCGTGCCACTCAAGGAACGTCTTGCCCCAGTCAGCGCCGGTCGCATCGGCCAGCGTGATGGTATCGCTCTCAACCGTGTACGTCGTGGGGTTGGTGCTGGTGGCCTTGCCGTCGTTGTATACATACTGAATGGTGTACTCAATGGGCGTAAATTTGCCGTAGAGCTTCCATTCCTTGGCCATGTACAGCTTTTCGACCTTAGCTTTTACGCCAATATCAGCTGGTTTCTGATACCAGCCGCTGAATTCGTAACCATCTTCTGCATTCGGAGTCCACAGGCTGTAGGTGGCATAGTCAACAGAGTCAACCGTGTCCATCTTCTTTTCTACCCACGCACCGGTTTCATCCGGGAGGTAGTACTTGACTGTGAACGTCTTCTTCTCCCACTGTGCAGTGAAGATCACGCCGCCCGCGGTGATGGTGTAGGTGTCGCCAGCCTTGAGGAGCGTTTCATCGGCCGCATCGTCTGCGCCGTCAGCGTCAAGGTGGTCGGCATCATTTTCAGCCGGAATGACTTCAACGCTCCAGCCCTTGAAGCTATAACCTTCGCGGGTCGGCTCAGTGGTGGGCAGGGTGATGGTGTCGCCAGCGAAGTAGAAGTCGTAGAAGTCGATCGCGCCGTCGTCATAGGTGTAGTTGACAGCGGGCATATTCTCGACGTTCTCAGCACCGGCTCTGAACGTAACGGATGCGAGGTTCAGATTGCCGGAGAGCTGGTAGCCGGCTTCTGCCGGATAGCCGGGCTCCATGTCCTCTTCGTTTACGGTCTTGTACAGGGCCGTCCAGGCGATCTTCTCGGCAATCTTGTCAGAAACGCCGGTTTCGAGGGCGATGTCGGTCGCCAGCTTCTCAGCAACTGCGCTCAGTTCTGCATCATCGTCGAAGTACAGATCGCTCGTCAGCGGCATTGCATCAAAGGTAAAGCTGCCGATAGAAATGTAGCCGAGGCTGTTGTAGCTGCCGAGGCCGAGACGGGACAGGGTCGCCTCATTCAGCGTGACGGGCGTATCGAACTCGCTCGTGGTCAGCGGTGCAAAATAGCTGTTCAGTCTTGCATACGCGTAGATGTTGTGCGGGGTGACCTTCCAGTTGGCGACGAGGTTCGTCCAGCCGTTGACGGTCTGGCCGGTGACGTCCGTGGTCTGGCCTTCGCGGCTCCAGAAGGTGAAGGTGTAGCCGTCGCGGGTCGCAGTGGGCGCGTCTGCGGTGGGCAGAGCCGAGCCAACGCGGGCCTTGGTGGTACGGAGGATGCCCTCCGTCTTGGAGTGGTCGTTCTGATATGCCGTCAGCGATTCCAGAGAATCGAAGTAAACGACAGGAACCAGCTCGGTGACGATGAGCTTGAGATTCTGCCAGTTTCCGGTGATCAGCAGCTTCTCCAATCCGGCGGGTTTATCCTGCAGACCGTCCAGATACCGCTTGTAGCTGTTGAACATGCCGTCGTCGTACCAGCCGCCGTCGATCTCGAAGTCGAAATCGAGATAGCTGCTCGGATCGATCTTCGTAAGGTCAATCGTATCGCCAGCAAGCTTATCGGCGGCGTACGGAACATCCACGATCGGCTTGCTCAGATCGCCGGACTTGAAGATCATGAGGTGGACGTTGGCCTTTTTGGCTTCCCACTTCGCAACATAGGTCACAGTCTGCGTGACCGTTGCCGCAACTTCGGGCTCCCAGCCTGCGAAGGTGTAGCCGGTGCGGGTCGGGGTGCCGTTGAACGCGGGGGTCGTGGAATCCTTCCTAAGGTCAGAATAGACCTGATCGGCGAAAACCTCTTCACCATCTACGCCGTCGGTGTAGGTAACGGTATATTCCTCCGTCACATGTACGCGGCCCTGAGTCTTGATCTGCCAGCTGCCCCCGGCCCAGATCAGCGTGACCGGAACGATCTTCTCATCGTTTTGGACATGTTTCAGGTTCTGGAACGTCGTGTTGAACTCGGCCACATAGCGTTCGGGGTAATAGCTGATGTCGCAAAGCCAGTCGTCCCCGTCCTTCCTCGGCTCGCCGACGAGGTAGTCTTCATCGTACTCGCCGAGCAGACCGTAGGCGGCCGTATGCTGCTGCGAAGCATCTACGACGCACTTGACCTGAACAGCCATTTCAAGCTTTTTCAGCTCGTCAGCCGTCGGGGCTTTGGGCTTGCAGATGACTTCAACGACCGGCAGGTCACCCTGCTGCTTCCATTTCCTGTTCCCGTCAACAGTTGCTTCGGTGTCATAGCGGAAGGTGATGGTCAGCGTTGCGTCCTGCTCGTCAACGAGCCGGTGCTCGACGCGGGTGTCGTTGTTATATGCCGCCAGATTCGGCGCTACCGTGACCGTCGCGGTGACGTAGTAGCCCTGCTCGTCCTTCTGCACATCGCTGATCGTATACTGACGCGGGGTGGCAATATAATCCGCCTTGTAAGCATGTGTTGCTTCGTTGTTCTTGCAGACGATAGCAAAACTGCCGTCCAGCGCCGTGGGCTTTTCGGGCTTCACAGGCGTCTCGGCGCATTTGACTTTAATGTCAGCCGTGACGCCGTCGGGGCCATCAATCAGGTGCCACGCGTCATTCTCCCACCGCCAGTTGATGCGGGTTTCCTTGTTTGGCTCCGTATCGGTGTGGGGTCTGCCGATCTCCTGATCGAACTGCGCAATGTATTTCGCTCTGTTCAGTCTGATGGAATAGATGTATCCATATTCCGTCCGATCCCAACCGAGGTCATCGTATGAACCGGGCAGGATGCGATAGGTCTTCGTGTACGGATCATGCTTGGACGGATACTCGATGCACTGCACACGAATCTTAGCGTTCGCTTCCTCGATGTTCGGCTTCTGGTCGCCGGGGATTTCGGGGGGCGGGGTCTTCGACTCCCAGACCGCGTAGAGGTTGGCGGTCTCTCTGGGTGTTGTAATCGTATTGCCAGGCATGACGGTAGGCTCCGTTGCGTCCGGTTTCTCATTCCAGCCGAGGAAGTTGTAGCCTTCTCTGGCAGGAATCGCGCTGGAAACGGTGAACGTTACCAGGCCGGTGTTGGACTTTTCAGTCTGCGGGTTGGGTACCGGCATATTGGTGACTGTGTCTGTCGTGTTTTTGTAGTAGTTCAGGGTGTAGGTCTTTTCGGATGTATCCCTTGTAATATTAAATTGTATTGGGGGATTTTCTAGATATTGCCATCCGTATGTATTGTGCCAAAACCAATGAAGGGTGGCTGTTGCATTACTGGTTCCGGCAAGTTTGTGTACACCATATCTTTCGCTGAAGTTGCTGTTATATAGCTCGATGAACGGAGCAGCATGAACTGTCACCACGCACATCCACGGGAACTGTTCCTTTGTTATCTTGCCTCCGTCGACGTTATAGTAAGTGCCCGGGTTCTCTACAACCTCGCCAACAGAATAACCGTTCTGCACCTTATTTAAACTACTAGCCGTAGCATCATGCCCCCGAGCACCCGCGTCTACACAGTGGAGCAGTACAGCTTTGCCTGCATCGGGGAAAGCGCCAATGTCACTCGCTGTCGGCGCATTCGGTTTTCCAGACGGGTCAGTGGAGCCACCATCGCCAACGGTGACGTTGTAGATAAGCAAGCCATTCGCTACCGCATTTTTGGAACAAGTACAGGTATAATCAACTGTAATCTTTGCGGTACCATTTCCAACGCCCAGAAAGTTGATCGTCAGCACACCGCCGCTCCAACTGCCGGTCGCTTTTACGACATTCTCGTTGGAACTTGTAACGGCGCAATAAACGCCGCCCTTACTTACCTGAACACCTTCGATCGCACTGTACGTCGAAAAAGTCAGTACGCCGGAATCGGTGACAGTTTCTCCAACAGGAACCTGTACACTGCCATTACTCGTCTCTGCCTGATTCCCAGAGTTTTCATAAATCCTTATTGGATTTTCTGCGCTGCCGCGCGCAGTAACTACGCTGCCAGCCGCCATCGCCGATACCGGCAGCATACCGAGCACCATAATCAGAACTAACAAAAAAGCAACTAATCTCTTCTTCATTACTTCAGATCTCCTCCTTTTTATTGTTTTATTGTTTGCTTCTTGTAGTGAAAACTATCTATGTTGAAAATGGCTGCGCCATTGGATTTTTTCGATGCTGCGCGCCGGGCAGGAGTTCTCTCCGTCCGGCATTCTGGGCACACGTCTTCATTTTTTCTTTATTATAACACATCCTGCCGCAATGCGCAAGGAAAATCAGGAGAAGTTTTCCAAAAATTTATGGGTGCTTTACGCGCCGGACGTCACTGCAGCGCAGGGGCTGCCGGCAGCGCCGTCAGAACCGTGGTCACGCAGCAGAAAGTAAACTGCCGCGCGGAATGAGCAGTATTCTTCATCGTATTCCCCCCAATTGAGGTTCTTTTATTTATTTTACCCTGAATATGACAAAAAAGCAACTGCCTGCCCATCCGCAGCGGACGTTGACAGGAAAGATTTTGGTCATTATAATAGAGGTATCTATAAAGGAGGATACGCTATGAAACGAAGCGAGCAGGATATCCGGTTCCAGTGGGACCTGACGAAGATCTACCCGGACACTGCGGCGTGGGAAGCCGCAATGCAGGAGGCTGAGGCCGCGCTTGCACCGCTGGCCGCAATTCCCGGCACACTCGGCACGTCCAAGGAAGCGTTCAAGAAGGGGCTTGACACCATCTACGCCTCTATGTTCAAAGTTGAGTTGCCTTATACCTATGCGTTTTTGAAGAAGACAGAGGACGGCTCTGTTGCGGAAAATCAGGAAATGGCCGCCCGCGGCGAGAGCCTGATCATCAAGTTCAACGCCGCAATAGCATTCCTGAGTCCCGAGATTCTTGCCATCCCGGCAGAAAAGCTGGACGAGTGGATGCAGGACGAGGCGCTGGCGACCTACCGGCACACAGTAGACGATATCGTCCGTATGCGCGCGCATACGCTCGACGCTGCGCGGGAGCAGATGCTGGCGCTGCTGGGCGACGCAGCAGGCACGCCGAAGGCCGCGTTTGAGATGCTGACCAACGTTGATTTGCAGCTGCCGATGGTCAAAAACGAGGCGGGCGAGGAGGTACGCCTCACCGCCGGTACGTTCCCTGTCTTCCGCGAGAGCCGCGACCGCTCCGTGCGCGAGGGTGCGTTCCGCGCCATGTTCGGCACCTACCGGCAGTTCGGCGACGCCATTGCCACGCTCTATGGCGGCTCCGTCAAATTCGACACCTATTTCTCCAATCAGCGCGGCTACGCCTCCGCGTGCGAGGCGGCGCTGGACGGCGGCAATGTGCCCGTGTCCGTCTATGACAGTTTGATCGAAGCCGTGCACGAGAGTCTGCCCTCCATGCGCAAATATCTGGAGCTGCGCCGCCGCGCGCTCAAGCTCGACAAAATCGACGTGTTTGATCTGTATGTCCCCATCGTGGAGGACGTCGACTATCCCATCGCGTTTGAGGACGCGAAGGAGCTGGTCAAGAAGGCGACGCTGCCGCTGGGCGAGGAATACCAGAAGCTGCTGGACCGCGCGTTCGCCGAACGCTGGGTCGACGTGTATGAGAACGACGGCAAGCAGTCCGGCGCGTTCTCGTTGGGCGTGTTCGGCGTGCATCCGTATGTGCTGATGAACTATGCCGGGACGCTGGGCGACGCGTTCACGCTGGCGCATGAGCTGGGCCACTCCATGCACTCCTGGTTCTCCGATACGACGCAGGATTATGTCAACCACGATTACCGCATCATGGTTGCCGAGGTCGCCTCGACGGTCAACGAGGTCCTGCTGACCAAGTATCTGCTGAAAACCGAGACGGACGAAAAGCGCCGCGCATACATCCTCAACCACTTCCTTGAGAGCTTCCGCACGACGCTCTACCGGCAGACGCTGTTCGCAGAGTTCGAGCGCAAGGCGCACGATCTCTACGCTGCGGGCCAGCCGCTGACGGCCACATCGCTCAACAAGGTCTATCACGATCTCGAAGCCACCTATTATGACGGCATCGGCATCGACGCGGACATCGACCCCGAATGGTCGTATGTCCCCCACTTCTACCGCGCGTTCTACGTCTATCAGTACGCGACCGGCTTCTCCTCCGCCGTGGCCATCGCCGAGCATATCCTGACGACCGGCGACGCAAGCGGCTATCTGAAGTTCCTCACGACCGGCGGCAGCGATTATCCGCTCGAAGAGCTCAAGATCGCAGGCGTCGACCTCACGAAGCCCGACACCGTCCGCAGCGCGCTGCGCGTGTTCGACGAGACGATCGACGAGCTGGCAAAGATCCTGCTGTAACCCGGCATTCCGCGACGTCCCCTGCCATACGCATGGCAGGGGACGTTTTTTGCGCACCGGAGGCGCAGACCGAATCCGGCATTTACAGTCCCGCTTCCTGTGGTACGATGGTCAAAGCAGCGCGGCGCATGGCCGCGTAAGATTGGAGACGAATCGGATGAAGAGCAGAAAACAGGTGCTGAAAAAGCTGTTTCTTTCCACGCTGTATCTCAGCGCGTTTACATTCGGCGGCGGGTATGTGATCGTCACGCAGCACAGCTGGCTCAGTCTGCAGGAGTTCGCCGATCTTGTCGCCATCGCAGAGATGACCCCCGGCCCGATTGCGATCAACGCGGCCACGTTTGTCGGGACAAGGCTTGCGGGCGTACCCGGTGCGCTGACAGCCACGCCCGGCGGTCGTGGCCATGATCGCCTCGGCAGGCGTCCTGATTCTGACGAACGCAGTCTGGGCCGGAGAGGCCGTGACGCTTGCGGACACGAATTGGGCCATGGCGGCGATTTTTGCCGTCTGCCTTGTCCTGCTCCGCAAAACAAAGCTCAGCCCGATCCTCGTCATGCTTCTGGCCGGAGCCGTCAATCTGCTGCTGCCGGCATAGCCGGACGGATGCCCCGGCGGATGTGCGTCATTCCTCCTATATGGGCTTCAGCCCTTTTTCGGCGGCAGACGGCGTAGGAGCAGATATCCGATGAGTCCGAGCACCAGCACGATCCCGGCGGCGATCACGTCTGCCCAATCAAAAACCTGCGGCCCGGCGATGAAAATTTCCGTCGGCCCGTCCGCGCCGCCGATAACGCCGACGGACGCAAAGCCGCGCAGATTCGTGACGGTTTTCAGAAGCCCGGCCAGCAGCGCAAGCACCGCCGCGCCAAGGCAGACGAACCGCAGCGGGCTTTTGCGGAACGCGTAGCCCGGCAGCTGCGCGGTAAGCTCTGCCGCGGCCTGCTTTGCCGGGCCAAGCGCGGCAAAGATCTCCGCATCCGTCTGCCCGGCCTCGCGCCGCTCATTGATCGAGCTGCGCAGGTCGTCCATCACCCGGTCCTTCATTTGCCCCGATAGCGGCAGCCGCCGCCGGACAGCGCGCAGATAGCGCGCAAGCTGTTTTTCATTCATGTCCTGCATCCTCCCCGCAAAAATGGTCCACTGCCGTCCGGAATCCGGCCCAGAGGCCGAGACGGCGTTCATTTTCTTCTCTGCCCTTTTCCGTCGCGGAATAGATCTTCCGCGGAGCCGCACGCCCTGTCTCCTGCTGCCAGACCGCTTCGATCAGCCCGTCGTCCTCCAGCCGGTATAAAATCGGGTAGAGCGTTCCCTCCCTGAGCGTAAACAGCCCGCCGGAGCGGCTGCCGAGCTGCGCGATCAGCTCGTAGCCATAGGTCGGCCCCCGGCAGATCGTCTGCAAAACCAGCAGCTCCAGCACGCCCTTCTTGAGCTGCTGCAAAAAACGTTCTTCCATCCGCACCATCCTTGCATTTCTAAGTATTTTGTATTGCTAAACATAAAGTACCATATTTCCACCAGCCTGTCAAGCAAGACAGCGCAAAAAGGCTCCCTTGAAACCCACACGAATTCCAAGCAGAATGGGAAAGAATACGCCGGACCGCATCGTTCGGATTCCAATTTTTTATATTTTTGCGTCCATCTCTTGGGCGTTCGGATCGCAGTGGTGTTCTCAGGAGCGAAAAAATCCAGGCATCATAAGGATGTCTGGATTTTTGTGTTATCTGAAGGCTGCGATATTACATACCGCTGCCATGCTTGCGCATGGAATTGCCGGGCGATCGAACCCAATGGGTTCGGTCCGACATACGAATCACCTAAAAAAGAAACCATCCGGATGGATGGTTTCTTGTGGTATCCGAACACGATAGATCAATTGCTGACCCGTACGGGAATACTCCGCCGACTGCGTCGGCTCCGTGTCGCCTCGGCATTTGTTTTGACCGCAGGTCAAAACCAGCGGCATTGCATACCGCTGCCATGCTTGCGCATGGAATTGCCGGGCGATCGAACCCAATGGGTTCGGTCCGACATACGAATCACCAAAAAAGAAACCATCCGGATGGATGGTTTCTTTTTTGGTGACCCGTACGGGAATCGAACCCATATTACCGCCGTGAAAGGGCGGTGTCTTAACCTTTTGACCAACGGGCCTGGTAGCGGCAATCTGACTCGAACAGATGACACTCCGGGTATGAACCGAATGCTCTACCAACTGAGCTATGCCGCCATATTTACTTGCGCCGCATCTCACGGGCACGATGTATTATAAGGGATTCAGATCGATTTGTCAACCGGAATCTTTCACTTTTTTAGAAATTTTTCTGTGTATTTGCTCCATACTAACGCCGGGGTGATAAAATGACGCTTCGATATTTCTGCCTGATCGTGCTTGCGGGCGGGACGGTCTATGTCTGCATAGAGCTTCTCTGGCGCGGCCGCTCCCATTGGAGTATGTTTCTGGACAGCGGCCTGTGCGCAGCGCTCATCGGTATGCTCAACGAATGGGTGCCGGGGCTGCCGCTGAGTGCGCAGGCGCTTCTCGGCGCCTGCGTCATAACGGGTTCGGAGCTGGTGTTCAGTTCCCTGTTCAACCGCTCGTATGCCGTCTGGGACTACCGCGGTCTGCCGCACAATGTTCGCGGGCAGATCTGCCCGCAGTATTTCTGCGCGTGGCTGTTCATTGCGCTGCTGGCAGTGCTTCTGGACGATGGACTTCGGCTTCTGGCTCTCGGCGAGCCGCTGCCGCAGTACCGCTTATTCTAATTCCCCGAACACCCCGTCCCGGCAGAGGTCCGTCACGCGCACGGCGCGCAGCTCGTTATGCAGCTGCGCCGCCTGTACATAGACCTTAACGTAATTCATGGCATGACCGGCGTACAGGCCGTTTTCCTCCTGCTCGAACAGCACCTGCTGCGTCGTGCCGAGCATGGACGCGTGGTACGCGGCCTCCAGCTCTGCCGCGGCGGATGCGGCCTCGGCCGCGCGGCGCTCCTTGACGGCGTTCGGGATCTGGTCAGGCATATCTGCCGCAGGCGTTCCCTTGCGGCGGGAGTATGGGAAGATGTGAAACATGGAAAGCCCGCAGGTCTTCAGGAATTCCAGCGATTCCGCGAATTCCTCCTCCGTCTCGCCGGGGAAGCCGACGATCAGGTCGGTCGTGACGGCGCAGCCGGGGAAATACTTCCGCAGCAGCCGGACGCTTTCGAGGTACCGGGCCGTATCGTATTTGCGGTGCATCCGCTTCAGGACGGTATCCGAGCCGGATTGCAGGCTCAGATGGAACTGCGGGCAGAGATTCGCATATCCGGAAAGCGTCTTGCAGAACGCCTCGTCGATCGTGCGCGGCTCCAGAGAGCCAAGCCGGATGCGCACGCCCGGCACAGCCTCGCACAGCGCGGCCAGCAGCTGCCGCAGGCAGCTGCCGTTCTTCCACTCCCAGCCCCAGGACGAGATCTCAATGCCGTTGATGACGATCTCGCGGTAGCCCTCGGCGGCAAGTCCCCTCGCCTGCTCCACAGCCGCGTTCAGCGGCATGGAGCGCACCCGGCCCCGCGCGTAGGGGATGATGCAGTATGTGCAGAAATTGTTGCAGCCGTCCTCGACCTTCAAAAGCGCTCTTGTGCGCGCGGCAAGTCCGCCTGCGGGCAGAATTTCAAACGCGCGGGGGCCGCCCGCGTCGTCCACGCAGTCCCATTTCTGCCGCGTCTGCGCAGCGCCGATCATATGCCTGACAAAGGCCTCCCGCCCGTCCGTGCCGATCAGCACGTCCACGTCGAGCTTGCGGATCTCGTCCGGGCTGCTCTGCGCATAGCAGCCGCACACGCCGACCACGGCGTTGGGGTTCAGCTTGCGCACGCGCCGGATGGCGTTGCGGGACTTTTTATCGGACACGGCTGTGACGGTACAGGTGTTGATAATGTAGCCGTCGCAGATCTCGTCAAAGCTGCCGAGCGTATGGCCGCTCTGCATGAGCAGCTGCTCCATGGCCTGCGTTTCATATTGGTTGACCTTACAGCCGAGCGTATAACAAGCAAATTTCATAAAACCACCAAAATCAGAGATTATGCACAAAAAAGGTTTGTATTTTTTGTGGATAGTATAAAATACCGTTTTCGATTATACTGGATAAAAGAGAATCCAATCCCAGCATTTCTTCTTTTTCAGTATGATTATACTGGATTTCGAGCCGATTGTACAGTCCATTGCAGGAGGATTTTCCGTGAGAGAGTTTACCGTCATGTTCCATTCCGTGAACGAGATCGCGCAGTTTGCCACGATTGCAAACCGCCAGCCTTTCCCGGTTCATTTCAATTACAAGGATTCCCGGCTCGACGCAAAATCGATTCTGAGTCTCTGTGCGCTCCCGCTGCAGACACCCGTTTCCGTCGAACTGCCGGATCGCGCGGCGGACGGCTCCTTCCTTTCGGACATTGCGCAGTTCCTCTGTGACCCGGACGCATAAACAAAGTGATATCGCACCCTTTCGTTTCATATGCTTGTACAAATGAAACGGAAGGGTGTTTTTCTATGAAAAAGAAGCTGCTCTGCATCGCGCTTGCGTTTGTTTTCACAGTGGGACTGGGCCTGACGGCGCAGGCGGAGGATCTGGCGCTGCCCGCGCCGTCGTGCATCCTGATGGAAAAGGACACGGGACAGATCCTCTATGAATCCAACGCGCACGAAAAGCTCCGCCCGGCCAGCGTTACGAAGGTCATGACGCTGCTGCTGGTTCTGGAGGCGCTGGATAACGGCTCCATCGGCTGGGACGATACCGTCACGACCTCCGCCGCGGCAGCCGCCAAGGGCGGCAGCCAGATCTATCTTGAGGAAAACGAGCAGCTGCCGCTCCGGGAGATGCTCAAATCCGTCGTCGTCTCGTCGGCGAACGACTGCGCCTGCGCACTGGCCGAGCACGTGGCGGGCAGCGAGGCCGCCTTCGTTTCGCGCATGAACGACCGCGCAGCCGAACTCGGCATGACGGACACGCATTTTGTCAACTGCACCGGGCTGGACGATGGGCCGGACGCGGACACGCATCTGACGACGGCCTATGATATCGCCCTCATGTCCTGTGCGCTTTTGAAGCACGAGGAGATCAAGGAGTATACGACCATCTGGATGGACACCGTGCGCAACGGCCAGTTCGGCCTGTCCAACACCAACAAGCTTGTCCGCTTCTACGACGGCACGACCGGCCTCAAGACCGGCTATACCTCCGCCGCCGGATACTGCCTGTCGGCCTCTGCCGAGCGCGGGGGCATGGAGCTGGTCGCGGTCGTGCTGCACTGCAAAACGTCGGTCGACCGGTTCGAATCGGCCAAAGCGCTGCTCAACTACGGCTTTTCCGGCTACGCCCTCGTCACGCCGCAGCCGGAGGGCGGCATTCCGCCCGTCCCGGTCGTGCTGGGGCAGCAGGATTCCATCACGCCCGTACCGGAGCGCAGCGAGCCGCTTCTGCTCGAAAAGGCGCTGGCCTCGCAGGTGCAGACTGCGGTTACGGTCGACGAGTCCGTGCAGGCCCCTGTCGAAGCCGGGCAGCGGCTCGGCACAATGACCGCCACGGCGGGAGAGCGGCTGCTTGCCGAAATTCCGCTCGTCGCGCCGGAGGATGTTCCGGCCCGCACGTTTCCGGAGCTCTGGGCGGAGTTTTTGAAAAGCATTTGCCTGTCTGCCTGATTATTTTTGACCGGGGTCGAGCTCTGCCTTGTATTTCCGGCCCACGCGCCGGGACGCGTCCGTGACGCTGCCGCGTGAGATCGCTGTGACGCCGAATTTGCCGCGCAGCTGATCGACGGTCTGGTCAAGCTTGCGGGCGCGTTCCGTTTTCTCGTCGCGGAACAGGGACAGCTGTATGGCGTCGTCCCCGCACAGATCATTCAGCGTCACGCCGAGCAGACGCAGCGGTGTCACGCCGTCCCAAAGCTCGGAAAACAGCGTCCGGGACATGGCGTACAGCTCCGCCGTCACATCCGTCGGCTCCGGCAGGCGGCGCTGGTGCGACCGGTTCCGAAAGTCGTTTCCGCGGATCGTCACGGTCACGCAGGCGCAGCGCCTGGAGTCTGCGCGCATACGGGACGCAACGCTGTCGCACAGGGCAAGCAGGATCTGGTTGGCCTGTGCCTGAGTCGTCACGTCCTGCTCGAGCGTGACAGAATTGCCATAGCCCTTGACGGCCTCCGGCTCGGAAAGGACCGGAGCATCGTCGATGCCGTTGGCATAGTCATGAATGAGCTTTCCCAGCTTGACGCCGGTCAGCCGCTGGATATACGCAAGGTCCGCCTGCGCCAGATCGCCGATCGTGCGGATGCGCGCGGCGGTCAGCTTTTCCGCCGTGGACCGCCCGACGGAAAACAGCGAACCGACCGGCAGCGGCCAGAGCTTCTGCGGGATCTCATGCGCGAAAAGCGTATGTACCTTATCCGGCTTTTCAAAGTCGCTGGCCATTTTCGCCAACAGCTTATTGGGCGCGATGCCGACGTTGACCGTGAAGCCCAGCTCGGAGAAGATCGTATCTTTGATGATGTGCGCGATGGCGACCGGGTCCGGATAGAGCAGCCCCGTGCCGGTCATGTCGAGGAAGCATTCGTCGATGGAAACCTGCTCCACAACGGGCGCGTAGCGGCGGCAGACGGCGATGAACGCTTTGGAGTTTTTCGAATACAGCCGGAAATCCGGCGGAGCCAGCACCAGCTGCGGGCATTTGCGCAGCGCCATGCCGACCGGCTCGCCGGTCGTAACGCCGAAGGCCTTTGCGGGGATGGATTTTGCCAGAATAATGCCGGTGCGCTTGTCCCGGTCGCCGCCGATGGCGGACGGGATGAGCCGCAGATCGGCCTCCCCCGCCGCAGCGCGCCGCGCCGCTTCCCACGACAAAAACGCGCTGTTGACGTCCACATGAAAAATCAGCCGCTGCATCCGCTCGCCTCCTTCTGCTCCCAGTATAGCATATCTGTCCGAAATTTGCGAACAAAAAATCGAAAATTGGCTAATATTTATTCCGTGCATACCAAGCGAAACGCGTATGCAGCCGGTAGGCGCGAAGTCTGCTCCGTCCCTGACAGCTCCATTCGATTTTCTGCCGTTCTCTGCACGAACCAGATGCGTTTCGGGCTTCATTTGAGGACAATCCCCGCCGGGAAAGCCGGCGGCGCGTAAAAATCTGCCTCTCCCTGTCATGCAGTGCTATGACAAGGGGAGGCGAATTTTTGTGTCGTCAGTCCAGCGCGTCCAGAATCACCGACCAGGCCTGCGTGAGGCGCTCAATGCTCCAGGCGGCGTTGGCGGGGCTGGTGGAGGGAAGCTTGACGGCCTCCCGGTCGGTCAGCTTTTGCTGATGGCGGCAGTAGAGCTGATAGGAGGTCGCGCCGTTGCAGAAGATCTGCCGGATGGGCGCGGTCTTTAAAATCGGCGTGAGGTCGGTCGGAACAGCCTCACGGATGGAGCTGTCGCTTGAGCCGGTTATTTCGCAGCTTGCAATGGCATCCCAGAGCGCGATGTGGTGCACGTGCAGCATCTGCTGCTTTTCCTCAATTGTGCGCGGGCAATCGCAGCCCAGCACGGTCGAAACGACGCGCCAGAAGCGGTTCTGCGGGTGGCCATAGAAAAACATGGCCTCGCGCGATTTGACCGACGGGAACGAGCCTAAGATCAAGATCCGCGACTCCGCGTCATAGAGCGGCGGAAACGGATGGGAAAGCCTGTCCATCACAGCGCTGCGATCAGTGCGTCGACCGCTTCGGGCTTTGTCGCCCAGGAGCAGACGAATCGCGCGGCCTCGTGGTCTTCATCCACGCGCCCGTTCAGCTCGAACGCGAAGTTCTGCTTCAGCCGCTCGATCTGCGCGTGAGAGAGGACAAGAAAGACCTGATTCGTGGGCGAGACGGCGTAGAGGGAATAGCCCTTTTCTGTCGCTGCTTTCTGAATGCGCTGCGCCTGCGTGACGGCATGGCGCGCCATGGTCAGCCAGAGATCGTCCTCAAAATACGCCTTGAACTGCGTTCCGAACAGAAAGCCCTTGGCGAACATCCCGCCGCGCTGCTTGATCATGTTCCGGAAATGCGGCTTGAGGCTGTCATTCGTGATGACAAGCGCTTCGCCGAACAGCAGGCCGTTTTTCGTGCCGCCGATGTAGAAAACATCGCAGTACTTTGCAAAATCCGCCGGGGCCAGATCGTTTCCCTCCGCGACCAGCGCGGCGGGCAGGCGTGCGCCGTCCAGGAACAGATACAGCCCATACTCCCGGCAGACGTCGTGCAGCGCGGAAAGCTCTGATTTCGTGTAGATCGTGCCAAGCTCCGTCGCGTCGGAGATATAGACCATGCGCGGCAGGACCATATGCTCGTCCTGTCCGTCGCAGTGGCGGCGCAGAAGCTCGCGCACGAGCGCCGGGTTCAGCTTGCCGCCGGGGGCCTCGATGGCGCAGACCTTGTGGCCGGAGGCCTCGATCGCACCCGTCTCATGGACGTTGATGTGGCCGGTATCGGCGGCGATCACGCCCTCCCACGGGCGCAGCGCAGCGGCAATGACCGTCGTGTTGGCGATTGTGCCGCCGACCATAAAGTGCACGTCCGCCTGCGGGCAGGAAAAGCGTGCGCGGACGATGCCGCGCGCCTCGGCGCAGAAATCGTCCATGCTGTAGCCGCAGGTCGTGACAAGGTTATTTTTCTCAAGTGCGGCGAGCACCTTCGGGTGCGCACCCTCGGAATAATCGTTGCGGAAAGAGATCATGGAAAAGCCCGTCCTTATTTCAGATTCTGCTCTGATTGTAGGACTTTTCGGTGAAAAAGTCAACGAACCGCCTGCGTTTTTTCGCTGCGTTCCGGCAGATACAGCAGCCCCCGCAGGCTCGGCGGCAGACAGCGCTCCGCCGTTCCGCTGAGACACGCAGCCAGAATAAACACACCGGAAAAGACCGCCGCGCGGAGCAGCAGCCCCGCCGGATCGCTTTCCAGCTCCGGCAGCAGCTGCGCCGCAAGCGCGCCGGCTCCGGTGCAGGTCCCGACGCCCAATGCCGCGCCCAGTCGAAGCGGACAGCCGGTGACGATCAGCAGCCGCCGCAGGCTCAGCGTGAAGTTCAGAAGATGCGTCGCGGCGAACGCGAAAATATAGCCGCCCAGCCCCCAGCGCGGCAAGAGCAGCACGAGCAGCACCGCGTCCAGCGCCGAGGTAAGCGTGTTATAGCGCACATTTGCGACCTGCTCGGAAAGTCCCTTCAGCATCCCGTCGGTCAGCGCATCCATGTACAAGACCAGCGCCAGCGGCGCGAACACGCGCAAAAGCTGACCAGCCTGTTCGCTCTGGTATAAAATCGCGGTAAGCGGCTCAGCCAGCGCGAACAGCAGTCCTGCCGTGAAGCCAGCGAACAGCAGCCCCGCCCGCAGACACTGCCCGGTCACGGAGGCAAGCC
>ERZ779876.1532-NODE-1532-length-19539-cov-31.705656_pt1 | contig 19539 bp, 9 predicted proteins | sample MGYA00511068_ERZ779876 | MGnify/ENA primary metagenome ERZ779876 (study PRJEB29588, sample SAMEA1970858) | human gut metagenome | biome: human gut; feature: human-associated habitat; material: faeces | place: Denmark | collected 2008/2010 ...
CGTCTTTGCTGCTGTGCTCGGTGAGCCTGCTGCTTTTTCGCAAAAAGTACCATAGCAATTTGCACGGAAAGCGTGTATAATGGGGGCAAACATCAAAGAAAGGCTGCTGCCCCATGCTGTTCCGAAAGAAGATCGACCGCTACTGTACCTATTGCCAGTTCGCGGGGAAAATTGACGATGAAACGATGGTCTGCCAGTTCTGCGGCATCGTCCCCAGCGACCACCGCTGCCGCCGCTTCCGCTACGACCCCCTCCGCCGCATCCCCGGCCGCCCCGCCGTCAAAAAACCAGACCGCGGCGACGCGGATTTTTCGCTGTGACCCTTCGGCAGATTCGGATGCGCCTTCCCGTTTCCTTGTAGGGGCGGACGACTCTGTCCGCCCGCAGATTCCCGTAAAAAACGGCGCATTCTGCGTAATCCACACTGCTCCATAAAAATCTGAATGCTTTGATATGCTTAAGCGGAGAAAATCCTCATCGATTTTCTCCATTTTTTTCTGCAAACCCGTTGCAAAGAGGGCATTTCCCATGTACAATAAATTCAGGTAGTATTTGCTAAAAACGAGAAGAAAGAGGGAGTTACCATGAAAAAGCAGTCTGGATTCCGCCGCCTCGTCGCCCTTGCACTTACCCTGTGCATGCTGGCTGCCCTGACGGCAGAGATCTTCGCGGCGGATATCGTTGATTCCGGCTATTGCGGCGGAGAAGGGGACGGGAAGAACCTGACATGGACGCTGGATTCCAAAGGGACACTGACGATCTCCGGAAAAGGCGAAATGAAAGACTATGACTATTATGGTCATTATATTCCTTGGGTAAGCGCTGCTGTCAAGTGCGTATCCATAGAAAGTGGGGTAACCTGTATAGGAGACTTTGCTTTTGATAATTGCACGAATCTAACCGGCGTCACGATTCCAAACAGTGTGACGAGCATTGGTGGATCTGCATTCTCTGGCTGCAGCAGTTTGACGAGCGTCACAATCCCAAACAGCGTGACGAGCATTGGCAGTGAGGCCTTCTCTGGCTGCAGCAGCCTGACGAGCGTCACGCTTCCAAACAGTGTGACGAGTATTGAAATATATGTATTCCGTAATTGCAGCAGTTTGACGAGCATCACGATTCCGGGCAGCGTGACGAGCATTGGTGAAGGTGCATTCTCTGACTGCAGCGGCCTGACGAGCGTCACAATCCCAAACAGCGTGACGAGTATTGGTGACTCTGCATTCGATGGCTGCGACAGTCTGACGAGCGTCACGCTTCCAAACAGCGTGACGAGCACTGGTGATTATGCGTTCTCTAACTGCAGCGGCCTGACAAGCGTCACGATTCCAAACAGTGTGACGAGCATTGGTGGATCTGCATTCGAAAGATGCAGCAGTCTGAAGAGCGTCACGATTCCCAACAGTGTGGAAAGCATTGGCCGTGGCGCTTTTAGCTGCAGCGGTCTGACGAGCATCACGCTTCCAAATAGCGTGACGAGCATTGGTGTAGGTGCATTCTATGACTGCAGCAGCCTGACGAGCGTCACGATTCCAAACAGCGTGACGAGCATCGGCAACAGCACATTCTCTGGCTGCAGCAGTCTGACAAGCATCACGATTCCAAACGGCGTAACAAGCATTGACAATTATGCCTTCTCCAACTGCAGCGGCCTGACGAGCGTCACGATTCCAAACAGCGTGACGAGCATCGGCAACAGCACATTCTCTGGCTGCAGCAGTCTGACAAGCATCACGATTCCAAACAGCGTGACGAGCATCGGCAACAGCACATTCTCTGGCTGCAGCAGTCTGACAAGCATCACGATTCCAAACAGCGTGACGAGCATCGGCAACAGCACATTCTCTGGCTGCAGCAGTCTGACAAGCATCACGATTCCAAACAGCGTGACGAGCATCGGCAACAGCACATTCTCTGGCTGCAGCAGTCTGACAAGCATCACAATTCCAAACAGTGTGGCTAGCATTGGCGATTATACCTTCTATAGCTGCGGCGGCTTGACGAGCATCACGATTCCGGGCAGCGTGACGAGCATTGGTGAAGGTGCATTCGATCGCTGCTGGAGACTGGAGAGCATCACGATTCCAAACAGTGTGACGAGCATTGGTGATTATGCGTTCTCTAACTGCAGCGGCCTGACAAGCGTCACGATTCCAAACAGCGTGACGAGCATTGGTGGATCTGCATTCTCTGCCTGCTGGAGACTGGAGAGCATCACGATTCCAAACAGCGTGACGAGCATTGGCAACCACACATTCTATGGCTGCGAAAGTCTGACAAGCGTCACGATTCCAAACAGCGTGACGAGCATTGGTGAAGGTGCATTCGATGGCTGCTGGAGACTGGAGAGCATCACGATTCCAAACAGCGTGACGAGCATTGGTGAAGGTGCATTCGAAGGCTGCAGCAGCTTGACGAGCATCACGATTCCAAACAGCGTGACGAGCATTGGTGAAGGTGCATTCGAAGGCTGCAGCAGCTTGACGAGCATCACGATTCCTCGAAGTGTGTCAAGCATAGGCGAGAATGCGTTCGCTCGTTGCCGGGGACTGGAGCATGCCTATTTTTACGGTAATGCACCGGATGTCTGGCCCAGCACCTTTTCAGAATGCGAAAGCACATTCTGCATTTACTATATGCCCGGCACCACCGGCTGGACGGACAGCTCTGCTTATGACGTGGAGAAGGGAACCTGGAATGGGTATCCGCTGAAAACATGGGATGGAAAAACAATTCCGGAAGAAACAAAAACTTCTGTACCAACGGGAAAATACTGTATTCGAGCCATTGACGAATCTGGAAATCCTGTCAGCGATGCGACGGTGTGGTGGAACGGCAGCAGAGCAGTCACGGATGAAAATGGTGATGCGTTCGTCGATCTGACCACGGCCGGAGAGCCTGTGATTCGGGTCGTCAAGAGCGAATATATTGAGTGGACGAATAAAAACAGCAACTGGAAAAAGAGTGATACACGCTTCGAACAAGTAATTCTCTACCCCGAAAGCTATGGTAAATTGAAACTCAAATATGCAAAGATATCTGACATACTTGATACGAATCTGGTGATCCAGACGAAGGTTCTGAATCTGCGCAACGACGGGGCCCTGATCGGTGACCTGAATTCGGGATATTTTGACCTTTCCTGCGCGGCCACGGATACGTCGGCCGTGACAGGCTATGCAGTCTATCAGAATAAAAAGGAAATCGCAAAATCCACAGACGGAAATTTCCAGAAGCTTGACGTCAGAGACTTCGTAGAGGGTGGTGGCTGCTTTGTTCGTGTGACCGGTGCAAATGGACAGACGATGGATACGCGCATTAATCTGCAATTTGCGAAAAATTCTGTCAACGAGGATTTCAAATTCGAACTCAAAGGTAATCGTATTAGCTTTGATGTGAGTGACGATGTTCCTTATATTGGCGGAACTACAGTCTCCTTTGATTTGCCATTGGAAGTGCCAGTCGTGGTGTCTGCTACAACGGATAAAATGCAGCTTGGAATCAATCTGAAACTAAATCCTGACAAGAGTAAGGAAGAACAAATTGACAGCTATATCAAGAATATCAAAAAGATGGTTACCGAAAAAGGCGTGAAACGCACAAAAGCAAACGCAAAGGCGCTGAAAAACTGTGCGGCACAGCATAACAAGGCGGAGTTTTTCAAAGACTATGACATCACAGTTTGCGGCTATGCGGAGGCCGACTTCGGAAGCAATACAGCATCTGGATACATACTGTTTATTGTGGACCGGCAGCTTGTCGATTATGAGTACAATACAGTAATCGTCATCCCAATATCTGCAGTTCCACTTGTGTTTCCAATTACAGTACAGGTTGGGGCGGAATTATCCTTAGAAGCAGGCGCCGCGGTTAGTTACAAATTTGATTCGCGAACATGGAACGGCAATGTCGTACTGAATCCGTCAGTCGGTTTAACACCGTTTGTCGGCATTGGATACAGCAAAGTTACTGGCGTTGGTGCTTATGGAGACGCAGATTTGAATGCAAAAATCAACCTATTGGGGAAAAACAGTGGGTGCCAAACTGTTGATTTAACAGGTGAATTTGGTGTAAAAGGATATTTTGGTCCTTGGGAATGGCACAAAGCCTTTGCCCACCAGACATGGCATCTGTACACCGCAAATACCGTAAAATCCAACTCCCTCTCGCCTGGCACGGCGGCGTGGGATGCAGACCTCACAGCCACTGACTTTACCCCGTCCGACCTCAGCTATCTTGCGGCGGAATCCGACTGGGTGCCAGCCTCTGCGCAGACCTATGCTGCGGGCCGTGCCGCGCAGCTGAAAGCGTCGTATCAGACGGTGCTGCAAAATACATACCGCAACGCCCAGCCCGTCATGATCTCGGACGGGAGCGCGCTCTACGCGGCCTTTGTGCGCGCGGATGCGGATACCGGCGTGCGCTATATCGCGCTGACGAAATTTGACGGGAACAGCTGGTCGGAACCTGTGCGCGTTGACGCGGCCGCGATTCTGGACGACGCGCCGCAGCTCTGCACGGACGCAGCCGGAAATCTCTGGCTTGCCTACGCCCGCACGACGCAGGAGCCCGGCGATTCCCTTGTCGCCTATGCCCAGCACCAGAATATCGTGGTCGGCACGGTCGACAAAAACACGCTCGCGTTCACCGAGCAGAAGGTCTATCAGTCTGACAACTATATGCGCCTGCCCGCGCTTTCCTGCGTGAACGGAACGCCCGTCCTCGCGTGGGTGGAATCTGCGGTCACGGATGAAGAAAGCGTTGTGAACCCCGCCGCCAGTACGGTCTATACAGCGGAATATCGCGGCGGCACATGGCTTGACGCGCGCAAAGCAGCGGACGCCGCAGGTATTGGCTCTATCTGCATCGGCGCGCAGAACGGCGCGCCCGCCGCCGCCTATACCTCTGACGGCAAGCTCTATTGCGGCAGCCAACTGCTGGCCGAGAACGTGACCGGCCGGGCCGTATACGGCAGACTGCCCGGCACGACGGCGGACTCCTTTATCTGGAATGCCGACGGCGCGCTGCACGACGAAGCGGGGAACACAGTCCCGGTCGAAGGCCTGGGCCGCGACTTCGTGATCGTCGGCGACAGCATCTATTTTAACCAGTCCAACGGCGCAAACGCCAATCTGGCCGTCCTGCAATACGACGCTGCGAACAAGCATTGGAGCGCCCCAATCCTCCTCATCGGCGATGAACAGTATCTGGAAAACCTGAACGCCGCGATGCTGGGCGACAAGACCTATGCCCTTGGCATGCACACGACCGTGACGATCGGCACGGACAGCGTGGAGGACTCCAAGGATCTTGTCTGGACGCAGATCCAGCCCGTGAGCGATCTGAAGATTTCCGACGTCAGCTTCGACAGCGACGCGCTCACCCCGGACGAAATGCTCCCCGTTACGCTCACCGTCACCAACGCCGGCGACCACGCGGTCACAGAGCTTGCATTCACCGTAAACGGCACAAAATCGATGCAGACCTGCAAACTCCTGCCGGGCGAAAGCACGGGATGCACTGTCAATATCACTTGTCCATCGGAGAAAAAAGAGATCACCTTCGCCGTGCAGGAGCCCGATCAGGACGACTACACGCCGGAGGACAACACCACCGCCTGCACCATCGGAAGCGCGGACGCAGAGACCGAGCTGACCCTCATTCAGATCGGCAGCCGCAAATTCCTGCAGGCCGTCGTCGTCAACCGCGGTCTCGAGCCCGCCAGCGGCAGCGTCCTGTTCACCGGCCCGGATGGCGAACTCCTCGCCGAGCGCACCTTCCAGAACCTGACCTACGGCGGCACGGTCATCGCCGAATTCGAGCCGGAGTCCTTCTCCGACCTGTACGGCGAGGATGTGACAGCCACCGTCACGCTCCAGCAGGACGAGCCGAACACCATGAACAACACCGATTCCGTCCCGGTCTTGCTCACTTCGACCGAAATTCTCTCAGCCCAGCGCACCGGAACCGCTGTCACAGCAGAGATCGCCTGCATGCAGGACGGTGCGCGCGCCATCTGTGCGTTCTACGCGGCGGACGGACGGCTGCTGCGCACGGTGATCCAGCCGCTCGAGTCCGGGAAAATCAACAGCCTGACCTTCCAGATCGATTCCAACGCCGCGCAGGCAAAGCTGTTCGTTCTGGACGCGAAAAACGCCCCCGCAGCAGCCGGAAAAACCGTCCAGCTGAACGGCTGACGGCCTGCTTCAAGATTTTAACCGCGCCGGAAGGAAAATCCCTTCCGGCGCGGTTTCGTGTATTTACAAAAATTCCGGTCAATGCTATACTATACAAATTGATTGAAACGCTTTTCTGAAAGGAACGGTATCTATGGGTCTGCCTGCGAAGCTGGTGCGCGCACAGCTCAATTTCTTTAAACCCTTTGTCGCCAACTGCTCTCTGGAGATCACCCGGAAGGGACAGGACAAGCTCGGCGAGCTGATGGAGGCTATCCACCGGCGCGACGTGATCGTCCGCGACCATGACTTCGGCCCGTTTCAGGGCGCGTGGATCATGCCCAAGGACGAGCGGCGGCAGGGCGTTGTGCTCTATCTACACGGCGGCGGCTACACCTGCGGCAATCTGGACTATGCCAAGGGCTTCGCGGCCACGCTTTCAGACGAGTGCGGTGTGCGCGTGTTCTGCGCAGCCTACCGTCTGGCCCCGGAGGACCGCTTTCCGGCTGCGCTGGACGACGCGGTCGTGAGCTATCAGTATCTGCTCTCCAAGGGCTATCCCGCCAGCCAGATCCTGCTCTGCGGCGAGTCCGCCGGCGGCGGACTCATTTACGCCCTCTGCCTGCGCCTCAAGGAGCTGTGCCTGCCGCTTCCGTGCGGCCTGATCGGCATTTCGCCGTGGACCGACCTGACCGGCTCCGGCCAGTCCTATATCGACAACCGCGACATCGACCCCTCCATGACGCCGGAGCTGCTGCAATTCTATGCCGCCTGCTATACCGACGACCCGAAAGATCCCCTCTGCTCGCCGCTGTTCGGCGATCTGACGGGCCTGCCGCCGTCGCTGCTGTTCGTCGGCGGGGACGAGGTCATGCTCGACGATACGCGGATGCTCCATAAAAAGCTGCTCGATTCCGGCTGCAAGAGCCAGATCGTTATTGCGCCGGAGCGCTGGCACGCATATGTGCTGTATTATCTGAATGAAAATATGTCCGATTTTGACACCATCGGACGGTTCATGACGCGTGTGCTCTCTCCGGTGCGCAAGCTGCGCTGGATGCGGCTGGACAACGCCGCGAAAATTTACCCGGCGGCCAAGCGCCGGAACTGGACGAATTATTTCCGCCTGTCTGCCACGCTGACGGAAGACGTCGATTTGGGCGTGCTGCGCGCGGCACTGGATGTGACAGTGCGGCGTTTTCCGTCCATCGCTGTCCGGCTGCGCCGAGGTGTGTTCTGGTACTATCTCGAGGAGATCACGAAGGCTCCCGCGATTGAAGAAGACAAGAGCTATCCGCTTGTCCACGTTCCGTTTGACGACGTGCGCAAATGCGCCTTCCGCGTGCTGGTCTACGGCAGCCGCATCGCCGTGGAGTTCTTCCACGCAGTCACGGACGGCACGGGCGGTCTGATCTTCCTCAAAACGCTGGTTGCGGAATACCTGTGCCAGAAATACAAGATCAATATCCCCGCCGAAAACGGCGTTTTGGGCCGCTTGGAGGATCCTGACCCGGAGGAGCTGGAGGACAGCTTCCTGCGCTACGCGGGCGACATCACCGCCAGCCGCGCCGAGCAGACCGCCTACCACATGAGCGGAACGCCGGAGCCGGACGGCTTTTTGAACCTCACCACGCTCATGCTGCCCGTCCCCGCTGTCAAGGAAAAGGCGAAGGAATTCGGCGTCAGCGTGACAGAGTTCATTGCCGCCGTCATGATGAAGGCCATCAGCGACCTGCAGAATGAAAAGGTTCCGCGCCGTATGCGGCGCAAGCCTGTCAAGGTCCTGCTGCCGGTCAATCTGCGCGGCCTGTTCCCGAGCCGGACGATGCGGAACTTTGCGTCCTATGTCACGCCGGAGATCGATCCGCGCCTGGGCGACTATTCTCTTGCGGAGATCTGCCGGATCGTTCATTACCGGATGGGTCTGGAAAACGATCCCCGGATGATGGCGGCGAAGATCGCGACGAACGTGGCGAGCGAACGCTCCGCTGTGCTGCGCGTCATGCCGCTGTTCGTGAAAAATATCGCCATGAAGGCCGTGTTCGATCTGGTCGGCGAGTGCAAATCCTGCCTGTGCCTGTCCAACCTCGGTCTTGTCAGACTGCCGGAGGAAATGGCTCCGTATGTTGCGCGGATGGACTTCATCATCGGCGTGCAGGCCAAAGCTCCGCACAACTGCGGCGTCGTCAGCTGGAACGGCACCATGTATATCAACATGATCCGGAACATCCGCGAGCCGGAGCTGGAATCTCATTTTTACCGTGTGCTGCACACGCTGGGGCTGCCCGTCAAGGTCGAGAGCAACCAGCGTTGGGCATGAATAGGAGGCTGTGAAACATGTATTGTGTCAAATGCGGCGTTGAACTCGCTGACAGCGAGAAAAAATGTCCTCTGTGCGGGACGCCGGTGTTCCATCCTGATATTCCGCGCAATCTTTCCGAGCCGCCCTTTCCGCCGGACAAACGCATCCGGCCCGAGGACGTGAACCGTTCCGGCGTCCTGTTCGTGCTGACCATCGCGGCGCTTCTGCCCGCACTTTTGTGTCTGCTGTGCGACTGGCGCATCAACGGAACGCTTGTCTGGTCCGGCTATGCGGCGGGAGCGATTGCGCTGCTGTATGTCGTTATCCTGCTGCCCATGTGGTTCCGGCGGCCCAATCCCGTCATATTTGTGCCGGTCGATTTCATCGCGGTGGGACTGTACCTGCTCTATATCAACTTTGCCACCGGCGGGCACTGGTTCTTGTCCTTTGCATTCCCGGTCACAGGTGCGATCGGCCTGCTCATCAGCGCAGCTGTTGCCCTGACGCACTATCTGCGCGGCGGGTATCTTTACATCTACGGCGGTATGCTGATCCTCGGCGGCGGTCTGGCCGTGCTCATCGAGTTCCTGATCAATCTGACGTTCCAGATCCACGAGACGCTCTTCTGGTCATTTTATCCGATGGTCGCGGGCATTGTGCTCGGCCTGATGCTGATCGTCATCGCCATCTGCAAGCCCCTGCGCGAATCCCTGCACCGGAAATTCTTCCTGTAAGACAGCAGGAGAACAAAAATCGCTTTTTGCACAGTGAAAAACACGCATGGACCCGGCTGGGTTCATGCGTGTTTACATAATATAATGAAGCGTTTATTCGTACAGATAGACGCGGGACTCGTATGGGCGGGTAAGGAAGCTGTTTTCCTCGCGGGTACCGTCGTAATTCGTCAGGAGAAGCTTCATGTCGCCAAGTGAGAAGTTATACGGCGCCTGAAAGCGCACAGGCTTGTCGGTGAACGAACAGATCACCAGCAGCTTCTGCTCCTTTGTCTCGCGGGCGTAGACATAAAGCTTGTCCGAACCCCTGTAATATTCCTGATAGCTGCCGTCGCGGACGACGGGCAGGCTTTTGCGCAGGGCAATGGCCTTTTTATAGAAATTCAGGATCGAATCCGGATCGTGCAGCGCCTGTTCGACGTTGATGTCCTTGTAATTTTCGTTTACATAAAACCATGGCGTACCGGTCGTGAACCCGGCGTTTTCGCCGTCTGTCCATTGCACGGGCGTGCGGGCAGAGTCGCGGGACGCGCGGTGATAGAGCGCAAGGCGCTTTTCCTCCGGCCAGTCCGGGTGCTGGTTGCGGGTCTGCACGTCCTCGTACATACTGGTGCTTTCCGGCCGCCAGTTCGTCATGCCGAACTCCTGACCCTGATAGATGAACGGCGTGCCCTTCAAAAACAGATAGCTGACAGCCAGCATTTTTCCGCTCTCCACGCGGTACTGTTCGCTGCCGTAGCGTGAGATCACGCGCGGGTGGTCGTGATTTTCGAGATACAGCGCGTTCCAGCCGCGCCCGTCCAGCTGCGTCTGCCAGCTGGAAAAGGCCCGGCGCAGGCGCTTTAAGGAGAAACTGCGCGGCATATAGTCCGTAAAGAAGCAGTCGGCGCACATACACTGGAACTGGATCATCATGTCGATCTCATTCGTGTCCGACTCTTCGATGTAATCCAGCGCCCGCTGCGGCGTGACGAGCGGCGCTTCAGCAATGGTCATGCAGTCGTAATTTTCCAGCACATCGCGGCGGAACTCCTGCAGATACTCGTGGATGTGCGGGCCGTGATTGTAAAACCGGATGCCCTTGAAGATCGGGAACAGATGGTCGTCCGGCAGGCCCTCCTTTTTGGAAATAAAGGTGATCACATCTTCACGGAAGCCGTCGACGCCGAGATCGAGCCAGAATTTGAGGATCTTCTTGACCTCTGTTCGGACAAGCGGATTGTCCATGTTGAGATCCGGCTGCTTGACGGCAAACAGATGCAGATAATATTCCTGCCGCAGATCGTCCCACTGCCATGCCTTGCCCTCAAAATGACTGTCCCAGTTGTTCGGCAGTTTTCCGTTCGGCTTTGCGGGCCGCCAGATATAATAATCGGTATACGGCTCGATGCGCCGCCGGGATTTCTGGAACCATTCATGCTCGTCGCTCGTGTGATTGACGACCAAATCCATGACAAGCTTCATCCCGCGCTGGTGAAGCCCCTCCAGAACGGCCCGAAACGCTTCCATGCCGCCGTATTCCGGTGCAATGTCCATGTAATCCGAAATATCATAGCCGCAGTCCGCGCCGGGCGACGGATAGAGCGGCGAGAACCAGACGCCGTCAATGCCGAGCTCCTTCAGATAGTCGAGCTTCTCCAATACCCCCCACAGATCGCCGATCCCGTCGCCGTTTCCGTCGCGGAAGCTCCGGGGCCAGATCTGATAAAAAACCATGTCCTTAAACCATCTTGTATGACGCATATTCATTTCTCCCTATGCCGTTTGTTGGTTTCCATAACAACAATATTATTGTAACATATCACCGCAGTTTCGCTATATGGAAACCTGAACAGATTTTCAGGCCCGCTTTCGTCCAAAATTGACACTTGCGGGAGACTGGAAAAACACATACAATATAAACAAGTATATACACCCATAAGAGGTAAAAGGAGGACGACCCATGCGGCTGCAGTTCCCGGAAGGATTTTTGCTTGGCGTCAGTTCCGCCTCGGCGCAGATCGAGGGCGGCGAGGTCGGAAGCAACTGGAATGACTGGTACCATCAGGGCCGGATCAAGGACGACTCTGACCCCGCGGTGGCCGACGACCATTGGAACCGCTGGCGCGAGGACTGCGCGCTGATGGCGGGGCTGCACCTGCCCATCGCCCGCATGGGCGTGGAGTGGGCGCGCATCATGCCCGCGCGCGGCGAGATCGATGAAACGGCGATCACGCATTACCGCGCGGAGCTGGAATATATGCGGCAGCTTGGCATCCGCCCGCTGCTGACCATCCATCATTTTTCCAACCCCATGTGGTTCGAGCGTCTGGGCGGCTTTTCAAAGCGGGAGAATCTGGACGATTTTCTGTCCTTCGCAAAACTTTGCGCCGACCGCTTCGGCGATCTGGTCAGCGACTGGATCACCATCAACGAGCCGAACGTCTACGCCACAAACGGCTATTTCTTCGGCGACTGGCCTCCCGGCCATAAAAGCTTTTCCGAGACGTTCACGGTGCTGGAAAATATGGCCTTCTGCCACATCCGCTGCTATCAGATGCTCCACGCGACGCGCGAAGCCATGGGCTATTCCGACACCATGGTCGGCTTTGCGAACCATCTGCGCGTATTTGAGCCGGAAAACCCGAAAAATCCCGTGCAGGCCGCCACGGCCAGAGCCGTCGAGTGGCTGTTTCAGGGCGCAATTACGCAGGCTATGTCCACAGGCGTGTTCCGCCTGCCGCTGAAGAACCACTGGAAGCTGCCGAAGGGCGAATACTGCGATTTCCACGGCGTCAACTATTACACGCGCTCGACTGTCACGGGCTTTGCCGACGGCGTCCGGAAAAACAGCCCGCGCAACGACCTCGGCTGGGAGATTTATCCCGACGGTCTGCCGCAGGTCGCAGAAAAGCTGGAAAAGCTTCTGAAGCGCCCCATCTGGGTCACGGAAAACGGCACCTGCGACAATCAGGATGCCTTCCGCGCCCGGTATATCTACGAGCACCTGCACGCCATGCTCCGTTCCGGCCTGCCGTTCGAGCGGTATTATCACTGGTGCTTCTGCGACAACTTTGAATGGCTCGAGGGCGAGAGTGCCCGTTTCGGCCTCATCAACGTCGATTACGCCACCCAGACGCGCACGATCAAGCGCTCCGGTGAGTTCTACGCCGATATGATCCGCAATGACGGCGTAACGGACGAGGCCTATAACACGTATGTCAGAGGGGAGGTCTACCGCGTCGAATGATCACAGTCAAGCACGGCGTGTTTCATCTGCAAAATGAAAAAAGCTCCTACCTGTTCCGTGTACGGGACGGCTTTCTGGAGCACCTGCATTTCGGCACGCGCCTGAGCGCGTCCGACGCAGACGCACTTGCTGTCCGGCCCGGCAACGGCTGGGGAGACAGCACGCTTTACCGGGAAGGCTCCAACGCCAACTGTCTGGATATTTTTCCGCTGGAATGGAGCGGCTGCGGCAGGGGAGACTACCGCGAAAGCCCCATGGAGCTGCTGCAGAACGGCGCGCCGATCTCTACAGAATTCCGCTATATCGGCTGTGAAGCACTGAAATCCGCTCAGCCCTCCGCGCTCCCGGCCTCGCGCGGGCAGACGTTTCTTGCTGTCTATCTGGAAGACAGCGCGGCCAAGCTCCGCCTGACGCTTTTATACGGCGTTCTGCCAACGGTCTTCACAAGAAGAGCGATTCTGGAAAACTGCGGCGATACGCCCATCTCTATCCGGAAGCTTATGAGCGCCAACACGGACCTTCCGGGCGACTGGACGCTGCACACCTTTTCCGGCGGCTGGATCGCCGAAATGCAGCATACCGAAACGCCCGTCACTATGGCGCGTACCTGTCTGGAAAGCACGACCGGCGCGTCGTCCAGCCGTGCGAACCCCGGCTTCCTGCTTGCCGCCCCGGATGCGGCGGAGACGGCAGGCGAGGTCTGCGGCTTTAATCTGCTCTATTCCGGCAGCCATTATCTGAGCGCGCAGAAAAGCCTGCAGGGCCTCACGCGCGTGATGCATGGCATTTCTCCCGCAAATTTCAATTGGGAGCTTGCGCCGGGGGAGCGGTTCGAGACGCCGGAGGCTGTCATGGCGTGGTCCGATGCCGGCTTCGGCGGCATTACGGACTGCTTCGGCCGCTATGTGAACGAAGCGCTCATTCCGCCGTATTGGAAAAACCGGCCCCGTCCCATCGTCTATAACAGCTGGGAGGGCTGTATGTTCGACTTCACGGAGGCGAAGCTCCTGCGGCTCGGAAAGCTTGCAAAGCAGCTGGGCTGCGAGCTGTTCGTGCTCGACGACGGCTGGTTCGGCAAGCGTGACAGCGATACCAGCAGCCTCGGCGATTACTCCGTAAACGCCAAAAAGCTCCCGAACGGCCTGAAGGGACTCGGCAAAAAGCTGAATGCGATGGGGCTGCAGTTCGGCCTTTGGTTCGAGCCGGAATCCGTCAGCCCGGATTCGGAGCTGTACCGTCGGCATCCGGACTGGGCGCTGCATGACAGCCTTGGCCGTACCGATCTTCTGGGCCGCCACCAGCTGCTGCTCGACCTTACGAAGCCGGAGGTGCGGGATCATATCGTCGAAAGCGTCGGCGGGATCCTTGATTCTGCGCCCATTTCCTACGTCAAGTGGGACATGAATCGACATTCCTGCGCGCTTGGCGCAAAGCAGCATGAATTCATCCTTGGACTTTACGACGTGCTGCGCCGCATTTTTGAGCCGAGGCCGGAAATTCTGCTTGAAAGCTGCTCATCCGGCGGAAACCGGTTCGACTGCGGGATGCTCTATTTCTCCCCGCAGATCTGGTGCTCGGATGATACCGACCCTGTCGAGCGTCTGCGCATCCAGCAGAGCCTCAGCTACCTCTATCCGCCCTCGTGCCTTGGCGCGCACGTGTCGGCGGGGCCGCACGCGCAGACGCTTCGCGCAACGCCGCTTCCCACGCGCGGAAACGTCAGCCTGTTCGGCTGCCTTGGCTACGAGCTGGATCTGACAGAGCTGCTTCCTGTCGAACACGCGGAGATCCGCGCGCAGATCGAGTTTTACAAGGCACACCGCAGCACGCTTCAATATGGCCGCTTTACAAGAGGGCGGACGGACGGCGGCGGGACGGTCTGGCAGGCGCAGACGAAAGGGGAGACGATCGCGGGCGTGTTCCACGGCGTACAGCACGCCGCTCCGGGCTATGAGCGTCTGCGCGTGACCGGTCTGGACGAGAAGAAGCAGTACCGGCTCGACAGCCGCCCGCAGCTGCTGCGCGTCGGCGATTTCGGTTCGCTTCTGCGCCATGTGCTGCCCGTGAAGCTGAACCCGAACGGCCTTGCCGTGCAGACGGCGGACAGCTATTACAAAATGTACGACGGCCAGCAGACCGTCACGGCCTCCGGTGCGGCCTACAGCGCCGGGATCATGCTTGCACCGCGCTTTGCCGGGACCGGCTACGATGCGGACGGGCGTATGCAGGGCGATTTTGGCTCCAATGTCTATTTTATCCGGGAGGTGCAGTCATGAAAAATCCTGACCGCCGCAATAAATATTTCTTTGGCCTCGGCACGATCGGCCGTGATATGTTCTATGCGTTCGAGGCAAACGCACTTTTATATTTCCTGTCCAACATTCTTTCCTTACCCATTCATGTGTTCGCAGCGGTAAGTCTTGTGCTGTCGGTCCTGCGCATCGCCGACGCGCTGAACGACCCCATCACGGGCCTTGTCATCGACAATATCCACACAAAATGGGGCAAATTCAAGCCCGCGATCCTGGTCGGCGGCGTCGTGTCCGTGATCTTCTATCTGATCCTGTTCGGCAACGTCGGCACCGGCACGGCCTATGTCATTTTCTTCGCAGCCGCGTATGTCCTCTGGGATATCAGCTATGGCATCAATGACATTGCCTATTGGACGCTCCTGCCCGCCCTGACGCAGGATCAGAAGCAGCGCGAGAATTACGGCGCGTTCGCGCGTATCTGCGCAAACATCGGTATGTACATCATCATGGTTGGCTGGCAGCCCATCACCGCCGCCCTCGGCAATACGCCGAAGGCGTGGATGACGGTCGCCGTCTCGGTGAGCGTTATTTATCTGGCAGGACTCTGCTTCCCGCTGTTCGGCGTAAAGGAGAACCGCGAGATCAAGGAGGACGACGAGAAGTTCACCATCCGCGATATGTGGAACGCCATCACAAAAAACGATCAGCTCATGTGGACGACGCTCTCCATGGCGCTGTTTATGGTCGGATACTGCACGACGACCGGCTTTGCGACGTACTATATGCAGTATCTCTACGGCGATATCAATATGTACGCCATTCTGGCCGCCGTCTGCGGCGTGGCACAGCTGGCGGCACTGATGATCTTCCCGCTGTTTTCCAAAAAATATGACCGCCGCCAGCTCTATACCGGCGCGACGGTCCTTGTGGTCGCGGGCTATCTGGCCTTCTTCTTTGCCGAGCATTCTATCGGCCTGATCGCCGTCTCTGCGATTTTGATGTTCGTCGGTCAGGCGTTCATCCAACTGCTGATGCTCATGTTCCTCGCCGATACCATTGAATACGGCCAGTGGAAGCTGGGCCGGCGCTCGGAATCCATCACGTTCTCCATCCAGCCGCTTGTCAACAAGATCGGCGGCGCGCTCTCGACCGGCCTCATCAGCGTCAGCATCATGCTGGCCGGCATCAAGACAAAGGGCTCTGACACGGCAGCCGCAGCCATCGATGCCTCCGGCAAGCTGACCATCAAGCTGGCCATGCTGGCCATCCCGCTGGTCCTGATCGTCGCGGGCTATGTGATCTATCTGCGCAAATATAAGATCAGCAAGGAATTCTACGACAATATGCTCGCCGACCTCAAGTTCCGCGAGACAAAACCGGCGGCAGACCGCTGACCGGAACCGCCCGCTGGGCAGCTGCAAATTTCGGAGCATCTTTCACTCAGAAGTCTGAATGTTCTATAACCGGCAAAAGCCGCCCCGCCGGGCGGCTTTTGCCGGTTATATTGTTACTCCGTCCGCAGCGCTACGACCGGGTCCTTCTTTGCCGCGAGGGACGACGGGATGAGTCCTGCGAGGAAGGTCAGCAGCATCGAAATGGCGACCAGCGCCGCACCGGCCTGCCACGGCAGCTTTGCGCCGAGCGAGGCAATGTCGGTCAGATGCTGTACGACCGCGTTGATCGGCAAAATCAGCACCAGCGTCAGTCCCACGCCAAGCAATCCCGCAATCAGACCCTCGATCAGCGTTTCGGCGTTGAATACCCGCGCGATATCGTGCTTCGACGCGCCGATGGCGCGCAGAATGCCGATCTCCTTTGTGCGCTCCAGCACGGAAATATATGTGATAATGCCGATCATGATCGACGAGACGACCAGCGAGATCGAGACAAACGCGATCAGAACATACGAAATGGCGTTGATGATCGTCGTGACCGAACTCATCAGCAGCGCAACATAGTCCGTATACGTGATCTGGTCGTCCTCCGGCAGCGCGCTGTTGTAGCGCTCAATGCAGCCGCCGATGGCGTCCTTGTCAGAAAACGTGGCGGCGTACAGATTGACCTTCGACGGCTTGGAGCGTTCTACATATCCGAGCGCCGAAAGCGTGTCCTCAAGAGTCGAATCCGAATACGCGGCGGGAACATATGTGTCATAGAGATACTGCACCTGCTCGTCTGTCAGCTCCGCCGCGTCCATCGCGGCGGCCAGCTGCTCGGACGAAAGCCCGGCCAGCTGCGCCGAGACTGCTTCGGCATACTGCGCTGCAATCTGCTCACGCAGCATCTGTGCAACATAATCGAACAGCGTTTCGTCGTCCATCTGCGCGATATACCCGCGCACTGTCTCCGGGTCGGTGCCCATCTGCCCGGCGTAGGAGTCCGTCATCTGCGCTTCAATTGTTTCACGCGTCATGCCGTCCATGGCCTGCTGCACGGCGCTGTCCAGATACTCGCCCGGCGCCTGCTTTGACATATCTGCGTACATCTGCGCCTTTTCCTGCGTGTCCGCATCCGCCATAACGGCTCCGACCGCCTCGCGCATCTGCGCCGCGTCAGGCGCTTCCTCGTCGCCTGTTTTGAACGGCAGGCCCGTCAGAACATCCGTTTCGGGATCGTCCAGCTGCTGCCGGATGACCGCGCTTTCGGAGGCGGCGTCCAGCACATACTGCGTCAGTGCACTCGTATACCCCAGCGACCCGCGCACCATGCTGTTCGCCGCGTCCGGGTCCGGCCGCAGCACGCCGACGATCTTCAGCGTCGTGCCGACCTCGTCGGAGCCGTAGAGATATTCCATCCCCGCCTCACTCTGGCTCAGATCGGTCCAGCTGCCGTCCGCGTTCTGGGCGTAATGCTCAAAGGGCAGGATCAGCTGGAAGGTGTGGCCGCAAAGCTCCTCATAGCTCCAGCTTGCGTCTGTTTTTTCAATCGTCTCCTGATTCATGGCCGCCTGCATGGCGTCTGTCATTTCCTGCTCAGTCTTGAGGCCCATTGCATACATGACCAGATCGGAGATCTCATTGTTTTCCCCCACAACCAGCACGACCTCGTCATAGCTTTCCGGCCATCTGCCGTAGAGCACATCGTACTGCGACTTCAAAAGCGGGGAGATCCCCGTCCCGTCCTCGTTCGGCAGCAGCTCCTCCCAGACGTCCATGGCGGAATAATAGCTGCCGAACTGCGAAAAATAACTGCTGTAATCGCCGCCGTACATACTGCTCATCATGTTCTGCAGCAGCTCCATCACGTCGGCCTTGACAATATTGTCGTCTGCGTCCTTTGTGTAGACCGGCAGCGACAGGTCATAGGCATACTGGATCGAGGTCAGATATTGATGAATTTCGCTGTCCGGGTTATCCAGATAGCGCTTGAACGCTTCCAGATCGTTTGTCTGCGTGCCGTTCTCGTTCAGGCTCTGCATCAGGTCGTACATGACGTTGGATGCGTAGACGCGCCCGTCTGTATGCGTTTTTTCAGACTCCTCGCTGTGCATGCCCATCAGTGCCGTCACCATGCCGGACATATCCGCGCTTTCCGCTTCGATCGTTACCGGATAAGACGAAAGCGTGTCCTCCTGCACGTCGTTGATATACGTTTGAATGCCGTTGGAAAGGGACAGAATTAAGGCAATGCCAATGATGCCGATGGAGCCTGCAAAGGCGGTCAGGATCGTGCGGGCCTTCTTCGTCATCAGGTTATTGAGACTCAGTCCCAGTGCCGTGAAAAACGACATGGACGTGCGCCGCTTACCTGCTTCCGTCTTCACTGGCGGCTCCGCCGCGTCTTCATACGGCGCGCTGTCCGCCAGAACGCTTCCGTCGAGCAGCCGCACCGTCCGCGTAGCGTAGCGCGCGGCAAGCTCCGGGTTGTGCGTGACCATGATAATGAGCTTTTCGTCCGCGATCTGCTTCAGAAGCTCCATGACCTGCACAGACGTTTCACTGTCCAGCGCGCCGGTCGGCTCGTCGGCCAGCAGAATCTCCGGATCGTTGACCAGCGCCCGCGCAATCGCCACGCGCTGCATCTGTCCGCCGGACATCTGGTTGGGCTTTTTGTGCAGCTGGTCGCCCAGACCGACCTTTTCCAGCGCCTGCACGGCGCGCTTTCTCCGCTCGGACTTGCTCACGCCAGAAAGCGTCAGCGCAAGCTCCACGTTCTGCAGAACCGTCTGGTGCGGGATCAGGTTATAGCTCTGAAAGACGAAACCGATGGAATGGTTGCGGTAGGTATCCCAATCCCGCGCGGAAAAGTCCTTCGTCGAGCGTCCGCCGATGACAAGATCGCCGGAGGTATATTGATCCAGTCCGCCGATGATGTTCAGAAGCGTCGTCTTTCCGCAGCCGGACGGCCCCAGCACAGCGACGAATTCATGCCGCCGGAACCGGATCGACACGCCCTTCAGCGCGTGAACGGTGGTGTCTCCGGCCTGATAGTCCTTTACGATCTGTTTCAGCTCAAGCATTGGGTCACGATCCTTCATTTCAGAATAAACAGAATTAGAATACACTGGATTTATGAACAAATCTATGGAATCGCAGACCTTTCCGCGCAGTGTTCACAGAAAATTTACCGCCTCCAAAACTTTTTTAGCCGCCCTCATAAATAATTTGGACAGACAGACGAAATTGTAAAGATTTTAAGGCAGAAACCGTTGGTTTTTGGGTAAAATAATACTGGACATCGGAAGAATATTGCGGTATAATTTAGCAGAATGTTGTGGAACACACAGTATATTGGCCGGCATCCAGCCGGCAGGTAATAAGGAGGAAATTTATTATGTCTGTTAAAGTTGCGATCAATGGTTTTGGCCGTATCGGCCGTCTGGCGTTCCGTCAGATGTTCGGCGCTG
>ERZ779876.1541-NODE-1541-length-19395-cov-30.465615_pt1 | contig 19395 bp, 16 predicted proteins | sample MGYA00511068_ERZ779876 | MGnify/ENA primary metagenome ERZ779876 (study PRJEB29588, sample SAMEA1970858) | human gut metagenome | biome: human gut; feature: human-associated habitat; material: faeces | place: Denmark | collected 2008/2010 ...
GGTGCAATCGATTGTTTTTCGGGAATCCGTTGCTTTTTTGTCCGGACTGCGCTACACTATTATTGGTTAACCCATATTATCGGCCTATACATCGGTTACAGTATTGTGTCGACGGATTGAAAGAGGAGCTTGTAATGAAGAAATGGTTGAATGGCGTTCATGTGCCGCACCGCAAGAATACCGCTGAAGCGGCTCCGGTACTCATGACTCCGTCTGCCCAGGTGGTGCTGCCCATGAGCATGCACATCGGCCGACCCGCAGTGCCCCTGGTAAAGGTGGGGGATACTGTAAAGGTCGGGCAGAAGATCGCAGAGGCCGGCGGCTATGTGTCTGCCCCCGTCCACGCTTCCGTCTCCGGAAAGGTAAAAGCCCTGGAGGAGCGGCTCAACAGCGCCGGGCAGCATGTAAGCTGCATCGTTATCGAAAGCGATGGCCTCATGGAAAAGGACGAAAGCATCGTCCCTCCCCAGATCCACAGCTACGAGGAGTTTATCGCCGCCGTGGCTCAGAGCGGTCTGGTGGGGTTGGGAGGCGCAGGCTTTCCCGCTTCCGTAAAGCTGGATATCAAGGATCTCAGCCGGCTGGATACCGTTATCATCAACGGCGCCGAATGCGAGCCCTATATCACCAGCGATACCCGCACCATGCTGGACCGGGGCGAAGAGATAGCCTGGGGCATTAAAATGCTGGAAACCTATCTCAAGGCCAAGCGGGTCATCATCGGCATAGAGAAAAACAAGCCCCAGTGCATCCGGGCCATGGAGCAGCTGGCGGCCAAAGACAGCTGCGTCAGCGTACTGCCCCTGCCGGCACTGTATCCTCAGGGTGGTGAAAAGGTGCTCATCTATCATGCCACCGGCCGTATCGTAGGCGAGGGCAAGCTGCCCATTGACGCCGGCGTCATCGTTATGAATTGCACCAGCCTGGCGGATATGGGCCGGTACTTCCTTACCGGTATGCCGCTGGTGGAAAAGTGCGTCACTGTAGACGGCTCTGCCATCAAGGATCCAAAAAACGTGCTGGTGCCCATCGGCACTTCGCTGAAAGATCTGATCGACTTTGCAGGCGGCTGCAAGGCCCCTGCCGGGAAGGTTCTGTACGGCGGCCCCATGATGGGTATTTCCGTGCCGGATCTGGAGCAGCCCGTGCTCAAGACCACCAACGCCGTTACCGCCTTTAATGAAGCAGACGCCCGTACCCCCGATCCCACGGCCTGCATCCGCTGCGGCAGCTGCGAATCCGCCGTGACTGCGCTCGTTGATTCCGGCAACCTGCTCTGCGACCCGCTCTCCGGCGACCCGGTGCTCATCCTGCCGCGAAATACCTTCCGCCGCCTGACGCACTTGCCGGAGGGCAGCACGCTGCTGCCCGGAATGCGCCTGCTCCGTGCCCGAACCGCATCGGGCATCACGCTGATGATAGTTCTCCGTCCAGACGGCATTTTCCTGCTTTCAGGCTGGAAAGAGACGGCGCTTCGCGGGCTGATTGGCTGCGCGCTGTCGGGCGGCGGAGTGCATCAGCCGGTGATGCCGGAAAGCATGGTGTCCGCAATTCTATGCAAATAGGAGGAATTCAATATGTCCACCTTGTGTTCTGTCGTTTCCGCCGCGTCCGCGCAGCTTTCCGCTCTGCTGAGCAGCCTTGCGCCGCGCGAGATTTACTACATCGGCGGCCCTGAACCCCTGCCTGCCCCGCTGACACCGGCAGAGGAACAGTCGCTCCTTGCCCGGCTCGACACCGACGGCGCTGCCGTCCGCACGACGCTGATTGAACACAATCTCCGCCTCGTCGTCTTTATCGCCCGGAAGTTCGACAACACCGGCATCATGCTGGAGGATCTCATTTCCATCGGCACGATCGGGCTGATTAAAGCCGTCAACACTTTCGACCCGTCGAAGAAAATCAAGCTCGCCACCTACGCCAGCCGCTGCATCGAGAACGAAGTGCTGATGTTCCTGCGACGCCACAGCCGCACGCGCATGGAAGTTTCGCTGGACGAGCCGCTGAAAACCGACTGGGACGGCAACGAGCTGCTGCTTTCTGACGTTCTCGGCACTGACCCAGACATGGTTTCGCGCGGCATTGAGGAAAGCGCCGAGCGGCAGATGCTTTTCGCCGCCCTTTCACACCTCTCCCCGCGTGAACAGCAAATTATGGATTTGCGCTTCGGTCTGCACGGTCATCCCGAAATGACGCAGAAGGAAGTGGCGGACATTCTCGGCATTTCGCAGAGCTACATCAGCCGCCTCGAAAAGCGGATTCTGCATCGGCTGCATGGGGAGCTGGTGAGAGAAGAAGGATATGCCTGATTTTAGCGTGCATCGCCGAAAAAGCACTACTTTCGCCTAAGTGATTAGCCACCGCCGCAAATTGCCATACTGTGGATACTTCACATGCAAGGAGGACGCAGAACATGGCATGGGGCAAGGTCGATTTGTGCGGGCTGGACACCAGCAAGCTGCCCGTTCTCACGCCGCAGCGGATGCAGGAGCTCTACCCGCTGGTACATAGCGGCGACAAGGCGGCGCGCGACGAGTTCATACAGGGGAATCTGCGGCTGGTGCTGTCCGTCATCCAGCGCTTTTCCGGGCGCGGCGAAAACGTTGATGACCTCTTTCAAGTCGGGTGCATCGGGCTGATGAAGGCGCTGGACAACTTCGACGTGTCGCAGAACGTCCGCTTTTCGACCTACGCCGTGCCGATGGTCATTGGCGAAATCCGCCGCTACCTGCGCGACAACAACGCCATCCGCGTCAGCCGCTCCATGCGCGACACGGCGTACAAAGCCCTTCGTGCGCGCGACCGCCTGCAAACGGAGCTTTCCCGCGAGCCCACCGTCGAGGAAATTGCCGCCGACATGCACATCGACCGCATGGACGTCGTGCTGGCGCTGGAGGCGATTCAAGACCCGGTAAGCCTGTTCGAGCCGGTTTGCAGCGACGGCAGCGACGCGCTGTGCATCGTTGATCAGGTGAAGGACGAGCGCGTGCGGGACGAGGATTGGGTGCAGGACATTGCGATTTCGGACGCGATGGGACATCTGAACGAGCGGGAGAAGAAGATCCTGCGGATGCGCTTCTTTGAGGGACGGACGCAGATGGAAGTTGCTGGGGAGATTGGGATTAGTCAGGCGCAGGTGTCGCGGTTGGAGAAGCACGCGCTGATGAATATGAGGAAGCATCTGGGGGAATGAGTGCAGTGGAAAAATTTACCGTGTGCTTGCACATTGCCGCGTCAAAGGGGCGCGACCAACTGTCTTTTTCCCCCACGTTAAAACCGGGGCGGAACATTCATCGTGTTCCGTCCCGGTTTTCGATTACCCAGTTGTTACTGCTTCACGTTATCAATAACTTCCAGCGTCACTTCGAGGTCGATGTACTCGCCGTCGGGTATGTCGTCGCTGCCGGTCAGATCAGTGATGCCCGGCACGCGGTAGACCTTAATCTTCAGCACGTCGCCCGCCTTGCAGTCCGCAACCTGCGCTGCCAGCTCGGTGGTCGAGGTAATCACGTTGTCGTTCACATCCACAATGATGTCGCCAACCTGCATTCCCGCCTTTTCCGCCGGGCTGTTCTCTTCCACGTTCACAACGTAAACGCCCTTCGGAATCTGACCGTTCTGCAGTGCGCGGCTATTGGCGAGGTTGCTCATGGTGATGCCCATGCGCGGCTTGCCGACAAGCGTGCTGTCGGTGTTGCTATCCGCCTTGTTGTCGTCGCTGTTATCCAGCGCTTCGGGCGCGGTGAAGGTGATTTCGCCGGAAAGCACCTTGTTAATCAGGGGCTTGGCGGAGTTAATCGGGATGCACATGCCGATGCCCTCGACGGTGCTGCCGGAGTAGTACGAGCCGGTGTACTTCAGCGTCGGGATGCCCATCAGTTCGCCATTCACATTGAACATGCCGCCGCCGGAGTTGCCGGAGTTGATCGCGGCGTCCACCTGAATCATGGCGTTGGTGATGGTAGACTTGCGGCCATACTTGTCGTAGGATTCGGACTCAATCGCGCGGTTCAGGGCGCTGACGACGCCGACCGTCGTGGTCTTGGTGAAGCCCAGCGGGTTGCCGATGTTGATTGCCCAGTCGCCGACCTGCAGGGTGTCGCTGTCGCCCAGCGTGACCGCCGGCAGGTCAAGGCCCGTCGCGTACACAATGGCGATATCCAGCGATTCGTCATACGCAACAAGCGTCGCGGCGTACTCGTCGGTGTTGCCGCTGTCATCCGTCACGGTTACACGCAGGCTGCTCGCGTCCTCCACAACGTGGTAATTCGTCAGCACAAAGCCCTGACCGATAACCACGCCAGAGCCGGTAGCCGCCAGCTCCTCGCGCTCCTCAATCTGCTGATCATTGTTGCGGCCGTTGCCATAGCCGAAGCCATAGCCAAAATAGAAGTTGTTGCCATAGCTGCCATAGCGCACGGTCTGATAGTTGCTCACGCCGACCACGCTGTTACGCACCTGCTGCACCGCCGCGGTGAACGGGCTGGTAACAACCGTCGTTGTCGAGTTCGCCGCCGTGACGGCTTCTGCCGCCGCCGACGTGTTCTGCGCCGCCATCGTCGCGCCCGCGCCAATCATCGCGCAGGTCAAGCCCAGTGCAATACCGCCCATCATTTTCCGGAATTTCATAACTGCTGTACCTCCTTCAGGTTCGAAAATCGAATTTCATGCCGCCGTTCGCATTTCCGGCGTCCAGTCAGTCTTTCCAACTGGCTATGCTTTTATTATATCCGCCTTTTTTGTCTTTGTCATGAACGATTTTTGAACATTCAGTGGAATTTCGTGAACTTTGCGTGATTGCAGGAGGCAGATGAAAAGGGATGAAGTCTCCCCTGCTCCTTCCGCGCATTTATCCACAGGTTACTCACACAATACATAATCCATCAAAAACTCCCCCGCCCACATCACATCGCCATCCAGCGTATTCTTCGCTTCCCCATCAAAGAAGAACCGCACCCGCCGTACCGGATACCGCTGCACCAGCGCGCCCGTCAGCTGATACGCCATCATGCGCTGATTCAGCCTGCTTGTGCGAATCGCATCCGCCATATGCGCCGAGAAATTCACCAGTACCGTATCGTCCGCAATCGCGACGCCTAACACATCATCTTCCGTCAGCCCCGCCGGGAAGCCCTCCGTCGCCAGCACAGCCGTCAGCAGTGCGCGCGGCGAGCAGGCAGCTGATGCCGGGAGATTCAGCCTTCCTTGGCGCAGCTTTTCGCTGTTCGAGAGATAGCAGACTGCTTCGTCAGTCAGCAAGCCGCCGAAATTCGCGCGCGTCATCATGCCGCCGGGCAGGACAATCGTACCGTGGATGGTGGAATACAAGCTGGTCAGCGCGGAATCACCGACGCGGTAGACAACCTGCTCCAGCGAGGGAATGTAGGACGTGAGCGTCATCGTCAGGGCAGCGAAGAAGCACACCGGGTCGATACCCGCGCTGGAAATTCTCTGAAGCGCATCGGGGACAAGGTTAATGGCGGCGGACTGGCGGCCGCTGGAGAGCGTCGTGACTTCCGGCGCCATCAGGAGCATCGTGCGCAGGTCGGGCATATCCGGGACGTTCGCGGCATCAGTCGCCCCGGCGGAGAGCGCATCCAGCAAACCATAAACCAGCTGCTGGGCGTTCTGACCATCGAAGGAAAGCTGCCTGACTTCACAGGTGATGCCGCTGCCGCTTTTCAGGGGAAAATACAGCACGGCTGCGCTGCTCAGCGGGGTCTGCGCCGCAATGCCGCCCGCGCCCGTGCGCTGCGCGACGAGCTGCTCCCAGCGGGTGACGAGGTTCTCCCCTTCTGCGGAGGAAAGCGCCCCCAGGGGCAGCAGATTCTGCACATCCATCGCGACCGGATTGCCCGCGACGAGGATATTGACGAACCGCACATCCGGCAGCGCGCAGAGCGTGGTGGCAATGGACAAACACACCATGTACAGCTCGTGGATGCCCATTTGCAGCGCGGCGGAGGACAGATTGACCGTGCAGACGTGTCCGGCAGTTGTGACGGCGCTCCCTTGCGCAAGCGACACGCTGCCGTAGTCCTTCAGCGGCACGGCGCTCCCGTCGCCCTCCTCCTGCAAGAGCAGCTGCAGCACCGCTTCAGCGGGCATCTGGTCGTAGCGCAGCGCCGCCGTGCGCCAGAAGCAGAGCATCGTCTGCCCGTTTTTCGCGGGGAGGTAGAGGGCGAGATCGCGCTCATAATCCAAGCCGGTATCATCCGTCGGCGCGGCGTAGGGGGCAGATGGCGGCGGCAGCGTCTCGGCGGGCGCCAAGCTGCTTTCGCGGCTGCACGAAGTAAGTGTCAGCAGCAGCGCCATCATCAGCACCATCAAGCGAAACTTGCTTTTTTTCATGGCGTTCCCTCCACAATTGCGGTCAGCTGGCTCATGCTGATGCACCACAGTCCGCCCGTTTTCATCAGGTGGACGCTTCGCCCCGTAAACTTCTGCGATACGCCGTCCGCTAATCTCGTTCCGCTGACGGTGAAAACCGCCCGCGTGCCGGAGGCGCTGCCGCCGGAGAAGTCAAACGCGGTCAGCGCGGGATATTCCGTCCATTTGGATGCGAACGCTTCATATTCCATGCGCGCTTCGCCGGTGTCCGGGTCGCTTTGCGCAAGATAGCGGTAGAGGCGGCGGATATCGCGCTGCTGGATGCAGGTCAGGATCGTCCGCATCGTGCCGGAAGCGGTCAGCAGCAGCGATTCATCCCGCCGAAGCGGATCAGCGAGCGCGTCGTCCGCCGCGTTCAGCGTATAGTATTTTTGCCGCAGCCGCAGGGAATCCGTCGTTTCGCCGCGCTGCTCCAAGAGAATAACGACCTGCTGGGCAGTCGTGTTTTCCGTCACCGTCGCGGCAATCGCCTGCATCGCCAGCCTCCGGCGGAGCGGTACTTCCTGCGCCCACGCCGTGTCCGACCGCCAGTTGCTCGGCTCGTCCGAATAGCCGTTCATCAGCTGATACGACAGGGTGACGAAGAGCATTTCGCCCTGCCGGGATGTCGAAATCACGCGTGTACCCGCCGGGAACAATCCGCGCAGCGCGGGCGCATCCAGGCTTGGCCCTTCCAGCAGCAGCCGCAGCAGCGCCGTCTCATATGGCTCATTCGGCAATCGCGAAACCGTCCGCCGCTCCGCCGCCAGCATTGGCTCGTCGCCATAGCGATACCAGATGAGGGCGGATGTGTCTGTCGCTGCCGCATCGTCGCCATCCGCGCGGGGGATTTCGTCCTCCTGCGGCGCGGCGGTCACGGAGAGCGCTTCCATCGAATTGCCGGACGGTGCACAGGCCGTCAGCGTCATCATCAGCAGGAGCAGAAGCAAAGTCAACCGAAGCCGCTTCATGCCTTTTCACCTCGCTTTGCATCCATCGGCAGGGTGACGGTGAACGTCGCGCCCTGCCCCGGCTGGGATGACACGCTGACCGTGCCGCCGTGCATCGCCGCCAACTGCCGGACGATGGAAAGCCCCAGCCCCGTTCCGCCCGTCGCGCGGGAACGTGCCTTATCGACGCGGTAGAAGCGCTCGAAAATGTGCTTCTGGTCTTCCTCCGGAATGCCGATGCCGTCGTCTGTGACGGCGAACAGCACGTTTGCGCCGCTTTGCGCAAGCCGCACGGCGATATGCCCGTTTTCCGGCGTGTACTTGATGGCGTTGTCCGTCAAGTTATAGAAGATCTGCATCAGCTTGCCTGAATCGCCGTCGAGGGTGATGCCGGGCGCAATGTCTGCGGTAAGCGTCTGTCCCTTCTGCTCGGCGGCGATTTGCAGTGTATGCACGGTTTCCTCCGTCAGTGCGGACAAATCTACTTTTGTCACGCGCAGGGGGGACGAGTGGCTGTCCATCTGCGTCAGCGTCAGCAGGTCCGTGATGATGCCGCTCAAGCGGTCGATTTCGTGGTTGATGTCCTGCATGAACTCCGTGCGCAGCTCCTGCGGCATATCCGGCTGATAGAGCATGTTTTCCAGCAGCAGCTTCATTGTCGCCAAGGGGGTTTTCAGTTCATGCGAGGCGTTGGCGACGAACTGACTGCGGCTCTTGTCGAGGTGCTCAATCTGCTCCGCCATCGCGTTGTAGCTTTCCGCCAGCTCCTTGAGCTCGCCGGATGTGCGGACGTTCACGCGCGCGGACAGGTCGCCCTTGCCCATGCGGCGAATTGTCTGCGTCAGCGCCTTGACCGGGCGGGTGAGCATCCCCGACAGCATCAGCGCCGCCGCCATGGCCGCGCCCGCGACAATCAGGAACACCGTCATCAGCTGCCTTTTGACCGTTTCCAGCGCGGTTTGCAATTCATCCACCGGCAGAGACAGCACGAGTGCGCCCAGCGTCTCGCCGCTTTGCTCCATCGCGGCGGACGCGACCGCCACATACGACACACCCGATTCCGAATCGACGCGGTGAATGCCGAACGCGGATTTCTCCCCGTGCAGAAGGACGGCGACCGTCTCCGGGATACTGAGCCGCTGCCCGCTCCTTGCGCCGAAGGTATCCGCCTGCACCTTGCCGTCCATATCCACCGCCAGCAGCCGCCCGCCGAGTTCACCTGCCTGCGCGGTCAGGAGTTCGGACAGGCTATCCATCTGCGCCGACGCCAAAAAAGGCGCAGCCGACGAAGCCAGCTGCTCCAGAGAGCGGGTGGCCTGACGGGTGCGCTGCTGATATAAGGTGCTGCTGACCATACCGGTCAGGATAGATGCCATGATGGCGAAGGAAGCGCCGATGACCACCAGAAACGTGAGCATCAGCTTCCAGCGCAGCGACATTGCGCCGCGCACGAGCGCCGCAAGCGGCTTAGTCCTTGTCGGTGAAATAGTAGCCCACCTTCCATTTCGTGAAGATAAACTCCGGTTCATCGGGGTTGCGCTCAATCTTCTCGCGCAGGCGGCGGATGTGCACGTCCACCGTGCGCGCGTCGCCGGTATAATCGTCGTATTTCCACACGGCTTCCAGCATCTCCTTGCGGGAGAACGGGCGGCCGCGGTTGGTGATGAACATTTGCAGGAGATCAAATTCCTTCGCGGTCAGGCGCACTTCCTCCCCGCCGAGGGTGACGGTGCGCTTGACGAGGTTGACCTCCATATCATGCACGCGGATGATTTTCTGCTCCTGCACGACGTGTCCCCCGGCGCGGCGCAGCACGGTGCGAATCCGCGCGCGCACCTCCAGAATGTTGAACGGTTTGGTCATGTAGTCGTCCGCGCCGTATTCCAGACCGAGGATTTTGTCCATGTCCTCGCCCTTGGCGGTCAGCATGATAATCGGCACACTGGATGTTTCACGGATGCGCTGGCAGACGCTGAGTCCGTCCACCTTTGGCAGCATCACGTCCAGCAGCACAAGATCATACACCCCGGAAAAGAATTTGTCCAGCGCTTCCTGACCATCCACGGCGGTATCGGTTTCGTAGCCGTCCTGTTCAAGCGTATATTTCAAGCCTTTCAAAATAAGCGGCTCATCGTCCACCAGCAGAATGCGTTTTCCCATGATGGTTCACCTCAGTATAATTTGCCGCGAACGGCTGCTCGTTTATTGTACCCTGAATTGTGAAAAAAATCAAGTCAAATTGCAATCAAATTGTCATAGTTTTTGGAGAAAGGACACGAAAAAAGCGCGGCAGACAGGCGGAAATGACTGTCTGCTGCGTATCAGATGGGTGTGCCTCACTCCGTCAATAATTCCGTTATACTAATTCGATTCTAAAACATGGCATCGAGCATAGCAGATTTTTCGTTCTGGCAAAGCTGAGTGAAGCGAGGCGTACTGGAGGTACGCGCGAGCGGAACGAAGCAAAGCAAGGGCGAAAAAGATGCTGTGCGAATGACATGGTTTAGATGAGAATTAGTATTAATTGTTCCTCGTACACCTTGAAGTCTGCCGCGTCCCAGTCCTCCGCAAGGGCGAACACCGCGTCCATCACGCAGTCCGCCATCTTGCCGCGATGCCCGCAGACCTGCAGCAATGCAATCAAACGCGTTTTCGCCTGCCGCACATCCTCCGGCGCGTCGTCCAAGCGGCGCAGGTCGTAATCTGCGTTCTTCCCGCAGGGGCTTGCGCACGTCGCGCAGTTCGGGCTGACCTCAAACTTGTTTTGCTGGATGCGCTCGTTGAGGGCAATCAGCTGCTCCGGCGTCGCGGAAACATCATCGTCCGAGAGGTGCAATCCAGCGAGAATCAGACCGGGCGTCGTCTCCGTCGGCGGACGAGTCGTGCAGGTGCGCGCCAAGCCAATGACACTGCCCAGCAGCGTCCGGCGAAGTGTCTGCAAATCCGCCATTACTTCTTGAATCCTTCCGGGAAAACGACTGTCAGCACCCATTTGAACGCTTCGGGCGCGGACACGGCGTGCGGCACGTTCGCGGGCATCACCAGCACTTCACCCGGATGCACAAGGTGTTCCTTGCCATCCACGGTGAAGCAGCCTGTGCCCTCCAGCACCTGCACCATGGCGTCACCGGTGGATTCGTGGGTGCTGATTTCGGTGCCCTTATCAAACGCAAACACGGTGATGCTGACCGCCTTGTTCTGCGCAAGCGTACGGGAGACAATCTGCCCCGGCATAACGTTCACAAGTGCCGTCAGTGCCTGCACCTTTTGATGGTCGATATTGCTGATATACATGTTTTTCCTCCAATAATGTTCGTTGGGAGCTAATCGCAGTATGCCACGAATGATTCGAAATTACAACAGCAGGTTACGCCTGTTTCGCCTTCCACGCCGTAAACGCATCCGCCAGCCGCGCAAATTCCGCCAGCGTCAGCTTCTCGCCGCGGATTCGCTCATCCAGCCCGGCAGTCTGCATCAGCGACGCAGCGTCGGCACGCTCCATGTGGAACGCGGCGCACAAACCGTTCGTCATCGTCTTGCGGCGAAGTGCGAACGCCGCCTGCGCCACGCGGAAGAAGTCAGCTTCCTCCTGCACCTGTACCGCCGGCGTTTCCCGCCACGGCAGGACGATGAACGCGCTGTCCACCTTCGGCACGGGCGTAAAGCACTTTGCCGGTACATCCATGGCCAGATACGGGTCGCAGTAGAACTGGCTGCGAACGCTGAGCATCCCCCAGCCATCGTCGCCGGGCTGCGCCAGCACCTTGTCCGCCACTTCCTTCTGCACCATCAGCGCCATCCGCTGAATCGGAATCGGGCTGGCAAGCAGCATGGTCAGCAGCGGGGTGGTAATATAATATGGGATATTCGCGACGACAGAGAGCGGCTTGCGCAGGTCTTTCGTCACGTCGGCGAGGTTGAGCGTCATCACGTCGCCCTGCACGAGGGTGAAATTATCGCGTTCAGCGAGGAACGCCGTCAGCAGCGGAATCAGGCGTTCATCCAGCTCCACGGACAGGACATGGTGTGCCGCATCACAGAGGTATTTGGTCATGCTGCCCGCGCCGGGGCCGATTTCCAGCACATCATCGTCCTTGGTGATTTCGCTGGATGCCACCAGCGCGGCGAGAAGATCCTCGTCATAAATAAAGTTCTGCCCCAAGCCCTGCTTGTAGCGGAGATTGCTGTCGTGAATGCGTTCCTTGGTCTTGCTCATGCGATGCTCCTTCCGGATGGATAAATCCGCTGACATTATACCATAGGGCATTTACGGAAAGCAAGGGGAATCCATCTTCTCCTTTTTTCTTTTCGGACTTTTTGCGGCAGGCGATTATTTTAGAGTGTGTTTCTAAATTCGCCCGGCAGCATTTTCGGCATCTTTTCTTGCAATTCAAGTATGAAAACTGAAGGTTTACTGGAGGTAACTCGATATTTCTGCAAGAAGCAGATAACGCAGGCGAATCTGGAAATAGTATCATACACATTCCTTCCCCCTGAATCGCAAAGAAGGCCGTGAGCGGAAATTTGCTCACAGCCTTTTGCTTTTTCATACGACCTTCGGATGAACATCGCATCGGAAACTGAAAACGGTTATTTCACGGCGTTCACCAGCGCGACGCAGGCTTCGTGAACCTTCTGCGCGGCAGCGGCGCTGATCGCGGTGGCGTTGTCGGGGTCAGCCTTCATCTGATTGTAGACTTCGTAGCATTCAGCCTGCAAATCCGCCAGCGTCGTTTCAACCTGTGCCTTTTCATCGTCCGTCAGCGTGCCGTACTCGTAGAGGTTGGACAGCGCGTCCATCGTCCAGTAGACGGAATCCGCCCAGTTCTCCGGCAGGACGCAGAAGCCTTCCACCTTCACACGCTCGCCGTTCTCGTTCCGCTTGTTCTTCGTCGTTGCGTAGTACACGCCGCTTTCCGGCTGCGCTTCCACAAAATCTGCCGCTGCGGTGCTGAGCTGATAGCCAGCATAGGTATCCGTGGTCAGCATCGGGTAATACGGCACGAAGACGCTCAGCGCCGCGTCGTCCATCGCGACCCATTCCACGGTGTCGGTGATGCTGTCTTCCTTGGCGACCTGGAAGATGTGCGTTTCAAGGTTGCGCGTCGAGCCGATGCCCGCAATGTGATAGTAGCCGACAACATCCGCGACGCTCCATGCATGGTCAAGCGTGATATTGGTATACATCGGCACGATGCTGCCATCCGCTGCGACGTTGGAAATGGCGAAATCCGCATAATCAGGTTCTTCCTTGGCGGTTGCGGCGTTGAAGTACTTCAGCGCGTTCACCATACGGGAGCCGACGCCCTGATCCGCGTTGTAGGAAGCGGCATAGTCGATGGTGTTGGCTTCCTTGTCGCCGACATAAGAGCCAGCCTGTTCCGCCACGGCAATCAGGTTCGCGGAGGCCATCACGTTCTCGGTATCATCGAGGTCAATCAGACCAATCACCGACATGTTCGGCTGCGAAAACGCCATCGTCGAGGTCAGCTTGACGGCAACATACTGCGTACCGGAAGCGTTTTCGACGTACCACACTTCCTTGTCGTCCGCAATGAAGATGCCGGAGCCGCCCGCCGCGCCGACAGAATCGTAAATGCTCAGCAGCAGTTCGACTGCTTCCTTCGCCGTCGCGGATTCGCTCAGCAATACGGTCGTGATTTCGGCCTCTTCAATGCCTTCGTCGGTGTACGGATCAACTTCATACAGCGCGTCGGAGCAGCCGATGGTTTCGGTCGCGCTCACGCTTACGCCCATGCTGTTCGTTCCGCCTGCCTCATAGGGCGTATGTGCATGGGTCTGACCGCAGTCCGGGCAGACGCCATCCTTCGCCGCGCCGTTATCATCGCGGAACGCCGTGTAGGCGTAGCTGTCCTTGGTAAAGGTGTAGGTGAAGCCGTAGCAGCCGTTGTACACCTCGCCGGCGGTATGGACGCCAGCGGGAATCGCGTAGAACAGCTTGTTGTAGCTGTTGGAAATATCCTCCGAGCGGGCGAACATCGTCGTGCCGTCCGCGGTGAGGTCAGAACCTACATAAACAGCGGTGCAGGCAAGCGCATTGACCGACGTCAAGCAGAGTGCCAGCGCCATGAAAAGCGGGAAAAGTTTCTTTGCATTCAGGTGAGCCATCATTGCCACCATCCTTCCTTGTGTTTGATGGAAGGCATTATACTGCATATTTATTCGCTTATCAAGCGATTTTATGAATAAATATGCTGATTTCCTGATAGAAATTCAGGCATGGTGAATATGGCGAAAAAATGGACAAATCAGCAGGAGATTTCCATCTGCGTGGCGAATCTTACCAGCAGAAAAAGCGGTATATCCGCTGCAAAGAGGAGGAGAATCCCCATGAAACGAATGCTGTCCATTCTGCTGATGCTCATGCTTGTGCCGTGCGCGGCGCTGGCCGAGGAGGACGAACCCGTGACCCCGATGTACGAGCTGACGATGGCGCATGGCTTCCGCTTCGGCGGCGCGCTGTCCTACATGCAGCTATGGGACGCGAACTACCTGAACTTCCTGAAAACGCACTGCAACAGCATCACGGCGACGAATGAGATGAAGGCGTACTCTCTACTTGACCAGAGCAAAAGCCGCGCCAGCAGCGACGGGATGCCGCGCATGAATTTTAGCGCGGCGGACAAGATGGTCGCTTGGGCGCAGGAGAATGGCCTCGGCGTGCGCGGGCATGTGCTGGTGTGGGATGCCTATATGACGCCGTGGTTTTTCCACGAGCAGTACGACGCAGGCAAGCCGCTTGTCAGCCGGGAGGTGATGCTCCAGCGACTGGAGAGCTACATCACGCAGGTCATCACCCACTTTGAGGAGAAATTTCCCGGCGTGGTGTACTGCTGGGACGTGGTGAATGAAGCCGTCGGCGAAGGCAGCGAGTTCGATTCGACCGACCCGCGGCACATCCGCACCACCCGCGGCGGCGTGAGCAACGTTTTCTATGACACCATCGGCAGCAACTATGTGGAATATGCGTTCCTCTACGCGCGCAACACGGTGGATGCGCTTGGGGCGGACATCCGCCTGTTCTACAACGACTACAACACGTTCTACGCCGAAAAACGGGATGCCATTATCGCCCTGACACGGAGCATCAACAGCTTCGCGGCGGATGCGGACGGGAATCCGCGCAAGCTCTGCGACGGCGTTGGGATGCAAGGGTACATCGGCGGCTACGGCACGCAGGTGGGCTGCATGAATGTGGATGACCTTGCACTCATCAGCACCGCCATCAAGACCTATGCGGCGGAAGGGCTGGAGGTGCAGCTGACGGAAATGGCAGTGCGCAACTTTGACGCGGCGAAAGTCGAAGAGCACGCGGATTTCTACGTTCGTCTCTTCAAGGTCTTCTGCGCCGTGAACCGCGGCGACACGCAGCCGCTGACGGGCGTATCCGTCTGGGGCATGTTCGATTTCCCGAACGACCAGCCGACTTCCTACACCTACAAGATGAACGGCACGCACAGCGGGCTGCTGGACGAGAAGGGAATCCCGAAAGATGTTTTCTGGCAGATTGAGGAGCTGCTGAAGGAGTGAGTGACCCAAGGGGCGCTGCCCCTTGACTCCGCAAGGGAGTTCCTCCCTTGACCCTTTCGCGCGATTCAGTTGGTGACACTTTCATACAATGCCCGCGTGTTTATACAGGGGTTTCGCCTCTGCGGAGGCGACCAGAGGGCTTTGCGGTCGCCCTCTGGACTGCTTCGCATCCCCATCTAAGTTTATTGGTTGTTATCGCAGCTTTTTAGTTAGTGTACCTTTCGTTTTCCACAAGCAGCAATACAGCCAAGAAACATGAAACCCCAAAAGTGGCGGCGCCGAAGGTTTCCAAAGGGCGACCGCAGACATTCGTCTGTTTTCATGCCCTTTGGTCGCCTCCGCAGAGGCGATTTCCCCCCGCACCGTGAAAAATCAAGCAGCATAAAAAATTCCCCCTCGCCTGTATTAACACAGCACGAGGGGGAATATACATATTGATGCAATCACTTGTTGTCCACAATGATTTCCTTCAAATCATTCACCACGCTCGCCATCGACGGATCGTTCTTGATGGCGTTGGCAATCTGGTTGCAGCCATGCAGCACCGTCGTGTGGTCGCGGTTTCCGAACACCTGCCCAATCTGCGGCAGGGAGAGGTTCGTCAGGTCGCGCGTGATGTACATCGCAATCTGGCGCGGAACGGCAATTTCGCGGCGGCGCGTGGGGCGAATCAGGTCATCCACCGTGATGGAGTAGTAGTTCGCCACCGCCTGCATGATAACCTGCGCCGTCACTTCCTTGCGCACCTTCTTGGCGAAAATGTCGTGCAGCGCCTCTTCGCACAGCTGCACGGTAATCGGGCGATTCGTCAGCTGCGCATAGGCGACAAGGCGGGTCAGGCTGCCTTCCAGTTCACGGATGTTGGATTCGACGCGCGTCGCAATGGCCTCGTACACGTCCTCATCCATCGTGATGTTTTCCTGCCGTGCCTTTTCGCGCAGGATGGCGATTCGTGTTTCCACGTCCGGTTTCTTGATATCGCAGGTCAGCCCCCACGCAAAGCGGCTCTTCAGGCGATCCTCAAGGCGGGCAATTTCCTGCGGCGGACGGTCGGATGTGAGGATAATCTGCTTTCCGGCGGTATGCAGGGTGTTGAAGGTGTGGAAGAATTCTTCCTGTGTGGATTCTTTGCCGGCAATGAACTGAATATCGTCCACCATCAGCACATCAACGCTGCGGAAGCGGTTGCGGAACTGAATGTTCCGCCCCTGCTGGATAGCGGAAATCAACTCGTTGGTGAAGGTTTCACCGGGGATATAGAGGATGCGTTTGCTGGGGTCATGCTCGCGGATGAAGTTGCCGACAGCGTGCATGAGGTGTGTTTTGCCAAGGCCTACACCGCCGTAGATAAACAGCGGGTTGTAGGAATGAGCCGGGTCAGTGGCGACGGACAGCGCGGCGGCATGGGCAAAACGGTTGCCGCTGCCGACGACGAACGTCTCGAAGGTGTACTTCGGGTTCAGGGCGACCGAGCTTTCCAGCACCGTCTCCTGCTCCTCCACCGCCTTCTGCTTCAGCTGCGGACGCGCCTCGATTTCCTCCTGCGTCAGGATTTCCACATCCATCTGATGGCCCGCCACTTGGCTGAGCGCGCGGACAATCGTCGAATACCACTGGTTGGTAATCAGCAGTTTCAGATTGTCCATCACCACGCGAAGCACAAGCGTATCGCCGTCAAGCAGCGCCGGAACGAGGTTGTTGCTGCCCAGCAGAGAATTGTACACTACGGCGTTGACTTCCGCGCGAAGCACCTCGCGTGTCTTTGACCACAGCTCTTCCATGTCCATCAGGGGATTCCTCCGTATTCTTTGCGCGGACGCATTGTCCGACCGGCTTTTTTGTCCGCGTTGGGGACGCAAGGGGGCGAAAAAGGCGCACGACCGACCTGCGGCCGTGAGCCTGTGATGCTTTTGCATTCATGTCCATTCGCATCCTTTTGTATCATACCACAGGTTCGCCAAAATCGCAAGCATTCCGATTCCGTCATTTTTGTGCATGACCCATGCCGTTTTGCAGCCCGGCGGAACAAAATCTTGTGGAAAGAAGCTATGTTCTCCACAAGTTCCTGTGGATAATTTCATGCGGCGGCGAATTTTATGCTGAATCCTGCATATTTTTCTGGGAATTACCGCCCGAAAAAAAGTGCAAAAAAAGTTTGGAAACAAGGGATTTTGCCTTTGGATGTCGAAATGAAAAGGGCGGGGATTCTGCATCTCCCCCAAAGGAGGACAGGCTATGGCGATTGCAATTCCGCTTGACCGGGTGCAGCAGGTGCTGGCGATGCGAATCGGGACAGCGCTGGCGCATTCCGGGGTCGGAACACATGCGGCAGAACGGCTGCGGCACTACCGCGTGGGCGACGACCTTTCCGCCCTGTGCGAAGCGCTTCGCGACGGCTTGTTCCGCGATTTATACGCCATTCTCGGCCCGCAGATGCGCGTTTCCATGCCGGACGGACGAACCCGCCGTTTCCGCATGGAGGAGTTTCCCCTGCTGGCGGATGAGCTGCTTGCCGTCCTCTTTGAATCCCTCGGCACAACCGGAATGCCGAAGGACACGCTGATGGCGTTCGCCATGACCTCCGGCAGCCTGTGCGCTATGCGGACGCTGATGCAATTTTACCCGTTGTCATCGGCGGAAAAAGCGCTGATGGAGCGAATCCTTCGGGAAAATGCGCCGCAGGCAGCCACTGCATCCCCCAATCAACCACTGTTTTAGGAAGGAATCATCATCACATGAAAACCAAAAAGCTGCTTGCAGCCCTTTTGACGCTGCTCATCTTCCTCTCCCCCACCTTCGCGGCGGCGGAAACCGTCGTCACGTCGTTCTATCCCATCTACCTCTTCGCCCTCAACCTCACGCAGGGCATCGACGGCATCACCATCCGCAACCTCGCCGCGCCGAACACCGGCTGCCTGCATGATTATCAGCTTTCCACCGGCGATATGAAGGTGCTGAACAAGGCGGATGTATTCCTCATCAACGGCGCAGGCATGGAAAGCTACCTCACCCGCGTGATGGACACGTTTCCGAAGCTGCCCGTGGTGGATACGTCCACCGGCATCACGCTGCTGACCGAGGACGGCATGGACGAGTATGTGGACGACCATGACCATGACCACGGGGAGGAAGACGCCGACGACCACGGGCATCACCACGCGGGCGAAGCGAACGCCCATATCTGGCTTGATGCGCAGAACGCCATCCAGATGGTGGACAATCTGGCAGACGGGCTTATCAGCGCCATGCCGCAGTACGAAGCGCAGATTGAGCAAAACCGCGCGGATTATGTGTCGCGCTTGACGGCGCTGGATGAGGAGCTGAAAGCCACCCTTGCAGCCGTGCCGAACAAGAACATCGTCACCTTCCACGAGGCATTCCCGTATTTTGCGCGGGCGTATGGCTTGACAGTCGCCGCCGTCGTCAACCACGAGCCGGGCGACGCGCTGTCCCCCGCGCAATTGGCGGAGCTGGTGCGCACTATCCGTGAGCTGAACAATCCGCCGCTGTTCACCGAGCTGCAGTACGATGATATGGCAGCGCAGACGATTTCCCGCGAGACGGGCGCGCCGATTTACACGCTTGACCCCGTTGTGACCGGCCCGGAAACCGACGTGCCGCTGACCTACTATGAGGATCGGATGCGCGAGAACATGCAGACGCTCTTGGTCGCGCTGACCCCTGCGGAAGGAGAATAACCATGCACTTTCTGATTGTGAACGATGACGGCATCAACAGCCCGTTTCTGCCGATTCTGACGCAGGCGGTCAAGCGTGCCGGGCATCGGGTGACGGTCTGCGTTCCCGCGACGCAGCAGAGCGCAAAGGCACATGCATTCAGCATCGAGCAGCCGATTCTGGCGGAGAAGCGCGAAGTGCCCGATGCGGATGAAGCATGGGCAATTTTCGGTACGCCGGTGGACAGCTGCCGCATCGGAGCGATGAACCTCGCGCCGGACGCGGACGCCGTCATCAGCGGCATCAATTTGGGCTACAACGTCGGCATGTCGGTGTATGTGTCCGGAACCGTCGGTGCGGCGCGGGAAGCGACATTCCTGCATAAGCCGGGCATTGCCGTATCCGCCGAGAAGCAGACGCCGCACGACACGCTGGCGTACCTGTCCGACTGGGCAGTGGAGATGGCGGAGAAGCTGGTCACGCGCGGCGCGCCGGAACTGACGGTGTGCAACCTGAACGCGCCGCCGATTCCCCGTGCGGAGCTGAAAAGTCAGGTGCTGTGCCCGCTGAACCGCGCCGGCTACCGCGACAGCTACGAGCAGCGCATCAGTCCGCGCAAGCAGACGTACTTCTGGCTCTCCCCAATGAAGCAGGATCCGCCGCTGCCGGGCAGTGACCAGGCGTACCTCGATGCTGGGCATCCGACGTGCACGTTTCTGACGATTGATGGGCAGTCGCAGGAAGAATTTGCGGACTGGCTGAAGTAATTTGGTTCTTCACAGAATGTTGTGGAAGCAAACAAGGGCTTAGGCGAAGCACCAAAAAGCTGCACGCGGAAGGAGCATGAA
>ERZ779876.1574-NODE-1574-length-19089-cov-31.594095_pt1 | contig 19089 bp, 11 predicted proteins | sample MGYA00511068_ERZ779876 | MGnify/ENA primary metagenome ERZ779876 (study PRJEB29588, sample SAMEA1970858) | human gut metagenome | biome: human gut; feature: human-associated habitat; material: faeces | place: Denmark | collected 2008/2010 ...
AGCCCATGGTCAGCTTGACCAGAAAACGGTCAAGCTGCGAGTTCGGCAGCATCTGTGTACCGGCGGAGCCGGCGGGGTTCTGCGTCGCAAGGACGATAAACGGGTCTGGCAACGGATGCGTTTTGCCGTCGATGCTGACATGGCCCTCCTCCATTGCCTCCAGAAGTGCGGACTGCGTTTTGCTGGAGGTACGGTTGATCTCGTCGGCCAGCAGCAGGTTCGTCATGACTGCGCCGGGCTTATAGACAAGCTTTCCGGTGTCCTTATCGTAGACAGAAAAGCCGATGATGTCCGACGGCATGGTATCGGAGGTGAACTGCACGCGGCGCGTTTCCAGTCCCAGCACACGCGCGAACGTCATGGCCGTCGTCGTTTTTCCAACGCCCGGCACGTCCTCCATCAGGACATGGCCGCCCGCCAGAATCGCCATCAGGATACGCTCCATGACCTCGTTCTTGCCAACGATCACGGTTTCGATCTGGTCTAAAATTTCCTTGATTTTTTCCTGCATCTGTGTTCCTCCTGTTTATTCCTCTGGGCCTTCCTCCGTGCCCGGATCAGGCTCCGGGCCGGGGTCGGGATTTGGATCGGGATCGGGATTGGGGTCTGGGTCGGGGTTCGGATCCGAATCAGGATTCGGGTCTGGATTGTCCGGGTCGGGATCTGGCGTTACCGGCATATCCGGGTTCTGTGCGCCGCAGTCAGTGCAGATACCGTTTTCGTCATAATGATGGGGATAGCTGAATGCGCCCGTTTCCTCACGTTCAAATATGATGCCGCACTTGGCACACTGGAGCACCTCACGGCTGCAGGTGCACTGTTCCTCCAACGCTGTCATATGCCCGCGGCAGACCTCGTTGTGCATCGCGCCGCAGTCGCAGGCCCAATCGTCCCACATATCGTTCCAATGATACGAATGCTCCGCACGTGAGCCTTCGATCTCCTGATTGCAGAGTTTGCAGATCTGCCAGTGCTCCGCTCCATCATAGTACATTTCCGGCTCGTGCTCCAGCTGCTCTGCCGGCTCACGCTTTTCATAACCGCAGGTGCATTTATAGACAATCTCGCCCGCCGCTTCACAGGTCGCAGTGTTTTCAATGTACTCGAAGCGGTGCGCCTCGTCCACTTCCTTGTTGCAGCGGCTGCAGATCTTTTTGTGATTGACGTCGTCGCCCTCTACCGGCTGCGTTTCCCAACTGTGTGCTGCCGGGTCAGTGAGGGGCTTTCCGCATTTTTTGCAGAACTCGTAGCAGGAGCTTCCGTCCTCCGTCTCCCGGAACTCAATCTGATCGTCCGGATGGTCGCACTCTTTTATCTTACCACAGCTTGTGCAGTATGTGACGCTCGTGCCGTCGGCGTTCGTCATGTCCTGCCACTTGTGGTTCACAGTCAGCGCACCGTTGAGCGCGCTGACACAGAAGGAAGACGTCCCATCGCCGATGTCCATGCCATAGGCCAGCGTATAGCGCAGTGTCAGCACATCGCCGTCCTTCAGCTCATAATCGGAAAGACTCACGGACGGATAATAGGTTCCGCCGCCGACCGAGTACATCCAGCCGGAGCCGCGTGTGAAGTCAAATTGTCCCAGAGAGGTGCTGTGATACGGATTGAGTTCGATATTTGCCCGCTTTATACTGCGCCAAAGCGCGGCATAGGGGCTGTTTTCGCCGAACGTGCTGTCGATCCGCGCCAGAATTTCTTCTTCGGACGCACCGTAGTCTGACCAGCCATTGCTCAGTGCGATAGCGCGCGAGGCCATATCGGTTCCGTCGCCGAGCTTCGTCAGATAGAATTGACTTTCAAAGCTTCCCGTGTAGCCGCACAGCGAGGACGGCCAGCCGAAGGTGCTGTCCGCGGTGCCGAACGGGTCGCCCGCGTCATAGCCCCAGACAGCCTTTGCCACGCTGTAGGACGCCGGTTCTTCTGAAAGCACCGTATAGCTGATCGGCCCCTGCACGCCAAGCCCGAGCACGGTCATGTCGATATAAATGGACGCGGTGCCTTCCTTTTCGCCCTTCTGCGTCCGTTCGCCGAGCAGCGTCAGCTCCTTTTCACCGTGGTTCCCGTAGGTGTCATTGCAGACGATGCGCAGAATGTGCGTGTTTTCATCGCCCGCCTCCGGGTTTTCCGGAATAAGGGTATATTGGAGAATCCCGTCGCCGGAAGCGCCGCGGTCACACTGCACTGTCTTGCCGTCCAGCGTTACGACGGTGTCGCTGGCAGTCATTGCAGTGCGCGTTCCGCCTGCCTCCGCCTCGTGCCAGGCCTCGACCGTCAGCATGATCTTTGTGCCGTTCATAACCTTTTCCCCATCGGTCAGATTCGTTTTGATCTGAACCTCGCCGCCGACCGGCGTATAGGGGATGTTGACGGTGAATTTATACTGCTCTCCGGAGGCCGCCTGCGCGGTGATTGTGAAGGTGTTTTCACCCGTGCTTCCGTCGCGGTTGACTGCCAGCTCGACAGAGCCGGAGGCCTCGGCGGGCAGCGTCAGGTTTCGGCTGTCACCGGAGCGGAACAGGCTGACCGAGCTGATCTGCACATCGCTGTCCGCGTCCCCGCCGGTAAAGGTCAGGATATAGGGAAGCGTGTCGTTTTCCAACTGGTCACGCTTGATGGCCTGCGCAGTCCTCGTCTGACCGTTCGCACAGCGGACGGTCTGCGATGTGCCGTCCGTCAGCGTATATTGAAGTTCAAGGTTCACGTCGCCGGAATAGCGAAGCGCATAGGTAAAGCTCAGATACTTGAGGCTGCCGTCCGGTTTTTGGTACCGCACCTGCACGGCAAGCATATATCGAATCGCAGTCGCGCCGCCCGGGATCTGCAGCGTCGTGCTGCCGTCCGGAACAGCCAGCGTCTGCGCTGCACCGCCCTCTGGGGTGAGGCTGGCAGAGGAAACCCGCGCCTGCTCTGCGTCCGCGCCGGTAAGCTTCAGCTGATAGTTGAGCTGACCGAGTTTGAGGTCGGTACGGCGGATCTCGGCGCTCGCCTGCGCATTCGCGGCGCAGGGGATGCTCTGCGGGTCGGTGCTGTTTTTCATCCAGACAAGCTCCAGTCCCACATCCTGCGTCTGCTGCCAGCGCAGCACAAAGATAAAGGGCACATCGCGCTTTTTTCCGCCGCTTTCCACTGTGGCGGTGAGCGTGATGGTATATGTATTTTCTCCATCGTCCGCGCTTTGGAGAATCAGCGTGCCGGCCTCTTCCAGCACTCCATTCGCACCGGATTCTGCGCTGTAGGTGATGGAGCGGACAACTGCGTTCTCGGCGCTTTCGCCGCTCAGACGGAAGCTGTAGCGCAGGAGATTCTCGCTGATCTCACTGTTGCTGAGCGAACGCAGGGAGCTGCTTTCGGGCTGGCAGCGGAGGGTGGCCGCTGAACCGTTTGCGAGACCCCACTGCATCTGCGCTTCCAGATCGAGGGTATCAGAATAGGTCAGCACAAAGCAAAACGTAACCGTCTGCTCCTGACTGCTTCCGTCCTCCTGCGTGCGGGTGCAGACAGCCTCTGCGCGCAGCGTATAGGTGCTGTCCTCGCCGCGGCTGCCGGTTTCCATGAAAATGCTGTCGCGAAGACCGGCGGGTGAGAGCGTGCCGCCGTTTTTCGAAAGCGTCACATCGGTGATCTCCGAATCCGCCGCGTCAAGCCCACGCAGGTCCAGTTCGTACCGGAGATAGCCGTCCGGAAGCTGTGCGGCGCGCACCGGCTGGCGGACGGTCTCGTCTGACGGGCAGAGGGAGCGCACGCGCTCTGAACCATAGCGGTACCAGTTCAAGACGAGGCCCAGATCCGGCTCCTGTGCAGGCTCCGTCTGCTCGCCTGCGTCGCCCGGCACATCTTCTGCATTCTCCCCGGGCTGCGTGTCCGTGTGCGTGGGATCATTTACCGGCTCGGGCTGGGGAATCGTCTCGGTGGGCAGCTCAGGCGGCGTATCATCCGTTTCCTCCTCAGGCGGCTGCTCGTTATCCTGCTCGGTCTGGCCGCCCTCGGCGTTCGTGTCCTGCGTGAAGGTGAGCGGCGCAGAGGCGCGTGTGCCGCCATCTGTCTCTCCGAAGCTCAGAACGTTCACCGGCTGGATATTCTCCTCCCGGATGGGGTTTTCCGGCTCCTGCCTCTGCAGCTGCGCGGCTGGAAGCAGAACCGGCGCAAGCAGCGCGGCGACAAGCAAAAAGCCTGCCAGCGTGCGGAACCAACGATTGGCCCAAAGTTTTTTCATATGTCCTCCCAGATAAAAAAGCGATTTATGCGGCATTCAAGCGGCAAAAATGCTTCTGACTCTTTTGGCGTTTGAATACCGCACAAGCCCGCACGGATGTGCGGGCTGTGCTGTATTGGAATTTGGTTTATTTGGAGTAAAGCTCCAGGAAGCGCATCAGGATGGTTGCAACCTGCGCGCGGGTCGCGGTGGACTGCGGGTTGAGCTTGCCACCCATACCCTGGATCAGGCCCTCGGCGACAGCCCAGCGCATCGCGTCGACCGCATATGTGTTGACCTTTGCCGCGTCGGAGCAACCGGAGAGGTCAGCAGAAGCGCTGACATCATAGCCCTTCAGCTTCGCGTAGCGGTAGAGCATGGCGGCGAGCTGCTCACGGGTGATTTCGCCTTCCATGTTCGTGCCGTCGGAAATGCCGTTTGCCATGGCCCATTTCTGGCCCGCTGCATACCACGGCGTACCGGAGGTATCAACGCCTTCGATTCTGGCGAGGATCGTCAGGATCATGCCGCGCGTGGTGTTGGCGTTCGGGCTGAAGCGGTTCGCGCCGGTGCCATTCATAAGGCCCTTTCCGCAGACGAACTTCACGCCATCATAATACCAGCTGTCCTTGCTCACATCGGAGAACGAGAGATCGTCGTCGGCAGGAGCGGACGGCTTTGCCGGAGTGACCGGTGTGACGGGGGTTACGGGCGTGGGCTGCTTGCGCTGCCAGCCTGCGTAGAGCGTCAGGTCGGCGGCGACAGGTGTACTGAAGAGGTACGCGTGCGTGCAGCGCTCGTCGGTGTACCAGCCGGTGAACGTATAACCCGTGCGGGCCGGATCTGCCGGTCTGCTTGCGGTTTCACCGTCTCTGACGCGCTGAGTCTCATAGGTTGCGCCGCGATCCATAAACGTGACTGTCCATGTCTTCACGACAACGTTCTTTTCCCAGCCGGCATAGAGCATCAGATCAGCGGTAACAGCAGTCGTGAACGCGTACTTCTGCGTGTGGGCCTCGTCCGTGAACCAGCCGAGGAAGGTGTAGCCGTCATGCGTCGGGGTTTCCGGCTCAGTGGCAGTTTTGCCGTTTTCGACGATCTGTGTCTCGTCGTCCACGAACTCATTCTTGAACGTGACTGTCCAGGTCTTGACCTGCCAGCCGGCGTAGAGCGTCAGATCGCCGGTAACAGCAGTCGTGAACGCGTACTTCTGCGTGCAGGCTTCGTCTGTGAACCAGCCGAGGAACGTGTAGCCGTCGTGCGTCGGGGTTTCCGGCTCAGTGGCAGTCTTGCCGTTTTCGACGATCTGTGTCTCGTCGTCCGCGAACTCATTCTTGAACGTGACTGTCCAGGTCTTGACCTGCCAGCCGGCGTAGAGCGTCAGATCAGCGGTAACAGCAGTCGTGAATTCGTACTTCTGCGTGTGGGCCTCGTCCGTGAACCAGCCGAGGAAGGTGTAGCCGTCGTGCGTCGGGATTTCCGGCTCAGTGGCGGTCTTGCCGTCTTCAACGGTCTGCGTTGTTGTTTCTGCGAATTCGTTGACGAACGTGACCGTCCAGGTAACGGGCTGCGTGCCCTCTCTCCAGCCTGCGTAGAGCATCAGGTTGCAGGTGACAGGCGTGGTCTTGATGTCGAAGCGGTTGGTGCAATATTCGTCGGTGTACCAGCCGGTGAAGGTGTAGCCCTCGCGCGTCGGGTTCTCGACGGTAACAAGCTTGCCGTTTTCAACCTGCTTCGCCGCGTAGTCTTCCTTGCCGTTTTTGAATCGAACGTTCCATGTCAGCGCCGCGTCTGCGTCCAGCACATTGACCAGAACGCCGCCCGGGCAGGAAACGAATGCGTCCACATCCTTGCCCTTCTGTCCAGCTACGCTGAACAGATATTGCTTACCAGCCTCAAGCTTCAGTGCCTTTGCATCGAGCGTGAACTTGCCGTTCTCGTCGACGGTACCGGCCTTCGTCCAGTCGGTCACATCGCCGCTTGTCAGCTTCGAGGTTTCGATGTAGTAGACGTCCAGACTGCCGACAACAACATGATCCGTTGCGTACGAGGACGAGTCATGGCCATAGGAACGATAGAGCGTCAGATCGATGGATGCGTCCGCCTTCATCTGCGTCTCAACCATCGTCTTGTTCAGTTCGTTGCCCACATGATGGTAGCCTGCCCACTCATCGTTGTAGAAGGACCAGTCGGAGTACATCATCATGGAGAAGATGTCGCCGTCGCGCATCAGGATCTGATCTGCGGTCGCGCCCCAGCCTTCGGCCGCCAGCGGGTAGACATAGTTCATGTAGTAGTTGAAGTTCATGTCGTGTGTCCAGAAGTTCTGGATCAGGACCGAACCGACTGTGCTGGAAGCTGCAATGCCAAAAATATCGGAGCCCATCAGCTTCTCGTCATACAGATAGCCCTGACCGGCCTTGTCCGCGCTCACGCCGAGGTATTCACGCTCGGTCATCCAGATCAGCAGATGCAGCGCGGTGATCTTGCCGTAGGCTGCGGCGCTGCTGCCCGCGACCAGCTGGGAGCCGCCCATCGGGTCGTCCGCATCAGCCGGGCCGTAGGTCTCGGACTTGAAGTAATTGCCTTCGAGATGGTAGGCCTTCAGATCGAAGTACGGAACCGTAACCTTCTGATAGGCCATGATATTGCCGCTGCTTTCGGCGGCGACATACTTGTCGTCATCCGTCAGCGAGAAGTAGATGGTCGCGGTCGGGTTCTTGCAGACGATTACGGGCTGGCCGCCGGTCTTTGCGCTGCCCGCGGGGTTGGTGACCACGCAGTAGTAGAAGCGCATACCGGTCTCAGCGCTGGTATCAGGCGTGTAGGTCGCCTCGGTTGCGTCCTCAATTGCCGTGCCCGCTTCGGTTTCGTCTTCAGACAGACGGTAGTACCACTGATAGGTGAGTTGCTTGCCGGTCGCCATGACGGTCAGCTCTTCCGCCTTCTCGCCGACCTCATAGTGCGTCACATAGTAGTGCGTCACATCCTTCGAGCCTTCCTTGACGGTGTACGGATAGAAGCCGTCGCCTTCTGGGGCCGTCGGAGCGGCAAGAACCATAGCCGTGCCGCAGAGATCGCAGATGTTATCTTCGCCTGCCGCACCAGTTGCATTGATCTTTTCGTCAACGCAGGGCTCAAGCGCATGGCGCAGTTCCTTGTCGCAGACACAGAACCAGCTATGCCGGTGCTTGCCCGCGTTGGGGCCTGCGGTGATGCCGCGGTATGTTTCTGTTGCCTCGGCGCACTCCGTTTCCTCTCCGACAAAGGTGTTGCTGCAGTCCGGGCAGATGGTGGTAGCAGTGTGCCAGCTGTATGTTACCCACTTGCCATCCTCATAGTTCTGCTGGCTTCTCGTCGTGTAGGTTGTCTCAGCGTTCTCGTGCTTGCAGCAGATCTGGCCGCAGACAGAGCAGAGCTTGTGCTCGCCTTCGGGCGTGCAGCGCTCAACTTCTCCCTGCGAGAGCACCGCAAAGCAGTCCTCGCAGCGGACAGTCTTGGTATGGTAGAAGCCGTTTTCATCCACACCCGGAATACCGCTGTTCTTGGTATGCACGTGCGTGCATTCTGCGATCTCCTGCCACATGAGTGCAGGAGTCTTGCCGGGGTTGATCTTGTAGTGTGCGTCGCCGTCCGCGGGATTCAGATACTCCGGAATCGCACGCAGTTCATCCAGCGAAACGACATAGTAGAAGTGCTTCTGATTCTGGTTTTTCTCATCGTAGTCCAAGCCAATGCTCTTCGAGCCGAGCACCGGCGCTTTCAGCGCATAACTGTACTGAACGGTGCCGAAAACGCTGCCGCCGCGCTCACCGCAAAGCGAACCGGTCGTTTCACTGTCCGTACCGGTCACGTCGCCGATGCTGTAGCTGTGATAGATATGGCCGCTGCGAATCCGCCCGGCCAGACCGCCGACGTTTTTGCTGCCGGAGACGCTGCCGGTATTGTAGCAGTAGTCGAAGTGCGTCTCATTCGCATCGCCGGCCAGACCGCCGACATAATCCGTGCCGCTGAGCTTGCCTGCGTTATAGCAGTCCGTCACCTTCGTGCCGCTCCAGCTATTGCCGATCAGACCGCCGGTGCACGCACCGGTGCCGGTGACAGTGCCTTCGTTGCAGCTGTTTCTGACCGCGACGTAGTATTCGCCGTAGTACGATACCGAGCCGCTGTGATAGCCGATCAGACCGCCGGTTTCACCCGTGCCGGTCACAGAACCAATGTTCCGGCAGCACTCAATGTTGGTGTACCGGCCGCTGGACAGCACCATACCCACAAGACCGCCGGTTCTGACGCTGGTTACGCCGCTGGCTGGGGCGTTGACGATCGCCACATTCGTGGTAATGCCGCTGAGCGTGCTGAAACTGCTCAGATACGCTGCCGCCGCGCCAACGCAGAAGCCCTGTGCCGTCTTACCTTCAACCTTGATCTCGCCTTCGAGCGTCAGATTGCGAACAATCGCAATGTGGTCCTTGTCCTTGCCGCCGATCGTGCCGAACAGGCCAAGACTCTGGCTCTCCTCCGGCATATCCTGCACGTCAAAGTGCAAGCCGGAGATGGTCTTGCCGTTGCCATCGAACTCACCGGCGAACTTACTTTCACTCGTGCCGATCGGTGCCCATGCATCCGTCAGCGTGATGTCATTCATCAGCTTGCCCTTGATGGCGACGTCGCCCGCGTTGACCTTGTCACGGAACCACTTGAGTTGTGTCTCGTTCGTGATCTGGTAGCAGCCGTCCGTGTCCTGCTCCGGTACGCTCGGGTCTACCACTGGGAACTTATAGCCGCACACGCAGGTGCCGTCGCCCTTGTCGGTGCAATCCTCAGTCTTTGCCTCACCAATCGTCTGGCCGCAGTCCTTGCAGATTGTCGTGACGGTGTGCGTGCCGTCGTTCTTGCTCTCGTATTTGGGTTCTGTATGCTCGTGCTTGCATTCCGGTTCTTCCACTTCTGTATCGGTCATCCATGTCAGGATGGGAAAACCGGATTTCTCGCCCTTCTTGAAAGCGCTGCCGAGGGTCGTGAGAACCTTCGCATCCTTCATGTCTGCAACGATCTCTACGCCGTCTGCGCCAACCGTGTTCGCGGTTGCGAGGCAGTTCTCAAACGTGCCGCCGAGCGTGCCCGCCGGTTCGCCGACTGTCGCGGAATTTTTGACCGTCGTTCCGTCGTTCGCCTTGGTGATCAGGCCGCCGACCGTGCTGCCGCCGACGATCTCGCCGACGTTTACGCTGTTTTCAATTGCAGCCTTGCCGCCCCACGGAGAAATCGCGCTCAGGCCGCCGATATGTGCCTCTGCGCTGCCCTCCGCAGTCAGCTTGCCATAGTTCGCGCAGTTCTTGATCGTAATGCCATAGCCGTTGCCAGCCAGACCGCCGATCGCGCCGGTGTTGCTCGTGCTGTTGGTCATGGTCACATCGACGTAGGATGCAACCTCTTCCAGCGTAACACCGCCGTCGCTCTGTCCGACGACACCGCCAGCATAAACCGGCATATAGCCGCCCGACGGAGCCGTCGAGGAAACCGTGCCCTTGACGACCAGCTTCTTGATCGTCGCATTCTTCGCCATGCCGAACAGTGCAGCCGGGTTACCCGCAGTTTCTGTAACGTTCAGGCCGGAAATGGTTTTCTCGTTGCCGTCAAAAATGCCGGAGAACGGCTCGTTGTCATATGAGGTCACATAATCAGCCGCCACGCCGATGGGCGTCCAGCTTTCCGTCAGCGCGATATCCGCCATCAGCCTGGCATTGATCGTGCCTTCGCCCGCGTTGACCTTGTCACGGAACCACTTGAGGTCGGCTTCGTTCGTCAACTGGTAGTAGCCGTCAACCAGTGCAGGTTCTGCTGGCTTCTCCGGCTCAGTGTTGTCGATCATCCACGTCAGGAGCGGAAGACCGTCGTTTGCCTTCTTGAAAGCGCTGCCGAGGGTCGTGAGAACCTTCGCATCCTTCATGTCTGCAACGATCTCTACGCCGTCTGCGCCAACCGTGTTCGCGGTTGCGAGGCAGTTCTCAAACGTGCCGCCGAGCGTGCCCGCCGGTTCGCCGACTGTCGCGGAATTTTTGACCGTCGTTCCGTCGTTCGCCTTGGTGATCAGGCCGCCGACCGTGCTGCCGCCGACGATCTCGCCGACGTTTACGCTGTTTTCAATTGCAGCCTTGCCGCCCCACGGAGAAATCGCGCTCAGGCCGCCGATATGTGCCTCTGCGCTGCCCTCCGCAGTCAGCTTGCCATAGTTCGCGCAGTTCTTGATCGTAATGCCATAGCCGTTGCCAGCCAGACCGCCGATCGCGCCGGTGTTGCTCGTGCTGTTGGTCATGGTCACATCGACGTAGGATGCAACCTCTTCCAGCGTAACACCGCCGTCGCTCTGTCCGACGACACCGCCAGCATAAACCGGCATATAGCCGCCCGACGGAGCCGTCGAGGAAACCGTGCCCTTGACGACCAGCTTCTTGATCGTCGCATTCTTCGCCATGCCGAACAGTGCAGCCGGGTTACCCGCAGTTTCTGTAACGTTCAGGCCGGAAATGGTTTTCTCGTTGCCGTCAAAAATGCCGGAGAACGGCTCGTTGTCATATGAGGTCACATAATCAGCCGCCACGCCGATGGGCGTCCAGCTTTCCGTCAGCGCGATATCCGCCATCAGCCTGGCATTGATCGTGCCTTCGCCCGCGTTGACCTTGTCACGGAACCACTTGAGGTCGGCTTCGTTCGTCAACTGGTAGTAGCCGTCCTCATCCTGAATCGGCGCATCTGCGGCCAGTGCGACCGTGGGGAGCATACCCACGACCATGACCAGAGCCAGCAGAAGCGCTATAATTCGTTTCTTCATCGTCATGTCCTTTCTTTGCTATATATAATAGTATACAAACGCCGGAATCCGGCGGGAAACGGGTGATCGCAGCTGTTCGGGCCATGACACAAAAAAAACAGTGGAACCTCCGCTGCCTTTGTGCCAAAACCGGCCCCCAGAGGATACTTCCCCTGAGCTCCGAGCTCTGTAGGTCTTCTGACTGATGCGTTCAGGGTCGCCCCAACGCCCTCCTTCTGGCCTTCTCACGGCTGCTTTACCAGCCGCAATGACCCGCGTTTCCGCGCGCGAAGGAGCGCTCCGCAATCACAGCTACAGACCGGAACGTCGCCGTCCGGCCTATGTCCGGGATTTTCACCCGATTCCCTTGTTCAGCTGAACGAGAATGCGTGTCCGGCATTTGAACCGGGTCGCGCATCTGCCACAAAAGCTGCGTATTGTTGATCTATTTTTCAATCTGTCGATCGGATCTCGCTATTTTTTCGCTTTGCGCGCGGCCTTGTCCTGCTTTGTGCGTTCGCGGCTGAGGGCTTTCTTCTCAAGCTTCTTCTGCTTGTCCAGCACCCGCTGGCGGTCATATTCGTTGCGGAACAGCTGTGTGTCCTGCACCCGCGGCGGCTCCTGCGCGTCGTCGTACCCGGTCTGACCGATGCTGTGCAGCGCCTGTGCCCAGCCGCCGAAGCGCAGGTCGATCAAGTCCCCGCCGAGCACCTCTGTCCACGCTGGGACGTGCCCCAGAGTGTCCATGCAGGCGGATAAATAGGCGCTGAGCTGCTCGAGCGTATCGTTCTGGTGCTCCAGCACAAACGCCACGTTCTGCTTGGAAAGCGCCTCCAGCGTCCGCTGCGTCAGGACCTTGCGCAGCGCCGACTCGTTCTCCTGCAATGTGCGGCGCGGGTTCATGGCTGCGCCTCCAGCGCGGCGAGCGTATCCCTCACGATCTGCCGCTCGGCAAACGGAGGCGGGGTCTTCGCCGAGGCCATTCGGCCAGAGAAGAAACTGCGCACTGCGTTGACCCAGGAATCAAATCGATATTCAATGTAGTCCCCGCCGATCACCTCGCACTTCGCCGGGACGTGTCCCAGTTTGTCCGTGCAGGCGGATAAATACGCCGTAAGCTGCTCCAACGTGTCGTTCTGATGTGCAAGAATGAACTGAATATTCTGATAAGCGATCATGCGCTCTGCACGCCGCAGTACCGCGTCCATGTAAGGAACCTCCTCGTGCGGATATACTCTGCCCATACGGGCAAAATGGCGCGGCCTGTCCCCATATGGAACAGTCTGCGCCCGTCCTGTACGATAGGTTCATCGTGCTATCGGTACATTGCGCTCCTGCCGAAATCCTTCGGCGTGAAGACAGCGAGTCTTCTGACTTGCGATCCGGGATTTCAGCATGAATTCCCACGTCCGCGTCCTACCTTCTCACAGATGCACTGCAATGGCGCCCTTTCGGGCAAACGGTATCCCGTTTTCGGTCGCGGCCTCTCGCGCACAGCTCCGGGCGAGCGGCTTGAGTAGCCTTTGTTCTTTCACCTCCGGCTCAGCGCCCGAAACAGCCGCCGCGGCCGGAGATTACACGTCTTCAGATGCGTATGAACTTGTGTTTCCGGCGAAAAGCATCGCGCGCAAAAGCAGACTTTTCTTTTCTTCTGAGATATAATGACGGCGGGGTAGGAACCGGCGCTTTTTTGCCTGATACCTGCCGATTTTCGGGCGAAAAGAAAAGTCTACTAGTGTTTACAGCTTTTCTGTGCTTTTTTATCGGCTGTTTCACAACATATGGGTTCTGTTCCATTCGTTTGTTCCCACTGCTTGCGCCATTTGAGGAAAGTCGTCTGCGAAACGCCGAGCTTTTTTCCAGCTGCGCGGGAGCTTAACTGCCGACCGAGCCACGCCGTCACGATCTCTGGAAAAATTTCCGGCACAGGCAGCGCCTGTCGCCCGAAGTGGACACCCCGCGCCTTCGCCGCCGCGATCCCCTCCGCCTGCCGCTGGCGGATGAACTCACGTTCTGTCTGCGCGACATAGCTCAGAAGCTGCAGAACAATGTCCGCGATCAGCGTTCCTGTCAGATCACGGTTCTGCCGGGTATCCAGCAGCGGCATATCCAGCACAAGGATGGACGCGCACTTTTCCCGCGTAATGATCCGCCACTGCTCCAGTATTTCATCATAATTCCGCCCCAGCCGGTCGATACTCTTGACGATAAGTGTATCCCCGGCTCGCAGCCGCCTGAGCAGCTGCCGGTAGCCCTGCCGCTCAAAATCCGCGCCGGAGCGCTTGTCCAGATAAATATCCCTGTCCGAAACGCCGGCCTCCCGCATCGCCGCCATCTGCCGCGCCTCATTCTGATCTCTCGACGATATGCGCACATATCCATAAACCCGTCCCATCTGCATTCCTCCTGCGTCGTTGTGATAGACTTATTTTAGCGGATACATACACGATTGCGTCCCGGAAAGCAAAAGGGACTGCACAGTTATCCTCGTTGGCGGGCGGCAGCTTTAAAACGACAAAACTCCGGCTGCGGATACAACCGGAGTTTGACCGAGATTTATGCTGGATACAGCCCTAGAAAATATAGAATTTTAATAGTCTTTGCTTGGAAATCCAGACAGTCGATGTAGTTATTGGCAAACTCTATCCTTATGTAAAAAGCAAGCCATAAACTCGAACAAATGAGTTTACGGCTTGCTTTTACCCATACCGACTGTACCCCTATGACACATTGTGTACCTATTAGGCGAAACAGTGTGGTTTCAAGGATTTTTCTGGAGCTGCTGGGCAGATTCGAACTGCCGACCTCGTCATTACCAAAACTCAGAATTAAATTTTATATGGTATCCGTTCGTGTTATAAAATGTCCAATAATCCCTTTAGTACCAATGCCTATTTCGATTTTTAGAATTATTTAGTATTGCACCGTATTGCTCCGTTTTTTCTGGTTTGTTGGAAGATTTGTTGGAAGAAAATATTTCCATCTTCTAATAATGTAAATATGGAATCTCAAATTATATCCAATTAAACCTCTCGAAATGGAATTGCATCCAAATCTGCATATGTCAATCATGCGGAAAACACGACAGGAGATATTGTATGGAACAGAAAAGAATAAGCTTAAAAAAACTTCCTACTGCATCATTCCAGTGCAGTCCCACTTCCTCGCATCCGAGGGCATCCCGGACGTGCTGGACATGGTGTGTTCCGTGCAGAAGTATTTCAATCCAGATTTGAAGATCGCTGGCATTTTGCTGACGATGTACCAGTCTCGGCCACAGCTTTGCAAAAGCGTGCAGCAGAGTGTCCGGGATGTCTACGGTGATGACTTGCACGTCTTTGAGCGCCCCATTGAGTACACCATCCGCATTGCGGAGTGCCCCATGGCTGGTATGAGTATTCTGGATTATGAACCAGGCAATCCTGCGGCGGAGTCCTATCGAAATCTCGCCTTGGAGGTGCTGCGGCTTGGCTAGAGCGAATATGAACGAACTGCTGCGAAAGCGAATGGTGGCAACACAGCAGGCTTCTGAGCAGCAGACCGGCGACGCGGCGTATGAGCAGATTTTTCAGATGCCGGTACCGCAGACGGAAACGCAATTCCGTGACGTGCCGGTCTGCAAGCTACACCCGTTCTATACCGCTGACATTGGCTTTCATCCCTACCCCCACGCCAAGCTGGAAGCTGGAAGCCTTTGCGGAAGAATTGAAGGAGAATGGTTTGTATGAGCGGATTCTGGTGCGTCCCATTGCAGGAACGGATGAATTTGAAATCCTGGCCGGGCATAACCGCACAGCGGCGGCAAAGTTGGCGGGCTGGACGGATATCCCCGCAACGGTCATGGCCGTCAACGACCAGCGCGCCATCAGTATTGCGATTGCAACGAATCTTCTGCGGCGGCAGGATCTTACAATCATTGAGCGCGGCAAAGCGTATAAAGCGTTGCTGGATGCAAGAAACCGGCACGGTTTCCGCACGGATTTAACTTCTGGCGAATCTCGCCAGAAGTATTCCGCCCGCGGAATCGTGGCCGAGTTCTTTGGTGTGACAGAGTATGAAATTCGCAAGGCTGTCAAGCTGGCACAACTGATCCCGCCGCTTGCTGAGATCGTGGAGAATGAGCCCAAGAAGCTGAATCTGGCCTGTGCCGACTTGATTACAGATTACGATGCAGCGACGCAGGCTGCATTCATTGAGATGTGCCAGATCGAGGGCTATGCACTGAACAAACAGACAATGGCGTTTATTCAGGCACAATGCCCGCCGCCGGCAGCGGATCAGCAGGCAATCTACGCCGCATGGCGGGAGGCACGGGAAAAGGCAACGTCGCGGGCTGCCGCGCCGCCGAAAAAGCTGAGTTTTGACCGAAAGCGCTTTGCACCTTATCTGAGTAAATTCAGAAGCGACAGAGAAATCGAAGATTTGTTTCTCCTTTTCCTGAAACAGCATACAGGTCTTCCATAAAAGTCAGGGAGTAAGCCAATCTATGGCTTACTCCCTGATAACAGTTACTTACTCGTTCTCTTTTCGCAGTTGCGTAACCCAATCTGCAGGAAATCCAATATGGGACAAGATAATATCGTCCTGGTATTCCTCAATCAATGCTGATATTGCGGAAAGAATTGCGCCATTCCATGTCGTAGCGTTCGGGTACAACTGCTTCAACGCAAGAACAGCGCCCCAAAGCTGCGATAGCTGCGGCATTTTCATCTCGATACCGGCGGGAATTGCTGGAAAAATTCTATAATATAAGCGTCCGTAATGCGCGCAGATATTTCGGAGGTCCGTGCAGCAGCGAAGCCAACTGCTCACATTTTTCGGAACAGTCCCATAAAGCCTCCTTGCAAGCTGTTTCTTATCTTCGGTTTTCATGTCGCTGTAAAACCGTGACAGCATACCAAACGAGAATAACTCGACGGCAACCCACAGTGGAAAATGACCATCATATTTTTCATTGTGATGAGCGACAAACGCAGAGCGTTTGTTGCTGGAAATCTCGCGTTCCAAATTTTCTTTGAATTTTTCCGCCTGATGTTTTGAGGAAAAATTGGCATCGTTCATGTAGCCTTCGGCACCGTATTTGTGTGCATAGAAATAGGAAAGTTTTGCCCGAAGATAGATTTCCACTTCTTCCAGTGCTGCAAATAAAACACTCCGAAGCTTGCGATCAAATTCATAGATTCTATACACACGGCTAAACTGCGTGTTTTCGCAGTATTGCCCATCACTTCGCTTGAATGGGAGAAAATAAGCAGTGAAGCGATAATAATTCACAGTTTCCAGCACCGCGATGCATTGGTTCGGATCATCAATTATAATGCCGCGCGATTTCAGAATATCTAACTGTTCCTGATAGGTCGTTGGCTTTTTTAACTGCGTCATATCTGTCATCTCCAGATATAAAAATGCCCTCCCTGGGACACATCACACGTTGCCGTGGAGAGGTGCGGGAGGTCCTGTTGTTATTATTATATGCACATAGTGCAGTTCTGTCAAGGCTAAAACCGATTGAAGATTTTACGTTAAAATTCAGAAAGTCACGCAACCTTTCACAAGGTCGTGTTTTTTTATACTCAAATTCAGACGGAGGAGGTATCGAATTGCCCGGAAATCAAATCCCATGCACGGCGGACGACCTGTATCGCCTGCTGTGTCGCTATCGTATTCCGCCCTAGCATACAAAACAAAATACAAAGGAGCTGTTTCCATGTACGAAGTATATCAGGATCATCCAAAACAGGCAAAGCTCAACGTCCGCGTTGTGCTCGCCATCGCATTTCTTATCTGTGCCATTGGCGCGGGCATCTTTCTTATTACCCGTCTGGTCGGCAAACCGCTGACCAAAGAAGACGCTCGTGGTCAAACCGGTATCGTCTACGATTCCAGCGCCGTCGAGGGCGGCTGGGATAACCTTTCGCCCGAAGAAATTGCGGAAAAACTGAACGAAAAGGTCGCGGAAGGCATGATTAACATCAGCATGAATACCGCGCCGTATTTTGAAAACGGCGTATCCGAGGGCAACGTGATGATCGTGAACGAAGCCATCAACAACTATCCGCAGAAAGTGCAGATCATCCGCAACAATACCGGCGAACAGATCTACGAATCCGGCGCGATTGCCGTTGGCAGCAAGATCGAGCGCGCAAAGCTCGATGCCGCGCTCCCTGCCGGTACATACGAATGTACCGCGTATTTCCACAACTTAGACCCTGAAACCGGCGAAATCATCGGCACGACCGGGGCAATCATCAATATCACTATCAAAAATTAACAGTAAAAAAGGAGATTTTACCATGAAGAACACTAAGAAAATCGTATCTCTCATTCTCGCTATCTGCATGATCGCATCCCTCGCCATTTCCGCTTCCGCTGCCAATACCATTGATGCTTCGGGCGGCACGGGCACGTCCTCTGTCACGCTCTCGTCCACCGCTGACGGCAGCATCGGCGGCGATCCCGCTGCCACCAAGATGTCCGTGACCGTCCCCACTGTTCTGCCCATTGCAGTCGGCACGGATGGCACCGTTTCCACCGCTACCGATACAAAGATCGTTAATAACAGCTTCGGCGCGGTCAAGGTCAACAGCGTTTCCATCGAAGCTGCACAGGGTTGGAGTCTTGCGGCGTTTGGCGATAAATCCACCCTCGCGCACGAAAAGGTCAACTCCAACAAGTTTGGTTTCCAGATTTCGCTCGGCAACGGCGAAAAGAAGCTGACCGACAACAAGAACGCCAGCAAGCAGACGCTTCTGGACAGCGCCGTGGAGGGCTGCTTCATGTCCGGCGTGGGCGACACCTCTGCAAACAGCATCGGCATTGCCTATGACGCCATTGTTACGCCCGTCAGTGAAGCCGTAACCAACACTGCCATTGCAAGCGTCCTGTTCATCATCGCTTGGGATGCAGTCTAATCTACTCGCTATTGCAAAGGGGAACGCCAAAAGCGTTCCCCTTAAATTCTAACAGGAGGACTTCAACATGAAACACAAACGAATCCTCGCAATGCTTCTTGCCGTGGCGTCCTGCCTGTCGCTGGCGGTTTCGGCATCGGCGGCAAGCACAGCCAGAAAAGCTACAGATTTCAAGGACTTTGACCGCAACGCATGGTACGCGGATGCTGTCAGTGCCGCCGTGGACAACGGCCTTTTGTACGGCAAATCCAACACCATTATCGACCCGAATGGAGATATGACCCGCGCAGAGATGGCAGCAATCATCAATCGCTCGTTCGGTTGCTACAAAACGGCGGACATTTCGCAGTATAAGGACGTATCCAAGAGCAAGTGGTATTACAAAGATGTTGCGCTTGCCGTCCAGATGGGTACTTATAACGGGCGCAGTTCTTCCTCAATGGCACCAGATTCGCCTATCACGCGGCAGGAAGCCATGACGGTCGTTGCCCGTGCGCTGGAACTGGACTACGATTCGTATTCCAAAACAGACCTGTCTGCATTTTCCGACCGCAGCGAGATTTCCAACTGGGCGCTGCCCTACGTCCGGGCGATGGTTGGTGCGGATTACATTCATGGTCGCGGCAAAGTCCTTGCTCCGTTGGACAACATCACGCGCGCGGAATTTGCACAGATTTTCCATAACATCATCGGCAGTTATATCACGGTAAAAGGAACCTACGACAAAGACATCAAGGGCAGCGTATTGATTCGCACCGACGATGTAGAGCTGAAAAACCTGACCGTAGACGGCGATCTCATCATCGGCTGCGGTGTGGCAGACGGTAAAATCACGCTCGACAACGTGACCGTCAAGGGTCGTCTGCTCGTTTGGGGCGGCGGTACAAAAGCCGTGTACTGCAACGCTGGGACGAATATGCCCGCTGTTGTCGTAGCCCGCGTAGACGATGCCGTGAAAGTCATTTATGACAGAGATTCCACCCTTGCGGTCATTGACACAATCAAGGTTCGTATCACCGAACGTGCGAAGCAGCACAAGGAAACGGAAGTCATTTTTTACGACGTTTCCGGACTGCGCGAAGCCCAGAAGCAGCTCAACGCGATTGTCGCGGACAGCCAGATTGCTCTTACTGCTCCTGCTCATCTATATGCTCTGGTCGGAGAATCCAGCG
>ERZ779876.1610-NODE-1610-length-18807-cov-2.832871_pt1 | contig 18807 bp, 18 predicted proteins | sample MGYA00511068_ERZ779876 | MGnify/ENA primary metagenome ERZ779876 (study PRJEB29588, sample SAMEA1970858) | human gut metagenome | biome: human gut; feature: human-associated habitat; material: faeces | place: Denmark | collected 2008/2010 ...
TCATTTATTTTATTATAATTAACAAAGACTATTACGATTTTTTCTTTAGAAATATTTTCAACACTATTAATTCCAAGTTCTTTGATTGGAAAATAGTAAGAAGTTTCCCGTATGCCGCAGCGGTATTCTTCACAAGCTGACATTCTCGATGTGCTATCGAAAAAATGCAATGATTCTTTCTTTACATGAATATTCATAGCAAACGAATAAACAAGGCCTTCGCTTATCGGCAAAAAGTCATCCGCTATAAAATGAAATTTAGAATTAAGGCAAAAATGCAATGTACATGTAGTCTTGCCACTTCCAGATTCCCCGCAAAATGCAAAAATCGTATCATCAGCTTTTACTGCACTTGCATGTAAAAACAACATGTTTTCATTATCATTCATTACCGTTTTATGAATCATTTGGTCAAATTGTTTAATCCATCCAATTTTATTTCCGTATATCTTTTCATGGTTATCAATTGTAAACATCACATTTGATTCATCCACGCAAATGCATATCGAATGTTTATATCCGAAAGCGATTATGCCATGTGGTTCAACCACTAAATTTACATATAATTTACTAATAATATCAACGAAAAAATCATTGTTACTATACACAAATATTTCAGTGTTATGGTATTTCAATAACAGACTGTTATTCATTATTTTCTACCAATCCTAGAAGTAGCAATTCCTCTATACATTCTCTTACGTCCAACAGAACATCATTTTCCATTTCTTTATCTGGGCAAAACTCTTGTATGATTAAATCAACTATTTGCTTTTCCGTAAGAATACCATCACATAAACATAATATTCGGTACGCTGTAGAATTCAATATTTTAACATCTTCCGCTATGGGGTCATATACCACATATTCGTTTTCGATTTGTTCAACCATCAAATCAGTGCGTTTAATAATCATATTAAAGTCCTCATTATCACATTTCATTTATTGTGCGTTTGTCAAAAAATAAAGATTAATTATGCCGTCTTTGTTGATGGCAATCTTCGCTATTTTGTGTTTCATATAAACATATTCACTCATAGTAAGTAATCTTTTAAAAGTTCGCAGAGCCAATTCTTGCTTTATCAAACAAGTATAGTTTTCATTTTTATCATGTTTTTCTCTCTCATAACGGATTACACAATTGTTACAACTGTTATATAGGAAACACTCTTTACATTTATCAAGACTAATGTCATTCATTAGTTTTATCGCATCATTATAATAATGCACATTTTCTTCATCTACTTTTCCTATACAATATCTTGAAAAATCCTTGTCAGTAGGATTAGTGACTTCCGTGCAACAAGTCATATCTCCATTTGTATTAACAAATACTGCGTTTCCCAAATATCCACTGCATAGCCAAGAATTATGTAAAATGTCATAATCCATAGATGTAGAAATGTTAAGATTGTTCGCATAAGTTTCTTTTAAAAGTTCGTATTCATCAACAAAATCGTTGTATAGCGGCGGTTGGGTTCCACTTTTCAATGCTCTACCGCAAATAGATAATGGTTCAATATGAAGCTTGGAGACATTATTTTGTGCAAGCCAATCACAAAACTCCCCTAGGTGAATTAAGCTGATAGATGAAACCGTAGATCTGACAGTAAATTTTACGTTTTTATATTGTTTATGAATATCAATAAATCTACTAGCCGGTAGAAACGAGGACATTCCGTCGCATCTTGGGCGGTGAATATTTTGGATATCGGACAAACCATCTAACGAAAGACCAACTTTATCTAAATTGGAAAATAGCCAATAAATACGGTCATCGCTATTCAACTGTCCGTTCGTTTGAATACCAATATAACAAGGTAAAGAATGTTTTTTGCAGAGGTCGCGTGCATAATAAGTGATGTTTTCGATTACCTTCCAGTTAATGGTTGGTTCGCCACCACCCATATAATTAATGACAACCGCATGAGGAACGCCGGCAAACTTTTTTATGATTGCGTTGCGAACAACAAATCGCACAACGCTTTTTGCGATTTCGAGACTCATCAGCCGTCCTTCAGTAGAAGCAGAAGAATAGCAGTAACTGCATTGTAAATTGCAAATATCGCTTAAAATGAGATATGCAGATGTCGCCAACAATGAACGCTCATTATTGCTTGCAGAATGTTGTATATCTGTGAATAAGCTTGTAAACTCAGATGGAAGTTTAACGCATTCGATGAGCGAGCTAGTAGACACAAAACACTTGTAGTCAGGTAAATAGTAATAGTTGTCAAATAAATGATAATATTTCATATATCACCTTACATTTAAATAGAATTCAACAGGGTGCATCTTCGGACTTGAGTTTAATCAACGCAAATTTCGCAGGATTGTGATGCGGTGGAACGCAATTTGACAAATAGAATAACTGTGGAGATGCATTGTTTGCATTGCTATCTCGTTGTATCATTAATTCAATGCCAATATATGCGTTTTCGCTTATATCGAACATCAATTCTTTCCAATCGAAAGATACTGAAAAACAGTTCAACGAATTTTTGCTCATCCATTTGCACGGTATTTGGCGTTCCCCAGTCCTAAAAGAGTCAACGCCATTATAAGTTGCAATTATAGAATCTTCATCTAATTCGTTTTTAACTGCACAAATTAAGATGTTCCTAACCGCATTATCTTTCTCAAAAGAAAAACTAGGATTATACAAACGTATACTAATACCGTCATTAAACTTGTTAGTGCTAATATAGTTCTTAAGCGGTTGTTCAAAAGAGAAAGTGAATGTAGCAACCATATCATTCCAAAGGAAAGTTACTTCTGGTTGAGGCTCAACATTTGAAGTGGCAAATGATTTTAAAGGAAGCGAGCATTGTTTTTGGGCATTAGATGCATCCACTTGTATGTTTTGATGCAAGCAATTGAAAATAAAACGTTTATAAAAATCTATATCACTACAAGCGAGCAAATCGCCAACCGATTTTGTAGCGCATTTTAACACAAGTTCTGCCTTATTAGCGATAGACATATTGGTGGTATTTCTTTTGAATTTGTGACAGTATAAATTCTCAAAGATTCTTAATTCATTGGCATCGAAATGAAACAATTGCAACATAACCATTGAGGCAAATTTAACATGCTCTACCATTTCGTAATGTTCTGCCCTCAATGCCAATAATTCCGCATCAATAGAAATTGCATATTTTTTAATAATAAGAAAAGCATCCAGTAAGGTTTTACATTCGAAAAGCCTAGTCTTTTCATAATAATATGTCAAGCAATTAGCTAAAAAATGCTTTGAAAAATGATGCATCGATATAATTAATCGATCATAAATATCTAATCCACATAGTGGGATTGATTTCGTTATCGATGCTCGTCTAGACAACATTTCACGGCATAAAGTATTGCTTTTCCCTTTACGTCTCCACATGCTATCTATTGCGACATGTATTTCCAATCCCAAGCAAATACTTCGCCCAAAGAAATACTTTTTAATTAATGGCAAATGATGTATATTTTCATTATTCAGAGAATCATTAACCCATTTGTCTGATATTTCCTCGCCAAGTTCAGAGATATTAAAGCCGGTGTTTTTGCAAATGTTTTTGAAATCCAACACATCATCAGGAGAAACTAAAACATCAATATCATGTTGCAATCTACGTATATTTGCATTATCATAAGTGTCAATTTTTTCAATCATTCCTTTGAAAAAAGCGATGCGAATATTTTTTTCATCTGCCAGACGTTGCAATGTTAGCATTTCTTTTATCGATATTTTGTTTATCATGTCTTCAACACTTGAAGGTTTACTCCACAAAAAATCCAAAGAAAATCTAGACGCAGATTCATAATTTAATAAAAAATCATCACTCATGTTGCACCGACATTCTCCCATTCATCAGCCGCTTCTATTATTAATATCATTATATATTGTATAATAGCATAGATTTCTCAGCCTGTCAAGATATACGTATTGTGATTTGCTATATATGTCTGTGATTGCTACTTAGAATTATTCCGAAATTCCGTCGAATTGGTTCTCAACCTTGACTATGCGTCTTCGTTTTGATATAATGTGTATATATTGACATAACGTGCATATAAGCTTGGATTATGTGATCTTTGCCCAATTTGTTTTAAGCAGGTATATGAATGGTGTAAATGCATTGTTATAAGAAACTTTCGGAATGGTTTGGAGCAGTTTTAATTTCTACTATATTACCTCGCTGTAGTCCCTCGATGATGCATTGTATTTGAGCCGATATTTATTAGTGTCAATTTTGATATAATAATGTATTGGATCTGCTATTTACATATGGTAGACTGTTTAAAACATAAATTGCGGAGAGCATTGGAAATCAATAAACTTCAATCTAAATTTATTTCAAGAATGGACATCAATATGGATTTAAATTGTGCATTATTAATGCTGATAAACAGGATTATCGAAAGAGCGGGAAAAGCAACTTTTACATTGGTAGGTAACAGTATGTATCCACTTATAAAATCCGGTGAGACTGTGGCAATACATAAATACAATTATGAGGATCTTGAGATAGGGGATGTTATTGCATACAGACAATTTGAATATCATATTACGGTTCACAGAATCTCAAGTATAATGTATGATGATTCTGAAATGCTGTTAAAAACTAAAGGTGATAACAACAAAAATGAAGACTGCTATTTAACAAATAAAAATCAGTTTTTAGGTATTGTTTACAAAGGATTTGAAAATACGGATTTGGGGAAGCGGGTGTGAGATAATGAAAAGCCTTAAAATAATGTGGACTTATATATGTATCTCTTTTAGGTACTGCTTTTTCGGGATTGCTTTATTTGCGTTTATTCTTCTGTTCAATTCTTTTGTTAGGTTACTTTTTGATTTTACATCGAAATATTTGACCAATCAAATAACAGATTCAATAGGCGTGGGCTTTAACAAATATATATGGTTTTCCTTGTCATTCTTTCTCGTCGTTTTTGCGCTTACCCGCTTAAGCGGCCATTTATATCAGATTGGATTCGACTATTTCAGAATCAAGCTTGAACAGCTGTTTCGAAGAGTGTTTTTATATCGTGCATACAATACCGAACACGATAAATTTTTTGATGCCGATTACATGAACAGATATACCTTTGCGGACAAAAATGTCACAAAGGTAGTCGATTTTGTCGGAAATATTATCCAACTGTTTTTCTCGTCATTTGCCGATTTTTTTGCCATAGTAGCTGTTTTTGCCGCTTTTAAGCCGATACTACTTCTGTTTATTCTGCTCCTGTTTATAATACATCTCTTTATTTCGGTTTATTCTGCAAAAAAACGGTATTCTCTTTCCGAAAAGCAGTTACAGCTTCAAAGAGAGACTAATTATTATGAAGAACTGCTTTCAAAGCCCCTGTATGCGAAAGAAATACGCATATATGATAACGGTGAGTACCTTGTCGGTGAATGGAAAAAAAGATACAGCGAGGTCGTTAAAGACAACATTTATTTAAACAACCGAATATGCAACCTGAATAATGCTCAGAAAATAATCAACCATATATGCGTGTCGGCTATAGCGATTGGGCTTCTGCTTTCGGTATATCGCGGGGAGATTGACATCGGTACATTCACCATGCTTTTTTCTATGGTGAACAGATGTAACACCGTTGTCGAGCAAATGGTCAAGAGAATAACGGGCATTACTTATCAAAATTATAAATACATAGAAAATTTTGCCGATTTCGTTCTACCGCTCTCCAAAGAAGAAATACTTGAAAGCGGTAATACCGTTTATTTCGAAAAGTCAGCCGACTTCGGGCAATTTAACACTCTGAATGCTAACGGCCTCACATACAGATATCCAAACGCACAGAAAAACGCTTTGGAAAACGTGTCCTTCAATATAAAAAAAGGTGAAATCGTTTGTATTTTAGGCTACAATGGTTCAGGCAAAAGTACGCTTATCAACCTCGCTTTGGGGCTTTCTCATCCCCAAAAAGGCGTAATCTTCATAAACGGTAACGATATGAATGAAGAGCCTCACGATAAGGTATCGCGTTATTACGGCGTTGCGTTTCAAGATTTCGCACGCTTTTCACTGTCCCTCAAGGAAAATGTGACCATCGGTCGTGTTGAGAAAGTGCCCACGGACTTCGACTTGGAACAGGCTTTTGACAAAGGAGGCTTACAGACTGTCATTTCACGGCTTCCGCAAAAAGACGACACGATAATAGGTAAGCAATATGATGACAACGGCATCGAGCTTTCGGGTGGAGAATGGCAGAGAATAGCACTTGCTCGCGCCTATTACGGTGACCCCGAGATTGTTGTACTTGATGAGCCGACCGCGTCAATAGACCCTTTGCAGGAACTGCGTATACTTGAAAATATCAGAAGATATTTGGACGGTAAAACGGCAATTCTTGTTTCACACAGAATAGGGCTTTCCCGTTTGGCTGACCGAATACTCTTTATGAAAAATGGGGAGATTGTCGAAGAAGGAACTCCTGAGGAATTGTTAAAAGCAAACGGCGAATACGCAAAAATGTTTAACGCGCAAAAAGAACTGTATAATTGATTTGAATTATATTTACGATACATATTGAAAGGTTGGCAGATGTCAATGAAGCTCAATCATTTACAAGGCGGAAAACTCGGAGATAAAATATCATTGGCCGACTATTTTTATGTGCAGTTTAAGACCTTGGTGTATCTTTTTCGGATAGCACCGTCAAAAACGCTCATCTTGACGACGTCACTTGTTATACGCTCATTTTATGAGTTTGTTTCTTTGAAGTATCTTAAATATTTAACCAATGCTGCGGCAATGCTGTTTACCGGTGAGAGTGACTCGCCCGATATTGTCATAAGAAACGCTTTATTATTTATCGTTTGTATATCGCTGTTTGTCATAAACGAGGCGTTTATAAATCGTTTTCAGATACATTACACAGAGAATATTTATTTTGCGGTCAAAAAGCAAATAAATTCAAAGCTCATAAACGTTCAGTATGAGTACTTTGAAAGCAGCTTTTATGCAGGGCAATTAGCCAGAATAAAAAGCATAAATCAGCGTTTATCGGGTTCGATTTGGGGAATCATTCATTTTCTTAAGGTTATCGGAATGCTGGTCGTATATTCAATATTGCTTTATGATATCGGTCTCGTCTTTTCGCTGACATTTATCGTGTGTACCGTCATTTCATTGTTTATTTCTCTCAAAGTTTCCTCATACCAAAATCAAATATATCAAGAAAAAGTTGAACCTTCCTCTCGCAGAAGAGGCTATTTTCAGTACATTTTCGGAAACATACAAAATCACAAAACTATCAAAAACGGCAGATTATACAAGTTTTTTATAAGTAAATATTTGCACTGGAACAAGGAAAACCGAACTGCATATTTTAAAATGAACAATTCAAAAGTACGGTTAGAGCTTGTAACTTTGCTCTTACAGCTATTGTTTTCGGGAATTGCTTTATATTATACTATCGAAAGAATCGTTTCGGGGAACTTGCAAATAGGTGATTTTACAATAACGGCGACCCTTTTATTCAATTGCTTTGACACTATGAGGTCTTACTGCTCATTCATTTCGAGCAGCTCTTTTTTCATCAGAGTTATGAGCAGTTTTTTTTCGTTCTTGGAACTTCCCGACTATCATAGCTTTGAGGCTATTGAACGGCATGGTACGGCGGAGCCTCTTTTATCGCTCCAAAATATCAATTATAAATACCCACAGTCAAATAATTTTGCGCTTAAAAATTTGTCACTGAATATCGACAAAGGGCAAAAAGTATGCATCGTCGGCGAAAACGGATGTGGCAAAACAACGCTTACAGGCGTTATTATGGGACTTTTGACCAGTTACGACGGCAAATACAGTATAAGCAGAGCGCTTGGTGAAAAATCTATTGATGTATACATGTCGGGCTTGTTTCAGGATTTCGGCGAATATCAGATGACGGTACGCGAAAATATCGAGCTTGGAAATGGCGGACAGCACATTAGTGACGAGAAAATATTTGAATTATTAAAAAGAGTAGGATTGTTTGAGGAAGTCCAAAATATGTCCCACGGAGTTGATACGCAAATCGGTCAACTGAATAACGGGACAGGGCTTTCTAAGGGCCAATGGCAAAAGCTTGCTGTTTGTCGTCTTTTGGCTGACGAGGAAGCGACAATATGGATATTGGATGAGCCCACTGCCTATCTTGACCCGATTTCGGAGATTGAGTTTTATACGCTTATCAATAATTTTGCGGGTGATAAGACCGTTCTTTTCATCTCTCATAGATTGGGATGGGCGAAAAACGCCGACTTGATACTTGTTATGAAAGACGGGACTGTCGCCGAGAGCGGTACACATCAGCAGTTGCTTGAAAAAGAAGGCGATTATTATACAATGTACTGCGCTCAAAAGAAAATATATGAGTAGTATTCGTGTAGCAAGGTGGTTGAGAATATACTCTGTTAGACCGAATATTCGGTGATATAATGTGATTTAATTAAGTAAGGTTCGAGTAAATCAGAAATTTGAAGTGAAAACGGAATGTCAACGTAGGTATCTGAAAATACAAAAACAAAACTGGTCAAATTGTGGTCAAACCTAGTCAGCGGTTAGCGAGTATAGATGAAGGTGTTGCTGCTTTTATAAAAGGAATTAATAATTCTCCCGAGGAGGAAAAAGATGGGCAGATAGAATTGGCCAAAGAACAAATTAAAAACCTTTCTGTTGCAATGATATCTTTGCGTGCTGATAGATTTGCCAAATGGCCAGATGAAGAGGAATCTGCTGGCTTTATTTCGGCTTTGACATCAATCTTGGGTACAGTAGTTTCATTTTTGGCGCAGACTGGGATAATGATTCCAGTCTCTGAAATTATGGCGCCAGTTGCAAATCAAATCAATCAGTCGGTTGTTAAGGCATATCAAAATGTCATCTTACCCGAATACAAAAGCGACAGATATCCTTGGCCTGACGATATGATTTTAGGAAGTATGATAATTAAGAAATCCACCCTTTTGAATTGGATTGATGTAATTGAAGGTGGGGAAAGAGAATATATCATATAAGGCAAAAATCCTACACCCTTCAAAATGTTGGGTGAAGGATTGCTTTATGATATATAGATTTTCTTCCGTTTTGCCTTTGATATTTTGATAAGCAGTTCATCCACTGAGTCGGTATATTTGCCTTCATAATGCAATCTATTCTTTAGATTTACTAAAGAGTGAAATAGTAGGCGATATTCCTCTATGATCAAATACAAGTGATATTTCGGAGATTTCATATGTAAATTAGCTCCTTATTCACGATTTCCATAGCGGCATTGCGAACAGCATTTATTCTGCCTACCCACATCATTTGGTCGCTTGCCTTTAACTGTTCAGTTATGCCCTGCTTTTCTGACATTTGTCTTACCAACCGAGAAAACAGTTTTTCTGCCAGCTTGTCAATGTCAGCAAGGTAACTGTTCAGCTTTCCGCTTGTAAGCAGATTATAATATCGCACTCTATGATACTGCTTCAGGTATCTTGCGTGCCGTTGTCCCCATATTCCGATAGACTGCTGTTCTTGTCCGGATAGTATGAGACCCGGCAGTAGATAATCTCCGACTTGCTTATAAGTACCGCCCATTCTCTCAAATAATGATTTTTCCATAATGCTTGGCCTCCTTTGATTTTCTAAAATCATTTTAAATCGGAAAACAGCGAAAATCGAATGTGCGGATTTCATTTTGAATATGCGTTCTCAGCGCCGGATGTACTGTTTTAATCAAATCCCTTATGAACACCCGCACCACACCTGCGGTGAGCAAGTCGCGCACCGCAGGTTTTCTATATTTCAAGCTTTTCTGCCCGCGTTTTATAGCAGGTATCTTTTTTGTCAATGCTTCCCATAATGATTGACTCATAAGTCTACCAAGACTTGTGAGTCAATTCTCTTTTATAGCCCTGTTTTCGGCGCAAATTACGGATATAGCAGCATAAAAACGGTTGATGACTGGTGGATCAGCGCCAGAAATCAACCGTTTTTCATTTGCAGGAGTCCAAAAGGCGCTAAAGATGTTAGCATCAAAAGGCCTGTGGGGATAGGATTTGAAGCAAAAATTTTAGGATTATTTCTCAACCCCCTTTACTAAAGCGAATGTTTTTGCTATAATTAACATGTATTTTTGCATCTTTCACAGGAGGTGTACTAATGGCGCATATTGAAATTATCCAGCCAATTTCACAAACCACGGGAGAGTTTCGTTTGTTAGATTGGCTAAATGAAAACTTTAGCCGTGCTGCGTATAATTCGTTCAGGTGCCTTGTCGCCTTTGCAAAGGTCAAACCATTGTATAAAATGCACGAAAATATCCAAAAGTGGAAGGCACTGGGTAATCATACGGAAGCAATCATCGGTATCGACCATAAAGGAACAAGTGCTCAGGCACTTCAGTATGCGTTATCAAACTTCCAGCATACCTATATTCTGCATGCGGATCATTCTACCTTTCATCCTAAAATGTACATTTTCTCTGGCGATGCAGAGGCAGCGGTGTACTACGGCTCAAGCAATTTGACACCAGGTGGACTTGAAACGAATTTTGAGGGAGGCGTTATCCTCACATTAAACCTCCCCGAAGATGCTGATTTGTTCAACCAAGCAAAAATGTCGTTTGAATCATTGCTCCCATCTTCGGTGCCGTGCTGTGTGGAATTAACCAGTGAGGTGTTGCAGCAGTTAAACGATGGTGGTCTGTTGCTTGATGAAAACATTCGAAGAACCGCGCGGAACGCTAATACAACAAGAGCCACTGGAGCCAATACGAGTCATGCCCCTATATTTGCCCCCTATAAAACGAAACCGCCGAAAGCAATTTCTAAAACTGCATTAGCCGCTGCAGCAGCAAGCGCGGGCATTGTAATAACTCCTGCAGCGCATGCAGCGGGAAGCAGTACACCTGTAGCGCCGGCTATCCCTAATACGTCAGTTTCTTCGGCTATGCCGGCAACAATCGTTGATGGCTTGGTGATGCAAGTTACACCACATCACAATGGCGAAATCCTGCTCAGTAAAATTGCTATCGGGCAGAACCCTGGATTCTTCGGCTTCCCGTTTACGGGAAGAACCGTACCCAAGAAAGCCACGAATCCCACATATCCCCAGCGTGATCCAGACCCTGTTGTTAATATTTATGTGTATGACGATACAGGGGCTTGTGTACGCGTGGAAACCCAATATGGTTTAAACACTGTTTATTATGAGAAGAAAGCGGAAATTCGCATTACCATTACTCCGTCCATTTTAGATGGGCTGAACTATGGTGGCGGAACAGACTATCCCATTATGGTAATGAGTAATTCTGACGCAGACGGCTGTGACTACGATTTGTATTTTTACGCCAAAGGTAGCGCAGACTATGATAGTTATCTTAATATTTGCGATCAGACACTTCCGTCTGGCGGCAAATCAGTGGCCAGAAAGATGGGTTGGATTTGATCTGTTTATATCAAAAATAGCGGAGCAGCATCAAAACTGCTCCGCTATTTTTAAGGTTTTTGGAAAATCAAAATATTGTTTTCGGTGATGGAATTGCTCATATGAAGATATTTTTCCACAGTAACGCTGATCGGAATGTCGTGTATGAGCTCCCATCCAAGATTTCGCCCTGTCTCGCGCAGCATAGCCGTTGTTTTTATTGCGGTTGTTTCCGCTCCTGTTGTCGTTTTTGTGTCCCCAATTACTATACAGATGTGTCCACCGTGTTTAACTACCGCATCCAACGATGCCATTACTTTTGACATATCGTCAAAGTACTTGTAAAGTAAGGCGGCCATATTTTTTTTGCGAAAACCTACATCTGAGTTCTCGTTTTCAACGAAGATCTTTTGAATCAATTCGCGGGCAGTACTCGATGTGATGCAGCCATAATCACACGCGCGAATTAGTTCCTCATAATGCTGGCGTGTGGTTTTTCGAATTTCTCGTGTTCCTGTCATTTCAGCTTCCACAGGTACTCGCATAGACGCATTAAGGCCGTTCAACACCAATAAATTGAGCCGATTCGTGTCGATATATGGTAAGGCAGTAGCATAGGGCGGGCTAGTGATAACGATATCTACGCCTTCTTTAGGCAAATGATCCTGCAGTTTGCTGGTGTATTTGGAATTACCCAACCAAATATCCGCAGATTGAATTTTCTCAGGAGCAGCGTTGCGAACTTCGTGGAATGCAATAATCCTGTCATACTGTAACTTCAGGTTTTGCAAATACAGTTCGATTACAGGCGCATCGTCAATAGCTTCCTTTCTCCGTCGAATACGTAAATCAGATGGATCCTGCTGAGAAATCTCGCGAATAATAGAGCTAAGTATAACACGCAAAAAGCATTTAATTTTTTCGTCAGGAACATTCTTAATTCGCTCAATGATAAATCCCATTTTATCAACAACTTTTTTCGGGAACCAGCTGTCAATTTCTTCGATTACTTCGGCAGAAAAAACAGAACGATAGTTTCCGGGTTTATAGGAGTTTAAATCTCCAATAAACAAAGCCACGTGCTTTTCAAACTCATAAGTTGGCACAGATAAAATGCTTGTTTTAGCTTTTGCTATTTCTGTTGCGATAGGATTAATATCACAACCAAAAGCTGAGTAACCGTTTAGAATAGACTCCAGCGCTACTGTGCCGCTTCCGCAGAACGGATCAAAAACCGTTCCACCTATAGGGACAGATAGAATATTCAGCAGTGGGCGAACCAACTGCGGATAGAATTTTCCTTTGTATGGATGAATTCCGTGTGTCACATACTTAGGATCCTTCCTACGCATTACTTCTTCGCCGTATCCTTGTTCTAGTACTGATTGCCACGTTTTATACGACGTTTTCCCAATACTATAGCTATGGAAGAAGGTTAGTTTTTTTAATTGTTGCAACTGACAAGGTGGGATTTTTTGATTGCTATTGCATGTTCCCGTAATTGCAGAAAGCTCCAGATTAGATATTTCCTGCTCGTATGGCCATAATTTGTATCCAACAGGATGGAGTGTAACATCAACATCATGGCAAGGCTTGCGCAAAATCAAGATCTGCTCTTCGGTCGCCCTTCTTGCTTTGATAGAGCGTTTGTTTTCGGGTAAAGGACGATCAACTATAGTAACAAATTCAAAACCAAGTGATTTCGCGAGGTTCCCGATGCGCTCAGCAGTTTTATACAGGACGCCATCAAAAACGGCATCACCCAAAACAAAAACAGCATAGCGACCGGGCTTAAGTGCACGATAGCAGTTATTAAGTACCGGAGTAAGTTCTTCTTCAAAAGCATCAAACGAGCTCTTGTTTCTCTGATATTTCAAATGAGAGCCAATTTCCGCTTTGCCCATTTCAATCGGATCGCCGTCAAGCCAGAATATTCTGAAACGATGATAAAGATGGTAGTCGAAGGCATTTGGATAAGGTGGAGATGTTACAACCAAATCTACTTCATTTTCACGAATATACCCCTGCTCGCCAATGATATCATCCATAACATTGGCTGTGATAAATCGAGCAGAGCGATGTTCCAAAAGTTGTTCAATAACCTTTACCTTTGCAAAATTTTCACGAAGATCACGCAAGTAGGTACATATGGTATCGCCAAAGGACGCATTTTTCTCGATAGCTCTATAACGAGTTTCACTTTCTTGATTTGATACCTTGGTTATTATTTTCGAAAGAGATGCTCGAGCAACAGTAATAGCTGCGTCGCTTACAAGCTCAGTTTTAATCATCCTTTTTATGAAAGCAAGTTCGCAAATGACTGTATTGCAAAACCATTTTTCAATATTGGGAATAGCCGGAATCTCTATGCTCAACTCTTCCTGATGAGTATCAAAGTATTCTTTTAGGAAATCAGACGAGGAACCATAGAACTCAAGCTTGGCGATAAATTTCTCAAGCTCATCTTCCTCGAAAAATCGCAGAGAAGTAGTCTTTGCTTTTCCGATAATGGCACCAAGCGGATTTACATCAGTGCTGATACAGCAACGATCGTTGAGTAACGCTTCGACTGCAGTTGTTCCGCTGCCACCAAATGGATCCCATATAAGTTCTCCGCGTGATGATAGAAGCTGTATTACTCGAGCAGGTAATTGGGGAACAAACTTTGCTGGATATGGATGCAGATCGTGCGACAAGTATGATGTGCGATTGTCTGCAAATGACCAATCCACTGAGTGGAAAATTTCAGAAACACGCTGTACTGCCTCAAACTGGATGCTTTCAGTTTGAGGCAGAGTGTTATCGTTATTCACAACAGAAGATTTTGTTTCTGCAATATATTCTTCGAAAATTTGTGTTGCTTTTGATTTGCTGGTTTTCATATGCAAGCCTCCAATTCTGGGTACAGTATAACATATCCCAGATCTTTTTTCAAGACGTTTTAAAAAATCGAGGCGTTTTCAAATGTTACTTTTCTGCTAACACCGCGCTAGATGGCTGGATATTAGCGTCGAAAGCTGGTATTGTGTGTCCCTGCCAAAAGAGGTGGCGATATGCGAAATATCATAGAGGAACTATACTACGGCAACATCACCCCGTCAGATCGGGCCATCGTTAACGGCGGCAACTACTCACATCTGCTGCATCTATTGACGCGGGACGAGGGTGATCTAGTACAAACGCTGACACGGGCGCAGCAGGAGATCTTCGAGAAATTCAAGGACTGCGCGTCAGAGCTCAACGATTCAAAGGAAGTGACATCCTTCGCCATCGGCTTCAAGATAGGTATGCGTCTGGCGCTGGAGGCCATGATCAGCGCCAGTGACATCACGGATCCCAAAATGAACTAATTGCAAAGCACCATCACAGCCGGTAATGGTGCTTTTTGATCGTCTTATCCAAGGAAAATGTACTGGACTTCTGCGGAAACCTCGTCGCATTTCACCTAACTTTTCTTATATTTTCTCATACGCGACTTTTTTATAAAAAAGAGCCAGTAAAGAGAGGAAGCCCAGTAATTCCTCTCGTCTCTCCCCTTCGGGGACTGGCTTTATAAGCAGCAGGACGATGTGAAGAAGTGAACGACCGGGAAGCAAATTCAGATAACCTTTCTTATTATTCTCTCATATGAGACTTTATAAGAAAATCATTCACATATATTCACAACTTCACAGGATTATAGAAATAATAGCCATTGGCTTTTATAACGGTTCTCCGCTGAAGGAGACTGGGCTTCTGCGGTTGACTGTGTCGATTTCCCGTAATTTTTTCTTATATTTTCTTATACGCGACTTTCTTAGAAAAAGAACCAGTAAAGAACAGTACCCCAGTAATAGGGCACCTTTGTGCCCTTCAGGGATATGGTCTTTTATGAAAGGGGTTCACGGGGAAAACAAGCTGAATCAGTTTGATGCGAAATCCGGTAAACTTTTCTATATATCTTTCATACGCGATTTTTTATAAAAAAGAATCAGTAATAGTCAGTCCTCAGTAAATTTTTTACGCCCTTTCGGGCGATGGTTTTTACGGGGGTGTATAGGGGTGAAGCAGCAGCGGCCAAAACGATAAAATACAATATTTTGTGCCTTAATACAAATAAAAACAAAAAGAAATACAACATTTTGCGATTTAATTATTGACACATATGTTCGACTATGCTATAATTAGTATAATCAGAAATGACCAGAACAACTGAATAAGTGCAAAAGCACGACACCGAGGACTTTACCAGGAAACAGAGATCCCTTCGTGGGCAACCAGGAGACCTGCAATCATGACATAGAAGGTGGATACAAGAGTTCAGCGCAAGCTGGGCCTGTATCCACCTTCTAATTTTTTTAGGCGGCGTGCATGTACCTTGAAAATTAAATACATCCGCTCGCCACAAATACTCGATCGCAACTATGCCAAGACGGTTACCACCCGAGCATAGGCAGGAGAAGAAAACACGGAGTCCTCGAACAGGAGGCTACCGCAGGAAAAACAACGGAGGCAGGATGCAACAGCAGCGACAAACCCATTGTAGCAGATGTAGCAGCAAATATAGGTGGTTTCAAAAACGAATCTTTTAAGAAAAGAAATATATAACCTGCTACAGCAGCTACACAAATGAACATATAAGGAGATGTGAAATGAAAAACTACAAATTTTACGGCACCAAGGATGGCCGGGTGCCTATGAAGATGCCGGATCCGGCAGACTTTGGCGACGAGCAGAAGGAATGTATGGCAATGTTCCGTACAGCCAGCGGAGCGCCGGTGATCCTCCGACGAAGCAACGTACTGACACCCATGCCGTGGTGTATCCATAACGGTACCAGCACTGTATTCTTTAGTACCTACAAAGACGCCATCGAACACTGCAAGAAGTGCGGCTACAAGCTGGCCGGGAAAGAAGGTCAGGGATGAAGCTAATAGACAAGCTGTTCAGCAGGAATAGCACCGTCACTTTCGGCAAGCAGCGCTTCCAAAACAGCGATGGCAAAGAGATCGTTGTTACAAAAAAGATCTGCTACACCGTAAAAGACGGAACCATGAATATCTACATGCACGATCAGCAGGATGTGGATGAGTATTGCAAGCAGTGCCAGTTCAAGCCTGTCCCCTAATGGGGGTAGGGGGAGTCAAATCTCTACAGGTTTTCTTCCCGAGACGGGCGTGGGGTATCACGCGAAAAATCGGGAAATCAAGAAGGGGTATAGCCCCATAAATCAAGTTTTCAAATAACAGGAGGTTTTCACCATGACAAAATTGTTCAAGTATTACGCATTGATTGGTGGCGGTCCCGGCGGTGCATATAAAAAACCGCTCGACCACTACAACGACACAAAGGAGCAGGCGTTCAAGCATTCGGGTTACTGTCTGGAGAGTGCCATCCCCGGCACCTATCGTCTGCTGGCGAAAAGTCCCACCACCATCAATGAGTATTACCATTTCACCATCAAGTGCCCCAATTGCGGCGGCACACTGGAAGAAATGTTACCCGCAAAAGACAAGCACGTGCTGCCTATGTACGCATGCACCTGCTGTAACCGATAATTTTAAGGAGGAAATCAATATGTATCATACTACCGAATATAATCGTGAGTAACGCCATCAAAAGTAAGACTCACAGGGCACCAACGCGGCGCTGGAAGCCACCCGCAGCAAGCAGAACGGCAGCTACCGTCTGCCCTACGAATCTAATAAGAAGTTCACCGCCCTGCGTCAGGAGGAAAATCTGTTCCGACGCATCGGCAAAGTGGTGAACGCACCCACCCATGATTTTACCATCTGGGCATTTGACAACGAGCCGGAGGTCACTTGGCTGAGCGAAAAGAATCCGGCCTTCTTCACGAATGTGGAGACCCATGCTACGCACACACTGCACAGCCATACGCTCGGCTGTGCCACCCATCTATCCGAGGATTTTGCTGGAGATGCCGGTTTTGACATTGAAGCACATGTGACGAGTGAATTTGCAAAAAGCATTGGCCGCGCTGAAGAAGCCGCCTGCATCAATGGTGATGGTGTCAATACGATCAGCGGATTCTTGAAGGATGCGCTGGTTGGACATACCACAGCAGATATAACCTATGACGATGTGATCCGGCTGTTCTTCTCGCTGGATCAGGAGTATCGCCGCAATGGTGTTTGGTTGATGAATAACGAAACCGCATTGAAGCTGCGCACACTCAAGGACAATGCCGGAAACTACCTCTGGAATCATAGCGACAGTACCATTCTCGGTAAGTCAGTGTACATCTCTGACTATATGCCATCCGAATCCGACGGAGAAGGTGCAAGACCAATCGCATTTGGCGATTTCAGCTACTTTTGGATTACTGACCGGATGCCGTTTGCTATGCGCCCCTCACCGAAGTGCTGATGCCCCAGCAGCAGATTGGCTATGTGGGCTATGAGACCATTGACGCCAAACTCATCCGCCCGGAAGCTATCCGTGTGATGGAAATTACCGGGTAAACCGGATGTCCAGCGTAAATGCTAACTATTTGCTAACAATCGGCATTCGCGCTGGATTTTCCCCTTTCTTTCTGGCTTAATTGTCCTACCAAAAGACGCAGGAGGCAATGATTATGACCACAGAGAAAGCACAGGCAGATTTCAACAAATTGATCACAGAAAACGGCTTTATCCTCACCGGTCACACCAGCGACACCGGCATTCCAATCTATCACAGAGTATGGAAAAAGCAGGTGCAGGTGGTGTGGCATGGCGAGATGGAGGAAACCTTAGAAATCCGAGTTATGCTCAGCGGCCCCTACCCGCTGGTGGTAGTTAGGCGGGATGGTCGGCAGGATTCCAAGTTCATCCGGGACTACACCAGCCCCAAGAGAGCCTTCAACGCCATCCGGGAGATCTCCCGCTGGGCAGGATTCGAGATGTAAGCATATCGCAACCACCACAGGAAGGAATTGCGATGAAGAAAAAACGAGTTGTGGCCTATGTGCGCGTGTCCTCTGCCAGCAAGGCGCAGCTACACAGTTACGAATTCCAAGAAGAATACTGGCGCAACAAATTTGCAGAGGATGCGGATTGCGAGTTGGTTGCAATCTACGCGGACAGAGGCATCAGCGGCTGCAGCATGCACCGGCGGCCGCAATTCCTCGCCATGATGCAGGATGACAGAGCAGGCCGCTTTGATGTGATCCACACCAAATCCGTGTCCCGCTTCGCAAGAAACACCGTAGAGCTACTTCAGGCGGTGCGAGAGCTGCGGGATATGGGAATCGAGGTCATATTCGAGAAGGAGCAGATCAGCACCCTGCAGCCCACCAGCGAACTGTTCTTGACCATAGCGGCCAGTATCGCAGAAAACGATCTGGAAGTGGATTCCCAGCGGCAGAAATGGTCATTCCAGCGGCGCTTTGAAAGCGGCTGGTACTCCA
>ERZ779876.1622-NODE-1622-length-18712-cov-39.301067_pt1 | contig 18712 bp, 14 predicted proteins | sample MGYA00511068_ERZ779876 | MGnify/ENA primary metagenome ERZ779876 (study PRJEB29588, sample SAMEA1970858) | human gut metagenome | biome: human gut; feature: human-associated habitat; material: faeces | place: Denmark | collected 2008/2010 ...
TGACCGAGAGTGACCTGATCGAGATTCCATCCTCCTGCCACAGCACATAAAGAATGCGCCCCTGGGCTCCATTGAACGCATCAATATTCTTTTCGCTGAGAATCTTCTCAAAGATCCGGTCTCCAAGCTGTTTTATTTTGGTAACAAGAAATCCGCCGTTCATTTTCATGCAAATGCTCCTATATAGTAGTTTACTTCAAATAATACCATATAGGAGCTTTGTTGTCAAGAGGCTGTATGTCTAAAACATCCGGCGAGTTTTTCATAGCCTGCGCTTTTTGTGTTCTTTCCGCCCAAAAGCATTGACGCACCGTGCCGAATCCTGTATCATGAAGCTGTTCATTCGGCTGTTTCTGCCCGTTTGGGCATTGTGCATATTATGAAAGGAGTCCTTTCCTCATGGCGATGAATCTGACCCAGAAAATCCTGTCCGCGCACCTGCTCAGCGGTGAACTGATTCCCGGCTCGGAAATCTCTATCCGCATTGATCAGACGCTGACGCAGGATTCCACCGGCACGATGGCGTACCTGCAATTCGAGGCGATGGGCGTCAAGCGTGTCAAGACAAAGAAGTCCGTGGCGTACATTGACCATAACACGCTGCAAACTGGCTTTGAAAATGCGGATGACCACTATTACATCCAAACGGTGACGAAAAAGCATGGCATTTATTGCTCTAAGCCCGGCAACGGTATCTGCCATCAGGTGCAGCTGGAGCGCTTCGGCGTGCCGGGCTACACGCTGCTCGGCTCGGACAGCCATACGCCTACGGGCGGCGGCATCGGGATGCTTGCCATCGGCGCAGGCGGACTGGATGTTGCGGTCGCGATGGGCGGCGGCGCGTATTATCTGGCGTGCCCGCGTGTCGTCGGCGTGCGTCTGCATGGCAAGCTGTCCTACGGCGTTGCGGCGAAGGACATTATTCTGGAAGTCCTGCGCCGGCTGACCGTCAAGGGCGGCGTCGGCAAGGTGATGGAGTACATCGGCGACGGCGTGAAAACGTTGAGTGTCCCGGAGCGCGCGACGATTACGAACATGGGCGCGGAACTCGGCGCGACGACCTCCATCTTCCCGTCGGATGAAGTGACCCATGCGTTCCTCAAAGCGCAGCAGCGCGAGCAGGACTTCGTGCCGCTGTCCGCAGACCCGGATGCGGCGTATGACGAAATCCTCGACATTGATTTGACCGCGCTTGAGCCGCTCGTCGCGAAGCCCCATATGCCTGACATCGTGGAAACCGTCAAGCAGTGCGGCCCGATTAAGGTCGATCAGGTGTTTATCGGTTCCTGCACGAACTCTTCCTATACCGACATGATGCGCGTCGCCCGGATTTTGAAGGGCAAGACTGTGCACCCGGACGTGAGCCTTGTCATCGGCCCCGGATCGAAGCAGGTGCTGACGATGTTGGCGCGCAACGGCGCTTTGGCGGATATGATTGCGGCGGGCGCGCGCATTCTGGAATCCGCTTGCGGGCCGTGCATCGGCATGGGGCAGTCGCCGCGCACGAACGCTGTCTCCGTTCGCACGAACAACCGCAATTTCTACGGCCGCAGCGGCACAAAGTCCGCCGGTATTTACCTGGTCTCCTGCGAGACGGCGGCTGTCACGGCGCTGACTGGCGTGCTGACGGATCCGCGCTGCCTTGACATTGACCTCGACATCCCGATGCCGGAGACGTACACCGTCAACGACAATCTGGTCATTCCCCCGGTCGCGCCGGGCGAAGAGGACACGGTGGAGGTTGTCCGCGGCCCGAACATTCAGCCCTTCCCGCTGGGCAAGCCGCTGGCGGATGCCATTTCCGGCAAGGTGCTGCTGAAGATGGAGGACAACATCACCACCGACCACATTGCGCCGTCGGACGCGAAGCTCCTGCCGTTCCGCTCGAATGTGCCGTACTTGTCGGACTTCTGCCTGACGCCCGTGGACGCGACGTTCCCGGCGCGCGCGAAGAAGGAAGGCGGCGGCATCCTCGTTGCGGGCATGAACTACGGGCAAGGGTCGAGCCGCGAACATGCCGCGCTTGTCCCGCTGTATCTGGGTATCCGCGCCGTCGTTGCGAAGTCGTTCGCCCGTATTCATCAGGCGAACCTTATCAACAACGGCATTCTTCCGCTGACGTTCCAGAATGAGGCGGATTACGACCGCATCGCGCAGGGCGACACGCTGAGCCTGCCGAACGTCCGCGAGACGGTGGAAAGCGGCAGCGACACGTTTGTGCTGCACAACGACACAAAGGACGAGGATTACATTGTGCTGATGCCGCTGACCGCGCGCCAGCAGGGCTGCATCCTCTATGGCGGACTGCTGAATTATACAAGAGAGAGCGCAAAGACGGAATAAGATAAGTGTCCCCCGGAGGCATGAGCTTCCGGGGGATTTTGCGTTATTATTTCAGGGGGAATGGAGAGACTTGCGAAAATCTGCTGCTTTTGCTACAATCAAGGGGAAGGAGGCTGCCCTGATGAAAAATATCAAGTACACCGTCACGCATCCTATCTTTGTGTTCATGAAGAAGCATTTCTGCCCGCACTGCAAGGCAGCACTCACAGTGGAAACGGCGCATCATTTGGTGAACTCCCGTTCCGAAGAAGCGAAGAACTACGATTTTTCCACGGAAGACGGCAGGATGATTGGCACAGTTGACTTCCGCAATCCGTATTTTGCCTGCCCGAACTGCCATGCGGAGTTTTCGGTGGAAGAATTGTGGAAAATGGAGCAGGAGAAAAGGGCAAGCAGATAACGCAGGCGAATTGAAAAAATCGTATGAAGCACAAAACAGCCGGGGACTGCCTTACCAGCAATCCCCGGCTTTCGTAATCCCAATGAACCCTTACTTAACTTCCAGCAGGTTCTTGCATTCCGCGAACGCGCGGCGGCCAATGATTTCAATCGTCGCGGGCAGGGTTACGCTCTTGAGCTTCGTGTTGCCCTCAAACGCCTGCGCGCCGATTTCCACCACCGGCAGACCCGCCACCGTGTTCGGAACGGTCAGCGTCGATGCCGTGCCGTTGTACTTGACGACCACAATGCCCGTCGAGTCGTCACGAACCGAGAACACGAAGTCGCCTGTCACGGTGAATGCCTTGTTGACAGATTCCAACTCCGTATTGCCGGACAGCACCTTAATCGTGATGGTGTAGTCGCCCGGCTGCAGCAGCTTCAGACCCGGCACCGTGTAGTTCAGCACCGCCGTTTCGCCCAGCAGCGCAGCCGTGCCATCCGGCGTGGTCAGCAGCAGCTGATACTTCGTTGCGCCGCCAGCAGCCGTCCACGTCACCGTCAGGTCGTCGCCCTGCTTCGCGGCAGGAACGGTCACGGTCAGCGGATCGTCGGTCACATACAGCGTCAGGGACTGCGCCGGGGAAAGTTCGCCAGCGGTCGTTCCGTAGTAGGGCCTGAACTGAATCGTGCGGACACCGTTGCCGCTGCCCAGCGAAGCGAAGGCGCGCTCGATAACCGTCACATCGCCAGTCGTCGGGTAGCTGGTGTTCGCCTTGCCGTCCACATACAGGACGACTTTCGTCGCGTTCTTGGTGTTGACCGTGAACGTCACCGGCACATTCAGCTTCACGCGGCTGGGATTCATGGTGAAGTTGACGACTTCCGGCTTGTTGACCACGGTCGTCGTCAGTGTAATCGTGTACGCCTTAAACTTTTCGCCCGCCGTCGTGCCGTTGTAAGGCTGGAACTGAATCGTACGGACGCCGCCATTATTCCCCAGCGACGAGAACGACATCGTGAACTCGTACTTCGACATGCTGGTCGTTACGTCCTCAAAGCGGCGGTTCACCTGCCCGTCGACATACATCAGCAGTTTCGTCGCGTTGTCCAGATAAACAGTGAATTTAATCTGCTCGCCCAGCACCGCGGTCGTCTTGTCAATCTTGACATTCGCAATCACGGGGGCAGCAGACGAACCACTCGTCAGGGAAATGGTGGTTGCGGTGGTCTTGTCGCCGCCGACTGCGCCGTTGTAGGCTTGGAACGCAATGGTACGCTTGCCCCCGTTGTTCCCCAGCGAAGAGAACGCCATAGTGAAGGTGTATTCCGTCATATCAGGGGTGATGTTCTCGAAGCGGCGGTTGACACTGCCGTCGATGTACATCAGCACCTTCGTGGCGTTCTTGATGCGCAGGGTGAAGGTGATATTTTCGCCCAGCGTCGCGTTCGGATTGCTGATTTTCAGCAGCTCAACCCGCGGCTTGTTCGCCACGCTGATGGTAATCGTCTTGGTGTCGGACATAGCGCCGGGCGTGCTGCCGTTGTAGGGCTGGAACGCCACCGTGCGCACGCCGCCGTTTGAACCGAGCGTCGAGAAGGACATCTGGAACGTCGTTGCGCCGTCCTTCACGTCGTAGATGTAGCGGTTCAGCTTGCCATCAATGTAGACACGCATCTTCGTTGCGTTCTTGGTGTTGATGGTGAAGGTGATGGTTTCGTTCAAATCAACCGTAGATTTGTTCAAACTCCAGCTGGTCACGGTCGGCTTGTTCGGGCTTTCGTTTGCGACAGTCACAACACGTTCGGAGGTCTTTTCACCCGCCGTCGTGCCGTTATAGGCTTGGAACGCAATGGCGCGCCTGCCCCCATTGCTTCCCAGCGACGAGAAGGACATGGTGAAGGTGTATTCCGTCATGTCGGGGGTGATGTCCTCGAAGCGGCGGTTGACACTGCCGTCGATGTACATCAGCACCTTCGTGGCGTTCTTGACGCTCAGGGTGAAGGTGATGTTCTCGCCCAGACCCACGGTCGTCTTGTCGATATTCTTTACCGTTACCTGCGGCTTGACAGACGGCTTTGTCAGCGTAATCGTCTGTACATCAGACTTTTCGCCGGGCGTATTGCCGTTGTAGGCTTGGAACGCGATGGTACGCTTGCCCCCGTTGCTCCCCATCGAGGAGAAGGACATGGTAAGCGTCGATGTGTCGGTGGGCACGTCGTAGATGTAGCGGTTGACGCTGCCGTCAATGTACATCAAAATCTTGGTGGCGTTCTTCGTGTGGATGGTGAAGGTGATATTCTCGCCCAGCTCCGCCGTCGCCTTGTCCATTTCGAACGTCGGTTTGCCCGGAATAATCACATCCGCGCGGTCGATGTTTTCGAGGTCATCCGGCACGTCCGTAGGCGCGGGGGTCGACGCAGGTTCCTCGGTCGGCACGACAGCAGGTTCCTCGGTCGGCACGACAGCAGGTTCCTCAGTCGGCACGACAGCAGGTTCCTCAGTCGGCACGACAACGGGTTCTTCGGTCGGCACGACAACGGGTTCCTCAGTCGGCTCAACAGCGGGTTCTTCGGTCGGCACGACTGCAGGTTCCTCGGTCGGCTCAACAACAGGCTCTTCCGTCGGGACGGGCGTAGGCGCAGAGGTCGGCACGGGCTCTTCCGTCGCAGCCGCAAGCACCAGCAAGGCACTGGGCATTTCCACGCCGCTCGCGAAAACACCGGTGTGACGTTGATTCTCAATGCCCTCTTCCGGCACAGGATGCACTGCATCCGCCGCCAGATAGCCATATGCAACGCCAGCCGTCTGGTCATACACGCAGACGGAAATCCGTTCATTCAGCTGACCCTTCTGCGGACGATGCGTCACATACACCACGCCGGTTACACGACCAACCAGCTCATCGCCCGTCGGATTCAGGTACAGCTGTGCGCTGCTGAACGTCGCGGCAAAGCCGGAGTCAAAGAACTCGTTATCCAGCACGGAGCGGCTGTAATCTACGGCTGCTTCGTCCACGATTTCGGGCGTTTCCGTTGCTTCGGGAGCATCCGTCGCTTCGGGGATTTCCGTTGCTTCGGGGATTTCCGTTGCTTCGGGAACATCCGTTGCTTCGGGGATTTCCGTTGTTTCAGGAACATCCGTCGTTTCGGGGATTTCCGTTGCTTCGGGAACATCCGTCACTTCGGGGATTTCCGTTACCTCAGGAACATCCGTTGCTTCCGGTGCTTCCGTCGGCACGACCTCAACCGTTTCCGTCGGCGGAGTTTCCGGCTCTTCTGCAGCCGCCGTCAGCACTGTTCCCATACTGCCCGTCACCATGAATACAGCCAGCAGGAAAGACAATGCCTTTCGCATCCACTTTTTGTCCTTCATCGTCCTCACTCCTTGTTCCGTGCAATCTTCCGGCACGACGTATGGTTGTGCCAGTGGCAAGAGACTGCTGCTTTCCATTTTCTTTTCGCGGCGAGCTGCAGTGCTTCCGGTGGATATAGCAATCTCTTTCCCAATTCCAGCTATATTGTAACAAATTACAAGTCGCCTGTCAATACTTACCGCGCAGAAAGCCGAATTTTATACGAAAATCAAGGCACTTTCTCTGCATCTGTCTCGCGGAACTGATTTTTCCATTGCCGAATTGCCGTGGTCGGCAAATCAATTTGCGTCTCCCATGCGGAGCAGATGCGCTCCTCCAGCACATCCAAATTCCCGCCGCGGGGCAGGACGGGCAGATTCGTGTCCTTCGCGATTTCACTTGCGCGGTTGTCTACCGCCAGAATCAGGCTTCGGCAGCCCATATTCATTGCGTGGATGCCGCCGTGCAGCCGCGTGCCAACGTAGTCAATCCCGCCTGACGCCAAAAGCGCTGTGTAATCTCGCAGATTCGGCTGAATCAGGTTCAAATTCTGCGTCACGCGCGCATCCATTTGGCGCAGGCAGGCGTAGTCCTCAACTGCTTGCAGCCACACATACACCTCGCGGTAGTGCTTTTGCAGCATGGTCAGCATCTGCGCATCCTGCTCCGGGCTGCTGCGGTAGTCCGTCAGCGTTGTCACGACGCGCTCCGCCTTGTGCGTCGGAATCTGCGCGCATTTGTCGGCTGTCAGCCCCCACATTGTCGGACACGCCGTATTCAGCACGTTCGTGATGCCCAGCTTCAGCAGGCGCTGGCGCGTGTATTCGTCGCGCACCGCGTGCAGGTACTGCCCATCCAGCAGCGTTTTTAGAATCCGCTTCGTGTACCCTGTCGGCTCGTCCTGATATTGATACCACCCCGCACCCAGCAAAATGATATGCGTGCGCTGAAATTTTTCACGAATCAGGCGGAAATTCAGCAGCTCCCGCTTGTGCAAATCGCCGCAGCGCATCATCACCGCGTCCCGCAGGCGGATATTCCACATCCTTTGGTGGCGCATGTCTGAGGAAAGCAGATTTGTCCCGCAGACAAATGCGAAATCCGCACTGCCGACGTGCTTCATCGACACTTTCGACAGCCTGTCCCGAACCGGCACGGCGACGGACAGCTGCACAGGAAAGCAGTCGTGCAGCACATGCTCACAGGCGTTGCGGATGATGAAATCTCCCTGATTCGCTGTTGAAATGGTAGGGTCAAAACGCACAATTTTACGGCAGTGCTGCATTTCCTGATCGATCATGCCTTCTTCCTCCATTTGCGCAAGAAACTCCGCCCTTTTTCAAGCATCCAGCGATATTCTGCCGTCCGCCCCAGCGCCAGCGTGTACAGGAGCGCCGTCACCGCCGCGCAGGTGATGCCCTTGAGGATAATCCACATCAGCGTATGCCCCATCCGCGCGCACAGCAGCAGCGACAGCGCCATCACCGCGCCGTTGAGCAGCAGCAGGCCTCCCTGCGCCTTGAAATACGCGGCAGCGCTGCGCCCGAAGGTGCGATGGAACAGCACTTTCGGCTCATACCAGAAGATGGTGCATAGCCGCGCCAGCCCTGTTGCGCCGATGATGCCCGCCACGCCGAAGAAGTGCCCCAGCAGGATGGACAGCAGGATGTTGACCAGCGCCGTCATAAACATAACATACTTCATTTGCCGAAAAAGCCCCAGCGTTTCGCGGTACATCCACACGGGCGCGACGATGGTGCTCAGGTAGAACGTGAACAGCACCGCCGCCACCGTCCCTGTATCCATCAGGTATTCTTCGCCCACCCAGATGGGGATGAAATCCTGCACAATCGCGCCGTACGCGGCGACGCAGAAGCCTGTAATCGCCCCGAAGAGGACAATCAGGTTGCGGAACATGGTGTACGACTTTTCCGAATTCTTCTCGGCATTCAGATTTCCCAAGCTGGCGGAAATGCCGGTAATCACGATGGAGACGAATGTCGTCACATACGTCGTCAGCGACGCGTAGTTGGAGTAGTAACCGACGAACACCGTGCCCAGCATGATGGAAATCAGGATGTTGTCCGTGTTGTTGATAAGAATCGTTGCCAGCTTGTAGAGAAACATGGAGCGGATGTTGTCGTTCAGCTCCTGCTTGCGGTGCATCGGCTCGTGTTTCTGCTTTTCCCGCAGGAAGGGGTACATCTTATCCGCTAAATGGCTCAGCACCGCGTTCTGCAGGAGGGTGCAGGCGATCTGAATCAGCAAATAGCCAAGATAGCTGCCCCAAATCAGCAGGCACGCCATCTGCGCCGCATACTGCACCACCAGCGCCGCGGCGGAAACCATGTTTTGCAAATATGCCTTCTGGTCGGCCTGAATCAGCGTCGTTTTGTAGATGACCAGATAGGATGCCACGGAGTTCGCCAGGTACAGCACATAGTAGACGATCAGCTGCGCCATCGGCAGCTCACTGCTGATGATGAGCGGCAGGAAGGGGATTACCGCCGCGCCCAGCAGCGCTACCGCCAGCGCAATCAGGCGGTAAATGCGACGATAATAGCCCAGCAGGTGCTGAATTTCGCCCGTGTCGCCCCGGTGCAGCGGTGCGTACAAGCTGTACACCAGCACGTTGCCCACGCCCAGTTCCGCCAGTGACAGCATGGCCAGAATGTTGCTGTACAGCCCGTTGACACCCGTATAATCCGCGCCCAGCCGGCGCACAAACACCGTTCGCACGGCAAAAGCCAGCAGCAGCGTGACCACCTGCCGTACTGCGCCTACACCGATGTTGCGCGCCGTGTTTTCGCTCCTTGATGCTGTGTTCATGATTCCTCTCCGCCTGTTTTGCCTGTCTGCTCCTGCGCCGCGTCCTCCGGCTGCCACTTGCCCAGCAGTCCCAGAAACAGTATGTTCAGGAAAACGCCCTCCGTGTTGATGCACAGGAAATACAGCAGGAAAACGCCCAGCACATACAGCAGCCGCGCCTTGGCGAATTTGGTGCGGATACCGCGGTACGTCAGCCACAGCCAAACTGCCGGGAGAATCAACCCTGTATCCATGACGAAGGCGGCAAAGCCGTTGGAAATGTTCTGCACCCTGTGTTCCAGCAGAATTTCCGCCTTTCGCTCCGAGAAAACGCCCTGTCCCGCAATGGGGGATTCCAGCCCGATTTCAAAGCCGCTGATGGTGTCGTTCCACCGCGTGTAGAACGAACCACCGGAATTTCGCCCGATAATCTTCTTTTCCACCACGCCCGTGGCAGACTCGATGACAAACAGCAAAATCAGCCCAACGAACGCCGCCATCTTGATGCTGCGCGCCATTTTCCTGCCCTTTTTGCGGAAGGCCACCGTCAGCAGCACAACGCCCAGACAAATAAAGCCTGTTGTGGACAGCGTGCTGAGGATGGTAACAATCAGCAGCGCAATTGCCCAGCAGTATTTCTTCTTGCTCATGCCCATGCGCGTTTCGTCGCTCATCAGGAACAGCAGCGCGAAGTTCAGGAAAATCTGGTGGCTGCCCGGTTCGTTGAACATGCCCGCGTTGCGGTGGAAAACCGGGATGTTCAGCCAGCCTAAGGTGAAATAAGGCGTCAAGTAAAATCCGTTGACGCTGGAAACTTCGTAGTGCAGCAGCGGCAGCGGCAGCGACAGCAAATCGCCGATGACGAAGGAAATCAGGCTGATGGCCGCCTCTGCCAGCATGACTTTGGTATACAGCCGCATATACGTCCGATACCCGATGCAGCTTTGCAGAACCAGCACATAGCCGATGTTGCAAAGCCAAATGACAATATCGTTGATGTGGATGCCGTTCTGCGGGTTGACGAAGCTCGTCAGCAGCAGCGCCGCCGTCAGCAGCAGCGTCAGGCGTACATTCTGGACGCTGATTTTCGGATGATGCGCCCGCGTCAGCAGCAGAATCGACGCAATCAGCATGGCTGCCATCAGCGGCATCCGCAGCACCTGAAAATACAGCGAGCCCATGCCCAGCACGCCAATCAGCACACAGAGTGCATCCACATGGTTCTTTGTGATTCGGATTTTCATCGTGCAATCTCCGTATAAATCTGAAGTAGTATCTCCAGATTCTTCTGCGCATCATGCGTTTTTCCGGCGTGTTCCCGTCCGGCGCGCGCCATCCGCGCCGCTTTTTCCGGATGCGCGAACATCTCGCAGATATCATGCGCCAGCAAATGCGGGTCGTCTGCCGGATAAATCAGCCCTTCCACGCCGTGCGTCATCAGACAGCGCACGCCGCCGACATCCGACGCAATGCACGGTACGCCAAGCAGCATCGCCTCGCCCAGCGAATTGGGGGAGTTTTCAATGCTCGACGGCAGCACAAACACCTGACTTTTTAGATACCGCTCCTTCATTTGCTGTGCATTCAGGCTGCCGGTAAAAACAACATGACCGTAGAGGTCGTTTTCGCGCAGCAGACGGTGGATGTACCGTTCATAGGCATTGCGCGCAAGCGACGGAATGCGCCCATAGTCCTTGCGTCCCACATAGAGCTTGACATCGGGATAGCGCTTGCGGACAATCGCCAGCGCCTGCAATAGGAGATGCAGCCCCTTGAGCGGCACATGCGCCTGACTGCAGAAGAGACTGTGCGGCTCGCAGCTGTTCAGCGACCATTCGCCGGTGTAGAACTCGTCCCGCAGCGTTTCGTTGTTGAAATGATAGGCCGACTGCGGGGCAAGCTCCGCCATGCAGGCAGCATCCCAGTCGGTGCGCCCGATGACGTGCTGCACCCTGCGCAGGGCTTCCTGTTCATACTGCCCGACGCGGCGGTAGATTGCTTCCTGCCGGACGATATTGCCCTTCACCAAGTCCTTCAGCGTGTGCCCGTGGCAGACGTGTTCCGGCAGATAAGCGCGATAATGCTCCGCGTATATGGACAGAAGCCCCTGAATGGAAATTACAATCCGCTCGCGCATCCCCATGTGTTCCGCCGCGTCAACCATGGCCAGCGTGTGCTGATTTTCCGTGCCCCAGAGGTGAATGACATCCGGCTGCTCTTTGCGCAGAATATCCTCCAGCTGCCGGGTGTAGGCTTCGCCGCAGCGCTGCGTAGGGCGTGTGGGGTTGACAAGCCCGTAATAGCGGTAGCCGTCCACTTCGCCCGTCAGCGCTTTCGGCGCGTCAAACACATACGTCAGCGCCACATCCGGCAGCTGCGTCAGCCGCCGCGACAGCCCGACCAGCCAGCCCACGATATACACCGGGGGAAGCGATTCTTTTTCCGCAATGGCAGGGAGGATAATATTCCCCATCCACATGACCTTCACGCTCCAGCCCCTCCTTTCACTTTGCGCTGTGCGGCATGGTTATTCCACCGCGCCCCGCGTCAGAAAATCCCGCAGCTTTTCCCGCTCCTGCGCCTGCGATTGGCAGTAGCGCGCAATGTTGCGCACATAGCGGTCATGCACGGCTTCATCCAGCAGCCTTTCCGGCGCAAAATCCGCCATGCTGGATACCGTTTTGCCCAATTCGTTTGCTTCCACCATTTGCAGCGTCCCGCAGCGGCTGCCCACAATCGGCACGCCCCGGAAGAGAATATCGAACACAACGCCGCTGCTGTGCAGGGAGTAATTCTCCGAATAGTTTAGGATGCAGTAGCGGCATTGGCGAATCGCCTCGTCATACGCCGCTTCGGACAGGTATTCCAGCCGCAGCTCGATGTTCTTCGCGCCCGCGCAGACTGCCCGCAGCTCCGTTTCCAGCGGCGCTTCCTGCACCCGACCCGCAATCAGCACCCGATACGGCGTGTTCCGCAGCTGTTTTGCCGCCTCAACGACGCCCTTGTCCGATGTAATCAGCCCGACCATGCCGAAATCATAGCGCTTCTGCGCATACGGCACAGGCGGCTGCATCGTTCCTGTGCTGATGTAATCGGATACGACGCACATCGGCCGCCCATACGCCGCGCCAATGGCTGCATTGGGGCAGATAACGCCGCTGATTTTCCGCCTGCACAGCGCATACAGCCCCCGCTTCAGCACCGAATTGACGCCGTCGGTGCTGTATTGGATGGCGTAGACCCGCGTTTCTTTCTTCTTGAACAGCGCAAGCCCCAGATACGCTGTTGCGACGGCGCTGCACTGGAGGACAATCACGTCATCCTGCGCTTCCCGCAGCAGCGCGCGCACGTTCTGGAACACGGCGCGTTTGTTGCGCGCCGCCGAACTGCCCACGATGTAATCATGCGGCAGACGAATCAGCTTGTCCCCGAAGCGGTCGCCGTACACCGGCCCGCCCGCAATGCGCACATCCATCTCCGCGCCGAACAGGTCAAGATAATTCTGCGCGACGGTGAAATAATGCCCAGCGGCAATGCCGTCTGTGCTGGTGCTCCGTACATCTGCCACAATCAGCCGCATGATGGTTCGTTCCTTTCGCCGCTTTTCTGCATCGCCTTGCTGTAAATCGCCATCAGCTGACGATAATTTGCTTCCGCCGTGAAATTCTCCTGATACGTTTTCAGCGCGCCTTCGCTGACGGATTCCGCGTGCTGCAGTCGGTTGAGCGTCTGTGACAGCTGTTCCGCCGAGTCCGCCGGAAACTTGAAGCCCGTCACGCCGTCCGAAATCAGGGAACCCGCGTTGCCTAAATCCGAGCAAATCACCGGCGTGGCGACGCTGAAGGCTTCCACAATTGTCATCGGGAAGCCTTCATACCACTGTGTCGGCAGAATCAGCGCCTTGGACTGCCCCATCAGCGCCCGTGCCGCCGAATTTGGCACAAAGCCGCGCAGCTCCACCTGCTTCAGCTTTTCCCGCGTCAGATATTCGCGGCACCATGCTTCCTCCGACCCTGTACCACAGATGATCAGCTTCATGCCCCCGCCTGAACGCTCGTAGCGCGCCCACGCTTCCAGCAGCAGCCGAATGCCCTTGAGCGCATCCAGCCGCCCGATGTACACCACCTGATTTTCGCGCGCCGCGTATGGCACAATCGTCTCCGACGGTTCCACAAAGTTCGGCTTTACGGACACGTTTTCTGGCGGAATCTGCTCAAGCGCCAGCAGCTTCTGGCGGTTGAAGTCCGTCAGCGTGATGTAATGCAGGCGGCTGTACGTTTTGAGGGCGCGGTGCAAACGTGTGCTGAGCACGCAGAGCACCGTCTGCAGGCGGCTGCCGCGGTAGCAGCGGTGCTTCACCGCGCAGTGCAGCCCCTTTTTCGTGCAATCCTCGCAGATATGGCCGTCGCGGTAGAAAAGCGCGTTCGGGCAGAGCAGACGGAAGTTGTGCACCGTCTGCACCACGGGAACGCCCTCGCGCAATGCCGCGTAATACACTGCCGGGCCAATCAGCGGCAGCGTGTTGTGCACATGCACCAGCGAAATCCGGTTTTCGCGGATGCTCCGCCGAACCTCGCGGTATGTACGGATGCTGAAAAACATCCCCAGCGCACTGCGGATTTTCTCCAGCGCTCCCATGCGCGAAATTTCCTCGTTCCGCCGCACATACAGCGCCGCAGCGTGACCGTGCGTTTCCAGCAGGTGCTTCTCGTTCGCCACAACGACATCCTCGCCGCCGGGAACCTGATAATAGTCGTGTACCAGCAGTACAGCGGGCTGTTTTGTCGCTTGCTGCATTTACTTTCTCCTGATGGCCGCGTTCCAGATGAATTTCAGATTCGTACTCCAGTAGCGCTGGAATAGCCGCTTCGGGTCTTGCATCAGGCGATAGAGCCATTCCAAGCTGTGCTTCTGCATCCATAACGGGGCGCGCTTGACGTTGCCCGAAAAGAAATCAAAGCCCGCGCCGACCCCAATCATCAGCCCGTGCACACGCCCTTGGTGCGCCGCCATCCAGCGCTCCTGCTTCGGCGCTCCCAGCCCGACCCACACAAAATCCGGCTGCGCCTGATTGATGCGTGCCACGGCAAGCGCATCTTCCTCCGGTGTCAGTTCGCGGAAAGGCGGCACGTCTGTGCCCGCAATTACCAGCCCCGGATACTCCTGCTGCAGGCGCGTAATCATTTTCTCCTGCACTTCCTGCGTGCTGCCGTAGAAATAATGCCGCCAGCCGTGTGCCGTGGACTGCCGAAAGACCTCCATCATCAGGTCAGGCCCGGTTGTCCGCTGAATCTGCGGATACCCGCGCCGCCGCGCCTCCTGCGCCAGCGGATTGCCATCCGGAATCGCCATCAAACCGCCGTTCTGCACGGCACGGTAGTCCGCATCCTCGTAACTGACGACGGTTGTATGTACATTCGATACGCAGATGTAATCTCCCTGCAATTGATGAATATTCTGCGCCAAATATTTCAGCAGCCAATTCATGTTGATGACAGCAATATTGACCCCTAAAATCGGACAGACCGGAATTTCACGCTTGTCCACTTTGCGGCAGTACTGCGCTGCTCCTTCGTGCGCCGTGGCAAACACCCCTTTCCCCACTTCCCCAGCAAGAAACCTTGAATCATAAATTACCATTTTCATTATAACGCAAACATCAGTAATTTGCAAGCATTTCCATTTCAGACGATGAAGAAATTTCCTTTTTTTCTGCGGATGAATTGCCGCCCCGTATTCGTTCTTTCATTAGCATACCAATGCGAAAGGAGTATTCTTTATGAAGAACTGTATTTCCCGTTTCTGCCTGCTTGCCTTGCTTCTCCTGATGACCATCGCCCCTGTCCGCGCGGAAATTATCGGGCAGACGACGGAGAACGAGTACATCCACCGCCTGATTGCGGACAACGGGCAGGAACTCTGCTTCGTGTCCGGCGAGAAAGACCCGTGCCTTTCCTATGCGGATGTCAACTTCGACGGCATCAACGATGTGGTGATACTGACACAGCGCGGCGCGAGCAATTTCGTCTACCAGTTTTTCATTTTTGATGGCGAACAGTATGTTCTCTGTCCGCTGACGTTCACGAATTACGACCTTGATGCGGAACACAAGATTGTAAGGAGTTCTGTGAATGGCGGCTTGGCGGGCGGCATTCACAGAGAAACGCTGTACCGTTTTGATGGGACGGAGGCGGTGCTGCTGCGCTGGGCAGTCGGCGAGGAGAAAGAGGACTGGACGTTCGACGCGGATGGTTATACCGTCCGGCACTACAATGATGTGTTGACCCTGCAGGTTTGGGAACATGATCCGGATATGGACGGCATCCTGATTTTTGAGCAGGATGTATCTACTGAAGATGAAAATGCGCTGAGGGAAGCGTTTCAAGCGGAAAATGACGCGCTCTGGTCGGGCATCCGCTAAGGCACCACCGCACAATTCGGAGGCGCGGCTGGCGATGTCTTTTCTGCCATCTGCGGCATGCAAATTCCTCGATTTACCGCCAGTAAATCTTCGAAATTTGCATTTGTATCTGACGAAAAATCCATTCGCCAGCCGACCACCTCATTTGTGCTGTGCGGTGTTACCTTAAAAAGTTAGTCACATCGAACGAAACCGCTTGACAATCCGCCGCGCTGGTGCTATCATTCATATACCCCAATGGGGTATATTGCATTCATCGAAAGGATGAGGGCTGATGACAAAAACGACGCTGAAAATTGACGGCATGATGTGCGGCATGTGCGAGAGCCATGTCAACGACGCAATCCGCAAGGCTTTCCCGGCGGTCAAGAAGGTGACTTCCTCCCACGGCAAAGGTGAAACGGTGGTCATTTCCGAAAATCCGCTGGACGAAGCGCAGGTGAAAGCTGCGATTGCCGCGACGGGCTATGATTTCAAAGGCATGTCAAGCGAGCCGTATCAGAAGAAGCGTTTCCTTTTCTTCTGATGCTTTCATTCGCATGCTTTCATTCGCACAACAAAAAGCAGGGCTGTCTCCGGCGTGGAGGTAGTCCTGCTTTTTGTTTTCTGTGTTAGTTGATTTTTGTCGTGCAGGGGGCTTCACCTCTGTGGAGGCGACAAGGAGGCATGAAAACAGATGAAGTCAGCGCTCGCCCCCCTGACCCCTTCGCTATTTCCCCCACTTGATATGCTTCATGTGCTTCATCACCAGCGTGGCGCTCACGCCGGTCAGCGCGCCGAAGAGAATGCCGCTGAGCATCAGGACAGCCATGTAGTACGCCAATTGCGACGTGTGGAGGATAATCATCGCCATCACGATTTGCCCGACGTTGTGCATCACGCCGCCGACAATGCTGACCGTGACCGGGTGCATCCACTTCATGCGCGAAAGGAGACACATGCTTGCCAGCGACAGCACACCGCCTGCCAGTGCGTACGGCAGCGCCGCCACGCCGCCCAAAAACAGCGAGGACAGCACCACTTTCAGCAGCATCAGCACCCACGCCGTCGGCAGGGACAGCATGTAGACCGCGAAAATCAGCACGCCGTTGCTTAAACCCAGCTTGATGCCCGGTACGCCCAGCAGCGGCGGAAACAGGCTCTCCACCCAGCCCAGCACCAGCATCAGCGTCAGCAGCACACTGCACAGCGCAAGCTGTTTTGTGGTGATTTGCTGCTTATTCATTTGCTGCGTCCTCCTGCACGGTCGTCAGCCAGTCCATCAATTCGTCGCGGCTGTACAGCTGGAGCGTCACCTGATTCGGCAGACAGATAATCATGTTGCCCAGAATGCGTGTGTCCTTGTTTTCCAGCGTCACTTCGCCCTGCTCCACGCAATCCTGATTGTCGCAGTTCGCCTCGTGCATGTCGATGCTTGTCGGGGTGACATGGACGATGTTGATGCAGTCGCCGTGGCGGAGGCGATAATAGCCCTCTTCGGTCAGCGGAATCGGCTGATACGTTTTGTCACCGACGGTGACGACGAGGAATGCTTTCACCTGCGACAGGTCGGGGGTGGCGGTGGCTTCGGGGGCGTCCGTGACTTCCGGCGCGGCAGCCGCTTCCGGTGCCGCGGTGATTTCGGGGGTCGCCGCTGCCTCCGGTGTGCTGGTCGCAAGCTCTGTCGGCGCCTCGGTCGGCGCTTCGGTCGGCGCATCCGTTGCGGTCAGGGGCAGCAAAGGCGCATTGGCGTCTACATTCGCGGGCGCGTTCCTCCGCAGCACAACCATCAGCACCGCCACAATCAGCAGCAGCGCTGCCACAATCAGCACATTGCACCACAGGCCATTCCGCTTCGCCTTGGAATTCGTTTCCTTCTTCATACCCGCTCCGCACAATCCTTTCGTTATTGAGTATCCCCATCATACAACGCCGAGTCGGATTCGTCAAGGGGCGCGCGCGCAGGTGTTACAAACTTGTCACAAAGCGGCGAATCCATCCCGATGTCAGCAGGCACTTTTGCCCGTTTTATTGGAAGCGGAACGCATTAGTCCGCGCCGCCCCATGGCAACGAAACCGACAATATCCGCAATCAGCCAGCCCACCGGAATTGCCAGCCAAATCGCCATCATGCCGAAATGCGGCGCGAAGGCGTAGGACAGCACAACGCGCAGCCCAAGCGAAAGCACCGTCAGGACGATGCTCATGCCCGCCTGCTCCAAACCGCGGAAAATGGCATAAAGCAGGAACAGGAAGCCGATGCCGATGTAGCACAGCCCCTCGGTGCGCAGGTACGTTACGCCGATGGAAAGAGACTCTGCCGATGCATTCTCGAGGAACACGAGCAGCAGCGGCTCAGCGAAAATCGCCACGAGCGCGGAGACAATCAGGCAGAAGCCGCCGGAAAGCAGGAACGCTGTGCGGATGCCGTGACGGAGGCGCTGCGGCTGATTCGCCCCCTGATTCTGGGCGACGAAGGTCGCGAAGCCGTTGCCGAAGTCCTGCGCGGGGCTGTACGCCAGCGAGTCAATCTTCACGCCGGCGGTGAATGCCGCCATCGCTGCCAGACCGAAGCTGTTCACGAGACTCTGCACACACAGGATGCCGAAATTCATGATGGACTGCTGAATGCTGGTCATGGCAGAGACGGAGAAGATGCGCCTGAACAGCGCACGGTCGGGGCGCAGGTCGTGCTGCGAGGGCGTCAGCGCCGGAACGCGGAAGAGCACATAACCTAAGCACAGGAAACCGGACAGTACTTGCGAAATCAGCGTCGCGACGGCAGCGCCCGCCACGCCCCACGGCAGCACCGCCACGAACAGAAAGTCCAGCGCGACGTTCGTCAGCGACGAAATCAGCAGGAAAACCAGCGGCGCGGTTGAATTGCCAACGGCGCGGAGCATACACGCTCCGAAGTTATACAGGAACGTCGGGATGATACCGATGAACACAATCAAGAGGTAGCAGGAGAGAACGCCCTGCGCTTCAGGCGGAATGCGCAGGAGCGTCATCATGACGGGCAGGAGCGCGTAGGACAGGATGGTCAGCAGCGCCGATACGCCCGCAATCAGCACAAACGCATTGCCGACCGCCTTGCGCACGCCGGCATCGTCTTTCTGCCCGAAAAGCTGGCTGACAACCACGCCGCTGCCCATGCACAGCCCGGTGACGATGCTCGTGAGCAGAATCATGACGGAAAACGCGCTGCCGACGGCGGCAAGGGCGATTTCACCGCAGTATCGCCCGACGACGAAGGTGTCCACGAGGTTATAAAGCTGCTGGAGCAGATTGCCCGCCATCAGCGGCAGAGAAAAACGGAGCAGTCCGCGGAAAATCGAACCATGGGTCAGGTCAACATTCATAATGCGGGAATTCTCCTGTTACTATATATTTGCCCCTTGATTTATGGCAGCCAGCCATAGGCATG
>ERZ779876.1623-NODE-1623-length-18712-cov-3.465241_pt1 | contig 18712 bp, 15 predicted proteins | sample MGYA00511068_ERZ779876 | MGnify/ENA primary metagenome ERZ779876 (study PRJEB29588, sample SAMEA1970858) | human gut metagenome | biome: human gut; feature: human-associated habitat; material: faeces | place: Denmark | collected 2008/2010 ...
ACAAGGGCTATGCCCGAAAATGAAAAACCACCCGCTATGCGGGTGGATGATTATTAAGGGCGAAATTTTTATGTTCGATTTTGTAGATGAACAATGGGTATTTTCCGATACTGAATAGACTTGAACTCCCGTGAGAACAAAAACGCCCCAAACACACAGCACAGAGAAAGAAAAGCTCTGTACTTTTTTTATGCCCAAAATAAGGAGATACAATGAAACCTACAACGGATATAGAGCAAGTGAAATCGGTGGCTCGTGCCCTGTTGATGACGGAGGTAAATAAGACACCTTACTCCCCCGATAGTGGTACAGCACCCATTCACCTCGTCCGGCTTTGTGGCAACAACGAAGGACGGAGTGATGCAGCTTTTAGACATAACCGAGAGCGAAGAAAATCTGCAGGCGTGGCAAGTCTTTATGCGAAAGCAAATAAATATCACCGATAACGCCTACGAGATTTATATGATGACGAACAAGCCCTACAGCTTGACCTTCCTAAAATACGCCTCTCCATATTTATGAAAAGCAGATTTTTCAAAAATCCTTGCCGATGCGTGAATCAGATCGGAAAACCCGAATTGCGATACCAACGTAAGCAAAAGCAAATTAATATCAATGTTCAAGCAAGCCGATCCCAACGAGCTTATGGAATACGGCAATATTTAGGCATACAGTACTCCATGTCGGAAGAACGTAAAACCGAATTGCTCCGCAATTTCGTGGGATGGTTTCTCGACCATCAAACGAGCGACGAGGGCTTATTCCGTGACCTTCACGTGGAAATTGGTATGACAAAAAAGGAACTGCACGATTACGGCATTGATATCGACAAGCAGTTTGAACAGGCAGAAAAAGAACACGAAAAAGAGGTCGACGAAGCCACCGATATGATTACCGCAGAGGACATCGTGGAACAAGCGGTATATGCGGCGAACGCCCCCGAATGCTGTGCAGATAAGCACGCCGAGTATATACTCTCCATGCTCGGCGCAAACATCGTGGACGAGGATATGTACCACGACGAGGATGAATGCCCGAATATAAGGCAAGCCGTCATCGAAAGCGTAAAAACGGAATATGACTTATACGAAGGAGAGCTTATGAAAGGAACGCCCGAAACGGTATACGCGCATAGTCACGAAACGACCGTCAAATCCTATTTACGGGATACGATCTGCGAGGACTGCGAGCTTGACGGCGAGGCCTACCGAGCTTTGTATGAGGACAAGGGCAATATCCTTCGGGATCTGCATGAGGATTATATAAGTGAGCCGGAGGCAAGTATGGCAACGCTTGACGACCGAGTGGAATTTATTGAGGATTACTGCCACAGATACCACGCAGAGATTATGCTCGGCAATACCGAAAGCACGCAGACTATGAATTGAATACCCCTGTCCGCATATCGCTTTGGCAAGCAAAAAACGCTATCTGAAGTAAAAATAACCCCATAAAATGCTGTAACCCAATTTTTGAAACAGGGTTATTCTGCCGCTGAAAAGTTCTTCAAAGCCGGAAAACAACGAAAATTTACACTTTTAACCCATAAAATCTTGTAACCCTGCTTGACATAAAGGTTAAAATAGGTTAAAATAGGTTATAATAGGTTATGGTAGGTTAAAACAAACGGGAGGCGTATGGATATGGATAGTATTTACGAATTAGAAAACGAGATCGCTTTGTTGCCCAAGGGTTATATCTCCAATAAAAAGATTGGCGGCAAGGTACGGCATTATCTGCAATGGTCGGAAAACGGAAAAACCAAAAGTCAGTATATTCCGGACGACGAATACGAAGCAATAAAGGAAGGGATAGCCAAACGGAAAGAGCTTGAAAAGAGATTAAAGGCTCTTAAGAGAGAGGCTTTGATCTATCCGAAGAAACAAGCGAACTATGAAATGAACGTCGTTGTCGGGCAAGAGCTGAAAAGAATGGTTGCCTATGCAAAGCAATGGGATAAGAGAGATTGCTATTCTTCTCTGCTGCGTTATTTATATAAGGACGAAACACCGAGAGTATGCTCGATATACGGTTTGAGAAGAACGGGCAAAACCACGATGCTGTATCAGGCGATAGGCGAGATGAGCGACGAGCATTTCAGGCAAGCGGCATATATCAAAGCTCGAAAAGGACAGTCCATGTCTATGCTTGACAGGGATTTAAACAAGCTAATGCAAAACGGGTATAACTATATATTCATCGACGAAGTAACCTTTTTAGAGGATTTCGTAGATACGGCATCCGTCCTGTCCGACATTTATGCTGCTATGGGAATAAGAATCGTATTATCGGGAACGGACTCCCTGGGTTTTTGGCTTGCAATGCACGAGGAGCTGTATGACAGGACGTATATGATACACACCACGTGGATTTCGTATGGCGAACACGCAAGGCTGTTGGGGATAGACGATATAGACGAATATATCCGATACGGCGGTACGCTTCGTGTAGGCGAAACGGATTTCGAGAATGAGGAATTAAAAAGTGAGGAGGTCTCATTCAGAGATGACGAGTCCACGAGAAGGTATATCGACACGGCGATCTGCGGAAACATTCAGCACAGCCTAAAATGCTACCAAAGCGGTAGGCATTTCAGGCATTTGGAGGATCTCTACGATAAAAACGAACTGACGAATGCCATCAATCGAGTCATAGAGGACATTAACCATAGGTTTGTATTAAGTGTATTGGAGGAAGATTTTTCCTCGAACGATCTATCGCTTGCAAAGAGAAATCTTACACAAAGCAAAAATGCGCGGCAGCACGGATATATTTTAGACGATATAGACGTACAAGCGGTAACCGAACGCTTGATGGGGATCTTAAATATACGCAACAGATCAAGCCTAACCGTTGAGATTACCGAAGCGCACGCCTATGAGATTGAGGAATATCTGAAAGCATTGGAGCTTATCGAATACTGCCCCGTTAAGACGATGGCTCCGGGCAAGCCGGAGGATGACAAGCAAAACATTTTGTTTCTCCAACCCGGTATGAGATACTGCCAAGCGCAAGCTCTGGTGTATTCATTGGGAAAGGACGAAATCTTCTCAAGCCTTGATGAATCGGGGCGCAAGTATGTATGCGACCGTATTTTGAATGAAGTCAAGGGCAGAATGCTTGAAGAAATCGTTTTATATGAAACGATGAAAAAATTAAACGAGAGATATAGCGTATTCAAGCTCTCCTTCCTTGTAGGCGAATTCGATATGGTCGTATACGATAAGCAAGAGCATTGCTGTGATATTTACGAAATCAAGCATAGCGATAAGATGGTATACGATCAGACCAGACACCTTACGGACGAAGAAAAGATAGCCTTGACGGAACGGCGGTTTGGCGAGATAAAAGGAAGATACGTTCTCTACCGTGGAGAAACGGCAGAAAACGAAATGGGTATCCTGTATAGGAACGTCTCCGATTACTTGAAAGGTCTTCCCGATACGGCTATGCCCGAGGACATCGGACAGGATATTGACGAAGAAGAAGGTCAAGGATTTAAACACAAAATGTAACGAACAAAACCAAATAAAGACCAAAAGGTCGTGTTGCGATAAGCAATGCGACCTTTTTGTATATCGAAAACCCCGCCATAGTGGCGGGGTTCAAAAAAGGTTAACCGATGTAGAAAGACAAAAGAACTCCGATTGTGTTAGAATAGAAGCGACCTGCCAGTCGCAAACAAGAAATAACACAATCGGAGGACATTATAATGAGTGAACAAAATAACGTCAAGAATAGTTTAGCACATACGAAGTGGAATTGCAAGTATCACATAGTATTTGCGCCAAAGTATCGACGAAAAGTATTTTATGAGGAAAAGAGAGCGGAAATAAGAGAAATACTGCGGACGTTGTGTCAGTGGAAAGGTGTAGAAATAGTCGAGGGAGAGATATGCCCCGATCATATACATCTGCTGCTGAGTATACCACCCAAAATTAGCGTTTCCGGGTTTATGGGGTATCTGAAAGGGAAGAGTAGTTTGATGATATTTCAAAAATGGGGAAACATGAAATTTGCGTACCGGAATCGCGAATTTTGGTGCAAAGGCTATTACGTGGATACGGTAGGCAAGAATACGGCAGCAATAAAGCAGTATATAGCGGAACAGTTAAAAGCGGATAAAGAGAGCGATCAATTAAGTATCTTCGACCCGCAAGACCCTTTTAAGGGCGGCAAGTAACAGGCGCAGGCTGGCAGGCGTTTTTATGCGCACTTGTGCGCAAGCTGGTAGTATTAGGGCTATGCCCGAAACTGAAATACCACGCGCTACGCGCGTGGATATTTATTATTTATACGGTTTCAATGGGAGTAAATTCCGATTATTCAACCTCGGCGCGTTTGGGAAATATTCAGATAAACGCCATCAGCCCGAACACTATGCCCAAAGCCGCGCCCGCGAGCAGGTCGGAGGGGTAATGAATCCCCGCGGCAAAGCGCACGTACCCGAGCAGCGTGCCCGCAAGCAGCACCGCGGCGCCCGCCCATACGCAATAAGGCAACAGCACCGTGCCGATGACAAACGCCGAAGCGACGTGGCGGCTGGGAAACGAATGGCCGCGTTTTTTCTTTTGAATGACGGGAAATATTCCGCCCGCCTCGTAGGGGCGTTTGCGGTCGATCAGGTTGCGCAGGAGAGACACCGCGAACAGGCATAAAAGGGGAACGCCGAGGATACGCACGACGTCCGCGCGAACGGGATTATGTATAATCAGCTCGAACAGACACAAAAAAGCGTAGGCGAGAAACACCGCCGCGGTGAGCACGTAATTGGCGATAAAGAGCGTTTTTCTCGCCCACGGCCGCTTGCGGTAAAAGGCCGCCTGCCGTTCGTAAAGTTTTTGATAAAGGTCGCGTATCATGGAATAAGTATAACACATCCGATAAAATTATGCAAGGGATTTCCCCTTTTTATGCGCAAAACGGAACCTCCCGAAAGGGGGAATTCGGGAGATCCCGCCCACAGGCCCGCGGTGACACAGCCTTTAACGGCCGCGGGCCGCATTTCCGCTCCGTCTGCCGCGCAGGGCCGCAGACGAGAAGAAAAAGAGATTTATTCGATTATTCCTTGCGGTTGCCCGGTACTTTGTCCGCCAGCATGGGCGGCACTTCCTCGTAGTCTAAAAATTCCGCGGCGAATTTTCCGCTTCCGCGCGTCAGCGAACGGAGCTCCATCGTGTATTTCTTGATTTCCGCCTGCGGCACTTCCGCCGTGACAATCGTCAGCTCGTTTTCCGTCGTCGTGCCCATGATACGGCCGCGGCGCTTGTTGATGTCGCCCATCACGTCGCCGAGATAGTCCCCGGGCACGGCGATTTTTAAGCGGTAAATCGGCTCTAAAAGCACGGGTGAGGCGTTTTTCAGCCCTTCCTTGAAGGCGAGCGAGGCTGCCGCTTTGAAGGCCATTTCCGAGCTATCAACCTCGTGGTAACTGCCGTCGTAAAGCACTGCCTTCAAGCCCGTGACGGGATAGCCCGCCAGCGGACCAGAAACGAGGCTTTCGCGCAGACCTTTTTCCACGGCGGGGAAATACTGCTTGGGCACGGCTCCGCCGACCACCTCTTCGTCAAATATAAATGGTTCGCCGCAGGGCTCGAAACGGATTTTACAATGCCCGTACTGTCCGTGTCCGCCCGTCTGCTTCTTGTATTTGCCCTCCGCGGAGGCGGCGGCGCGAATGGTTTCGCGGTAGGCGATTTTCGGCTCGGTGAGCTTCATATCCACGCCGTAGCGTGTTTTCACCTTTTTGACGAGCATTTCGATTTGCGTGTCGCCCTGTCCGCCGATGAGGATTTCGCCCGTTTCCGCGTTCTTTTCGACGGAGAACGTGTAGTCCTCCTCCGCCAGCTTGCTCAAGCCCGCAAAAACTTTGTCCTCCTCGCCCTTCTTTTCGGCCGAGACGGCCATGAACAGCGTGGGCTTGGGAAAATGTATGGCGTCGAATTTTACTTTCGCGTTTATATCGCATAAGGTGTCGCCCGTCGAGGTGACGCCGAGCTTATTCACCGCGCCGATGTCGCCCGCCGAAAGTTCGGAGACGGGCTCCGTCTTTTTGCCGCGCAGGACATATACCTGACCGATTCGCTCCTCCCTTTCCGCGTTGGCGTTCCATACCGTGCTGCCGCTTTTGAGCGCGCCGCGGAACACCTTGAGATAGCTGAGCTTTCCCGAATAGGGGTCGATGACCGTCTTGAACACCTGTGCGGCGAGGGGCGCCGCGGGATCGGGCTGAATATTTACCACCTTATCGGCCGCAAGGTCGGTGGCGAGCGTATTGGTGCGCTCGTTTGCCTGGGGCATGTATGCGACGATTTCGTTTAAGAGGTTGATCACGCCGCGGTTTTGCAGCGCGCTGCCCGCCATGACGGGAATGGTATTTACCGAAGCGATGCCGAGGCGTATGCCGTGAATCGTCTCCTCGCGGGTAAGCTCGCCTGATTCGAAATATTTATCCAGCAGAACCTCGTCGTTTTCGGCGGCGGTCTCCATGAGATTGGCCTGCATTTCCTCCACCTGGGCCTTCAGCTCGTCGGGAATGGGGATTTCCTCCGCGCCGTCCGCGGTGAAGCGGTAGGCTTTTTCCTGAAGGGCGTTGATACAGCCCTGCATTTTTCCGTTTTCCATAATGGGGATCTGAATGGGCGCCAGCTTGCCCGCGTATTTTTCCTTCAGCGCGCGGACGGTGCCGAAATAGTCGGCATTTTCCTTATCCATGCCGTTGATAAAGATAATCAGCGGTTTGCCCAGCCGCAGACAGTAATCCACGACGCTCTCCGCGCCGATGGGCAAAACGCCGTTGGCGCCGATGACGAGAAGCGCGCCGCCCGCGGCCCGCAGGCCTTCGTGGCGCTCGCCCTCGAAGTCGTAAAACCCGGGCAAATCGATGAGGTTGATTTTCGTATCCTTCCACATGAGGTAGGCGCAGGCCGTATAAACGGACATCTTTTTCGATTTTTCGAGATCGTCGAAGTCGGTGACGGTGGTGCCGTCCATAACCTTGCCCTGCCGATCGACCGCGCCGCCGTTAAACAGCATGGCCTCGCAAAGCGTCGTTTTGCCTTCGCCGCTGTGGCCGATCACCGCAATGTTGCGGATATTTTCTCCCGTGATGCTCATGATAGTGTCCCCCTGATTAAAAATTGAATTTTGTTATCAAGAAATGATAACTGTAACCATTATAATATATTCTGCGGCAATTTTCAAGGGGGTTTTGGAAAATTTTTTGAAAAAATTTGTAAAAAAGAGGAATGGGCGGGGCAGGTATGCATTGATTGAAAAAAGAAGCGTTTGCACAATAGGCAAACGCTTCTTTTTTTTGTTAAATACGGAAAGAAAGTTGAAAAAATTCAGAGAGTTTCCAAACGGAGAAGAAAATCCTGACCGTTTTCAAAGCGCAGTTTTATAGCGGTTTCCTCAAGAAAAAGTTTGGCGTTAAGGAAATCTTTTAAGACTATTTCAATTTCCTCTAAAAGTTGCGTCGGGTTTATAAACTCTTTAGAAAGAGCTGCTTTTATTACTTTGTCGTATTCCATGTCTGCCTCCGAATGAAGAATTTTATTGTACTTCTATTATACTACACGATAACTCGCAAAATCAACAAAAATTGTGAGTTATCGTGTAGCTTATTTTGTAGGAGAATGTAAAGATGAGTAATATTTTGTCGAATTTTTCTGAAAGGCTTTCGGAACTGATGTCTGAAGAGGAATTAAATCCCCGTTCCATAGGAGAGGATATCGGGCACAACTTTTATGATTTCTATCATTGGAAAAGTGAAAAAATAAAATATTTGCCTCGACTTCCCGTATTGATTGAAATTGCGGATTATTTTTCCTGTTCGCTGGAGTTTTTGCTGGGAATGGAAGAACAAAACTCTCTTTCCTGCCCTGCTAAAATATTGCCTCCGTTTTCCGAACGTTTCACATGGATAATGCAGAAATCGGGAAAAAAATTTTCTGTTTTGGCAAAAGAAGCGGAGTTGAGCGGAACGAGCGTTCTCTATAATTGGAAAAACGGTGTCACCAAACCGAACGTTTATTCTCTTATTGCCGTTGCCCGCGCTCTTGACTGCTCTCTCGATTATTTGATTGGCAGAGAAATATGAGATTACACGATAAATCGCAAAACGTGAATGTATTGTGAGTTATCGTGTAAGCTAAAAGAGAGGTGCAGAAGATGAGCGACATTGTAAAATTTGGAGAAAGATTATCCGAGCAGATGTTTTATAAGCAGGCGACCCCCGATAGTTTGGCTGAAAGGTTGGGGCTTAATAAATACGATATCTATCATTGGCAGAAAGGAAACGGAAAATTTATGCCTAAGGTAGAGGCGCTGGTAACATTGGCGGACTACTTCGAGTGTTCGATAGAATTTTTGATCGGTTTGGAGGAGGAAAACTCTCTCCCTGAACCCAAAAGAGAACGGCGGCCTTTTTCGGAGCGATTTCCCGCAATCGTAAAAGAAAAAGGGTTTACCTTTTTTAAGCTGAAACAAGAGGCCAAGGTCAGTAATACCACTATATTTTACAATTGGGTCAACGGAAAAACCGAGCCGCGTATCGATACTTTGATTGCGGTTTCTCGGGCATTGGACTGTTCGGTTGATTTCCTGTTGGACAGAGAAGATTAAATTTTTCCGCGGGAAGAAAAAACTCGGGAAGGCGTTTGACAAAAGCAGATAAAGGGGATATAATAGAAAAAACAAAAACGGAGCGCGGAAACAATGCGGGAAGGCGAGCGGACAATTTATTTCGACCATGCGGCGACCACGCCGCTGGACGGCGAGGTTTTTGAAAAAATGCGCCCGTATTATACGGAAAATTTCGGAAACGCCGATTCGCCGCATTCGTTCGGCCGTGCGGCTATGCGCGCGGTTGATGCCGCGCGGGACCGCGTGGCCGAACTCGTCGGTGCGAAGCCCGACGAAATTTATTTCACGTCGGGCGGCACCGAAAGCGACAACTGGGCGATACTCGGGGCCGCCTATGCGCAGAGGAAAAAGGGAAAAACGCGCGTCATCGTCTCTTCGATCGAGCACCACGCCGCGCTCTCTGCGGCGGAGCGTCTGGAAAAAGAGGGCTTCTCCGTCGCCTATCTGCCCGTCAACGCGCGCGGCGAAGCGGAAACGGAGGCTTTGCGCGCTCTGCTTACGCCCGAGACGGGGCTGGTGGCGGTGATGGCGGCGAACAACGAGACGGGCGTCGTCCAGCCCTTTAAAGCGTTGGCGAAGCTGGCGCACGAAAACGGAAGTCTGTTTTTCACCGACGCGGTGCAGGCGGCGCCCTACCTGAAGATAGACGTCGCGGATTGGGGCGCGGATATGCTGTCCTTTTCCGCGCATAAGTTTTACGGCCCGAAGGGCTGCGGGGTGCTTTACGTCAAAAACGGCGTAAGGCCGGGGAAGCTGATTGCGGGCGGCGAACAGGAACGGGGCATGCGCGGCGGTACCCTCAACGTGCCTTCCGTCGTGGGGCTGGCGGCTGCGTATGAAAAAAACGTGCGGGGCATGGTTGAGAATAACGCAAAAATCGAGGGTTTGAAAGCGCTGTTTCTGAAAAAGATATTTTCGGATATAAAGGGTGTGAAGCTCAACGGCGAGGGGGCGGTGCGCCTGCCGTCTATCGTCAATCTCACGTTTGAGGGGATAGACAACGCGGCCTTTTTATACAATATGGACCTGCACGGTGTGGCCGTTGCGGCGGGGTCGGCCTGCGCCTCGGCGTCGGTAAAGCCCAGCCACGTATTGACGGCGATGGGCTTGAGCGAAAAAGACGCGCGTTCGTCCGTGCGCTTCAGCTTCGGCCGCGACAACACGGAGGAGGAAATTTTATACGGCGCGGAGCTGGCGGCGCAAATTGTCGGGAAGCTCCGTTCGTTTGGGAAATAAAAGGAGAAAACATGGTAAAACATATCGTCTGTTTTAAGCTGAAGGACAGAAAGAAAAGCGAGGAGGCGAAAGAGATTTTGCTTTCTATGCGCGGCAAGGTGCCGACTGCGCAGGAAATAGAGGTCGGGGTAGATTTTTTGGACTCCGCGCGTTCGTACGACGTGTTTCTCAGCGTGACGGTCAGGGACGGGCAGGCTTTGACTGAATATCAAAACGATCCCTATCACGTCGGCGTGGTGAAAAAATTTATGCACGAGGAGACGGAAAACTCCGTTGCTGTGGATTTTTACTTCTGACGTTTTGCGGAAAGGGAAAAATCTCCTGCGAAAATTTATGAAAATACGAAAAAATATCCCCTTTATATCTTTACTAATCGGGAAAAATGTGATATAATACGGGTATCAATGAAATCGGAGGTAACCATTATGGCACATAAAATCACGGACGAATGCGTAGCTTGCGGCGCTTGCGCCGATACCTGCCCCGTGGGAGCGATCTCTTTGGGCGATGCGGGCATTTACGTGGTAGATCCCGAGACGTGCGTCGATTGCGGCGCCTGCGAGGATGTCTGCCCCACCGGTGCGGTAAAGGCGGAATAACGACCTAAAAAACGGAAGAGGCGTGGGGCGTCCCGTAAAAAGGATTCCCGCGCCTTTTTTCGCTTTCGGCGGCATGGCTTTCGGGCAGGGGGGTGGGAAACGCTGCTTTCAGCCAGGGGCTTGGGAAGCATGGCTTTCAGCCAGGAGCTTGGAAAACGCTGCTTTCGGACGGGCGGAGGAAAAAATGATTATTCTGATCGGCGGCGAAAGCCACACGGGCAAAACGTTTTTAGCGCAGAGGCTTCTGGAACGGTATTCCTTTCCCTATTTCAGCCTCGACCATCTCAAAATGGGGCTGATCCGCGGGCTTGCGGACTGCGGCTTTACCGCGGAATCCCCCGACGCGCTCATTTCCGAAAAAATGTGGAGGATTGTCGAAGGGATCGTCGTCACCTGCGTGGAAAACGGGCAAAATCTCATCATAGAGGGCTGCTATCTGCCGCCCGAGCGCGTCCGTTTGCTCCTTTCGGACGAGGTCGTCGCCGTGTATCTCGGGCTTTCGGAGGCCTATCTCTCCAAAAATTTCGACGCCCTTTGGAAATACGAAAACGTCGTGGAACATCGGAAGTTTCCCGAGGACAGGCCTCTCGAGGCGTTTATCGCGGGAAATGCGCGGGTTCGGTCGGCGTGCGCCGCGTGGGGGCTTTCCTATTTCGAGGCGGGAGAAACATACGAAAAAATGCAGAAAGACGCAATCGCCTTTCTCGACGGAAAGGCGGGCTTGGCGTGGCGGAAATGAATAAGACGGAGGCAGGTATGCAGCTATCGGAATATGAAGTGGCGGAAGATATGCTCATCGACGGGCTGAAAATTGTTCAGGACACGCGGCTGTACCGCTTTACCTCCGATTCGGTATTGCTGTCCCGTTTCGCGCGCGCGAAGGCGGGGGACAAGGTGGCGGACTTTTGCGCGGGCAGCGGAATCGTCGCGTTTCATTTTTACGCGCTCCATCGTGCGCTTAAGGGATTGGATTTTACGTTGTTTGAAATGCAGAGGCGGTTGTCCGAGCTTTCCGTAAAGACCGCGGCGCTCAACGGGTTCGGCAATTTCGAGGCGGTAAACTGTAAAATTCAGGAGATACCCGAGACGTATCGGGAGAAATTTTCCCTCGTGCTGTGCAACCCGCCCTACGAGCGGGGCGGGCTTGAAAACGACGATTATCAAAAAGCGATCTGCCGCAAGGAGATCACAATCAATCTCGCGGAGATTGCAAGGGCCGCGGCGTTTGCTTTGAGGTTTGGGGGACGGCTGGCCCTGGTAAACCGCGCCGATCGGCTGGCGGAGGTCTGCTACACTTTGCGCGAGGCGGGGATAGAGGTGAAGCGGGTTCAGTTTGTCGCGGGGAAAGCGGGCGCCGCGCCCTATCTTTTAATGGCGGAGGGCGTAAAGGGCGGCCGACCGCATACGGAGCTTTTGCCGACGCTTATCAATAAAAAGGGCTGAGCCTTTGAAACGCCGCCGAATATTTTTCGGCGTAACGTCGTGACGCTTGGCGATAAAAATAACGGGGCGTGCGAAACGTCCCGCGGAAAAACGCGGGAAATCCCCCGAAGGTTTATGAAAAAGCAATATGAAAATTTCCGTAATGTTTCACGGGAAAAAAGAAAGAGGTCGAAAGAGGAGAGGATATGGTATATTTTGTGGCCACGCCGATCGGAAATCTGAAGGACATTACCCTGCGGGCGCTGGAGACTCTGCGCGAAGCGGACGCGATTTTTTGCGAGGATACGCGGCATACGGTGAAGCTGCTCAACGCCTACGAGATTAAAAAGCCGCTCTTTGCCTGTCATAAATTCAACGAAACGGAGGCGGCGGAAAAAATTCTCGCGCTCTCCCGCGAGGAAAAGCGGGTGGCCGTCGTCTCCGATGCGGGTACGCCCGTCGTCTCCGATCCCGGAAACGTCGTCTGCAAGGTGTTGCGCGAGGCGGGCGAGCCGTTTACGCTCATTCCCGGCGCAAGCGCGTTTGTCGCAGCCCTGGTGCTGTCTGCTCTGCCCGCGGACAGGTTTGCGTTTATCGGATTTCTGCCCGATAAGGCGGGCGAAAAGCGCGCGGTGCTCGAAAAATATAAAGATCTGGATATGACGCTGGCATTCCACTGCGCGCCGCAGGACGTGGACAGAGACGTCGCGGCCATGTACGAGACGTTCGGAGACCGCCGCGCCGCCGCAGTGAGAGAAATCACCAAAATTCATGAGGAGAGCGTCGGCTTCCGTCTCTCCGAAGGCCTGCCCGGCGAGAAACGGGGAGAGTACGTTTTGATTGTAGAGGGGGCGGGAGAAAAGGAAAATCCGCTCAACGCACTGCCTCCGCGGGAGCACGTCCTTTATTATATAGAAAGGGGAATGGAGAAAAAAGAAGCGCTCAAGCGCGCCGCAAAGGATCGCGGCGTCTCCAAATCCGAGCTTTATCCCTTCGCTCTCGATTTGTGACGCGCGGGCGGGGAAATCCGTTTTGGGCAGGCTCGCTTTGAAGTGTTCTTTGTATGACGTTTGCTCCGCAACGTTCGGACTTTGGGCTTTTCATTTGTTCCGTAACGTTCGGACTTTGAGCTTTTTCATTTGTTCCGTAACGTTCGGACTTTGAGGTTTTTCATTTGCTCCGTAACGTTCGGACTTTGAGCTTTTTCATTTCCACCCGCAGACTGCCTGCGGGTATTTTTTTGTTTTCGACATTTTTCCCGATTATGTCGCTCCCATTTTTATGAAAACTGTGTAAAAAGTCATAAAAATATATGATAAAATATCTTCATGCGCTTGACTTATGCGGACGGAACCTTTATAATAAAAACACGGAGAGTTAAAGGGCCGCCGTTTTTTTGCCGTCTGAAGGCGGAGCGGCTCAAAAGAAAGAGGAGAAAAAGAAGATATGAAAAGAAGCGGAAGAAACAAATCGGCGTTGATCGTCGCCGCGGTGCTGGGGGCGGGCGCCATGCTTGCGGCTGCGGGGTGTTCCTCCAAAAAAGGCGGGGAGATACGCGCGGAAGGGGAGACGACCATTATTTCCTCGCCCACCAAAACCGCCGCGGAATATACGCCCGAAGAAAACGCCTACGTCCTGGCGGGAAAACTGAAAAGCCTGACTTCCTATCGTACGGAGGTGTCGGGCGAGGTCTCCGCGGGATTCGGCCCGATCAATTATAAGCAGACGATTTCGGATACCCATATCAAAAACGGAGAAGAATCCTTTTTGCAGGCAAAATCCACTTCTGCGCTGGTAAACGTCGGAAAGCAGGCGTTTTTTAAGGGCGACAAGGTGGTGATGCGCGACGCCTCGGACGTTAAAAAGGACGTCTGGTCGGATACGTTTTCCGTCACGACCCTTTCCGATTACCGCACCAACCTGGGTGCGGAGCCCACGGCTCTGTCTAACTATATCCTCAACGACGAGACGATCGTAAAAGCGGAAAAAGTGTCCGTTACGGACGACGTATATACCTTCCGTTACGAGATCGACCCCGTCAAGGGCACCTCGCGCTACGCCGTAAAAATGATGAATTACGGCGGGCTGAAGAATAAGCCCGAATACCAGTCCTGCGTGCTGGAAGTGACGTTCGGCAAGGATTGGCTTCCCATTTCTCTGAAGGCGGAGGATAAGTATAAAATCAATCTGATCGGGGACATGTCCTGCACCTCTACGCTGACGGAAACCTTTTACGACGTCGGCGGGCAGGCGGAGATCCCCCAGGCGGAGCTGTTCCGCGAGAAGCTGGGCGACGATCCCACGGATATCGATCCCGACGATACGGAGGATAAGGACGGACTTTCCGCCTTGGCGGACGCCGTCCTCAACACCGACCTTTCGGGCGGCTTGAAAATCCGCGGCAGCCTGGCCGCAAATATGGGCGAAAGCGAATTGCTGGAGCTGCCCGTTGATGCGTGGTTATCCTTCGATTTGGCGAAATTCGCGTTTCAAGGGCTTTCGGGCGCGTTCCGCGCGCGGATATCCACCGAAGTGATGGGGGTACCCGCAGAGCTTCTCTATACGGGCGACGGTTGGCTCTATACGGCCGTCGGCAGCACCCGTTATAAGTACGAGCTTCCCGATTTGGGAGACGGAATGGATTTGCAGGCGGTGCTCGGGCTGTTTACGGCGGAGAAGCTTCCTCAAAACGGAAATACATATCGATATAAGCTGACGTTGAATGCGAGCATTCTCGATACCGCAAACGCCGCGATAGCCGACTTTGCCGCGGGCCTTTCGGGCCCCGCCAAGGATTTATTCGGCGCATTGTCCCTCAGTGAAGTGAGCGCGACGATATCGGTACATAAAGGCCCCAAGGACGCGGGCACGATTTCCGCGGTGGAGCTCTTTGCCGATTTCGACGCCGCTTCTCTGAAAGCCGACGTTTCCGTCAGCGAAGTGGCGGAGACGCTTCCTTCTGCGGAAGAGCTGGCCGTTTATACGGCGGGCGACGCCGCCAAATTGGCGGAAAATTTCGGCGCGCTGTTTGAAATCGCGGGAAAACTGACCGATTTAGACTGGACGACGGGCATGAATATCACCCTCAATGTCGGACTGGATTCGGATACGGCGGATGCACCGCTTTTATTGTCGTTGGATACCCAGCTTCAAATTTTGCCCGAGGAACTGCTTTCGGGGAATATTTTGGGCGCGCTGCGCTTCCGTACCGCGCTGAATTTATTTATCGTCAATATAGAGCTGTATTACGAAAACGGCATGCTTTATATGATCAATACGAAGCAGAAGGACGGCCAAACTTACGCGACGAGCGTCACTTCCGTCAACGTCGTCGATTCGGTGCTGGGGCTGCTCTCGAACGCGCTGCTGCCGAACGGCTCTCCCTCCGTGGCCGCAACGGCGGAAGGCTTCGATCTGATAGCGGTTTTAGCGGATGCGGCGATGAATGCAAACGTTGAAACTACGCGGAACGATGAGACCGACTCCACCCGTATTCAGATCAATATGAGCCAAAACTTTACCTCGCTGCTGAACACGGGATATCACATGCTTCTCGAGGCGGTACAGGGGATCGATTTGGGGGAAATGCAGGAGCTTTTGGGGGCTATTCTCTCTCTGTTCGATTTTGAAATCGACAGGGCCTGCGTGCGCGCGGACTTCGTCGGAGGCGCCTTGAGCGATGTCTCTTTCCGCCTGATCAACGACGGCACCTCCGCCGTGCTACCCGGCAGCGACCTTGCGTTTGTGCTCGGCGTGACGATGGGCGAAGCGATGGCGGCGGGAGAAATCGATAAGGTGTTCGAGGCTCTGCAGGGCCATCTCGCCGCATACGAGGAGGGGACGGCCGTCCGCGAGGCCGTGGAAAAGCTGAAGGCGGACGGGGTGCGCTATCTCGGCGATTCCTATAAAGCGTTGCTGGACGAAACGGCGGCGGCGTATGATCGGCTTTCCGTCGCCGCGCAATATACGGTGGATTACAGCGGGCTGACCGACCTGATCAAGGATTTCGATACTCTGCGCAAACCCGTGGACGAGTTGCTGGGGTATATCGTCAAGCTCAGGAAAGAAGGAAAAGCGGAAGATTATGAAAAAGCCGCGGAAATTTACGACGAAAAAATTTCCGATCCCAGACAGCTGGAATATCTCGGCCGCTTTGCCGAGGAGGAATATCTCGAACTGCGCCGCAAGTATGAAAAGGACGTAGTGGTGCCCGCACTGAACGAGGAGCTTTCGAAGCTCGACCGCACAAATTATCCCGACGCACGCGATTTGATAACGGCCGCGGCGAAGGCTGAGGCCGTCTATGAAGATCTGCTGGCGGAGAGCAAGGCGCTGGTGACCGATTACGAAGCGATCGAGGCGGCGCGTCAGGCGGTTGCGCCGGACGTTCCCGCGGCGTTTGTCGCGGCGGTGGCGGCCATCGGACCCGTGGAAGAAATAACGGCGGGTGCCGAAACATACGCAAAGATTTTGAAGGCGCAGACCCTCCGCGATTTCATGGCAAACTTTATGGACGCTTCGGCGCTCCAGGCGGCGGACGTCGCGGCGGCGGATACGACATTTACGGCGTGCAAGCAACAACACAGAACTTTGGAAACCGCCTTGGTAAACGGTTTGATTTCCGCAATCGGCAAGGTGGCCTTTACCGACGAATGCCACGGCCTGATCGTCGCGGCGCGCGAGGCCTTCAACGCTCTGCCCGAGGAATATAAAAACTTCTGTTCGAAGCGCTACACGCTTGCGTACGCGGAAGCGGATTACGTCAAATTGGCGATTGCCGCGATCGACGCGGATAATCTGACGCTTGCGGACAAAGCGAAGGTGGAGCTGGCGAGACGGCTGTACGACGAGGCGACCGCTGCCTACGGAAAAAACCTGCTCGCAACGACGATAAACAATCGTCTGGGCGATAGCGAAGCAACCTTGAAAGCATTGGAAAAGGCGATTGCCGAACTCGAAGCGGCGGCGTAAACACGCGGGGCCGAATAACAAAAGCGGAACGGTAAACCGTTTCGCTTTTTTCGTGCTTAAGACATGAAAAGTTTGTTGTTTTTCCGATAATAAAGTACAAAAAAAATCGTTTGAAAAAAGTGAAAATAAACGCTTGTATTTTTTTCGCGGCGGACTTATAATATCACTGCTAAAAGCGGAAAACGCACAAAGTATAGGGGAAAAACAAGGAAAATGAAGGAAAAACTTTTTCATCGGGGCATTTTTCTATGACCAAAGATCTGACGAAAGGCAGTCCTTTCAAACTCATTCTCACCTTTATGGTGCCTGTCCTTATCGGCAATATATTTCAGCAGCTCTACAATATGGCGGATACGCTGATCGTGGGGCATACGGTTTCCTCGGACGCCATGGCGGGCGTGGGGATTACCGGCTCCATCACCTTTTTAATCCTCGGCTTTGCGTCGGGGCTTACGGCGGGCTTCGCCGTCAGGACCAGCCAGCGGTTCGGCGCGCGCGACGACGAGGGCGTGAGAAAGAGCGTGGCCGTCTCTCTCCAGCTCTGTCTGGCGCTCACCGCGCTTTTGATGGCGGTGGCCATGCCCCTTTCCAAACCCCTCCTGCGCCTGATGCAGACGCCCGACAAGTATTTCGGCTACGCCTATTGGTACCTGTTTGTATGCTTCGGCGGAATCGGCGCCACGGTGCTGTATAATATTTCCGCCGCGACGCTCCGCGCCATCGGCGATACAAAAACTCCGCTGGTTATCCTCGTGGCGGCGGCCTTGCTCAATATCGGGCTCGACCTTCTCTTTATCGTGGTGTTTAAGATGAGCTATACGGGCGCGGCCGCCGCTACCGTCGTCAGCCAATTCGCCGCGGGGATCGCCGGCCTCGTCTATATGCTTAAAGCGTATCCCGTGCTCCGTCCCAAAAGAGAGGATTGGAAGATAAACTGGCGTTTGTGGGGCGGGCATATCGCGCTGGGGCTTCCCATGGCGCTTCAGTTTTCCATCACGGCGATCGGGTGTATCTTTCAGCAGACCGCTCTCAATTCGCTGGATACGGAAATGCCGGGCGTCGTTACGGCCTATGCGGCGGCGACCAAGATCAGCAACCTCACCACCACGCCTTTCGACGCGCTCGGCGTCACCTTTGCCACTTACGCGGGCCAGAATTACGGCGCCGAGGAACACGGCAGGATCAAGGACGGCGTCTTTGCGGGCATGTGCTATTGTCTGGGCATCTGGATATTCGGGCTTCTGTTCTGCAGCTTCCTCGGAAAGCCGCTGACCGGCATATTCCTCGACAGGACGACGGGGGACGCGGCCCTGTATTACGAGGAAATGCTGGAATATTCCAAGCGCTACCTTGTCTATCAAAGCGCGTTTTTCGGGCCGCTGGGCGTCATTTTCGTCTATCGCAATACCTTGCAGGGGATCGGGCGTTCGGCGCTGACCATGGTCGCGGGGGTGACGGAGCTCGTCGGCCGAGCCTTGTCCTCCTTTTTGCTGGTGGGCTGGTTTGGGTTTGCGGGGATCTGTTTATCCAATCCCATCGCGTGGCTGGCGGCGGATTTCTTCCTGCCCCTGCGCCTGTTGGGCAGCTACTTCCACATTGCCATGAATGGCGCGGCTTCGGCTGAGAAGATCTTCAGGCTGCTCTCTGCCCAGGAGCCTGAAGATGGCGAAAAGACCGCCGACCCGGCCGACAGCACCCTTGCGCTGGAGCATGTCACTTTTGGTTACGAGAAGGAGCGCACCATCCTGCACGATGTGTCCCTGACCATCCCGCAGGGCAGCTTTGTCTCGCTGGTGGGTGAGAGTGGCTGCGGTAAAAGCACCATTGCGGCGCTGCTG
>ERZ779876.1625-NODE-1625-length-18693-cov-7.633491_pt1 | contig 18693 bp, 14 predicted proteins | sample MGYA00511068_ERZ779876 | MGnify/ENA primary metagenome ERZ779876 (study PRJEB29588, sample SAMEA1970858) | human gut metagenome | biome: human gut; feature: human-associated habitat; material: faeces | place: Denmark | collected 2008/2010 ...
GCTGCTGCGCCCGGCGGCGGACACGGCCCGGCAGGAGCTGGCGGCCCTGGCCGCTCAGTGGGCCCCGGAGGGTGAAACCACCTGATGCGGCTATCCCCTCGCCGCCGCCATCTTCCACAAGGTGGTCCACAAGGATATCAACCACGAGACCCTGCTGGAGCAGTATGTGGCCGACGGCCAGAGCGTGGGCGCTGTCAGCAGCCACACCTTCAGCAAGCTGACCACCGGCCACACCATCCGGGCCGAGTTCGAGCCCATCACCTTCACCGTCACCTTCGTGGACGGCATCACCGGCGAGACTCTGGACACCCAGACCGTGACCTATGGCCAGGACGCCGCTGCCCCCCAGGCTCCCCAGCACGAGGGCTACACCTTCTCCGGCTGGGACGCTGCCTTCACCAACGTCCGCAGCAACCTCACCGTTACCGCTCAGTATGACAAGAACAGCGAGTCCACCACTCCGGACCAGCCTGAGCCCGGCCAGCCCGATCAGCCGGACCAGCCGGACCAGCCGGACGACGGCAAGCAGGACGACAAGCCCACCACCGGCGACAGCTTCTCTGCCGGTTGGCTGGCCCTGCCCCTGTTCAGCGGCGCTACGGCCGCCTGCATGGTCCTCCTGCGCAGAAAGAAAGATGACTGATTTCCTTTCCCCCTATAGGCAGAACCCCCCGCAGCCGATGGGCTGCGGGGGTTCTGCCCGTTGCGAAGGTGTTCCCTCCAAGCCGCCGCCGTCGAGGGCAGCAGGCCCTACGGACTTGGCTCTCCCTCTGGGAGAGCTGTCACCGAAGGTGACTGAGAGGGCCTGATGGGCGGGGCTCATGTCTGCCCACCGTCGTGCCAAACGCAAAAAAACAGCCTTTGGGGCACCCTCCGTAAGGAAGGGACTCCAATGATTTGTATTTAGCTTTTTTCGCGGATTGTGGTGTCATAATCCGATGCTTGCTATCCCTGTGGACACGACGGCAAATGCTTCGTATTATTTATTTATAATAACTCCTTTGTACCAAGTCGGAATGGATTTCGTCATATTCTCATACCAGCTTAGTACATCTTTTGCTTGATTTATCATTACTTGAATTTGGCTCTGCCCAAAAGGAATTGCCCAAGGCACAGAAGATAAAGCATTGCTGCTAATATAAAGTGCGAGCAACTCCCAAAACGGAATTGGTACGTCATTGCTGAAGTATCCGTTTACCATTCCGGTTGCAAACAAAGGGGTAGCTTGAGCGCACCACACAATGCGGTTAAATTCTTCCCACGGATCTCCGAAGTCATTTCTATTAAAATCAATGATGTAGAGTCGCTTATCATTCCCTATCATCATATTGCCGATATGGTAATCTCCGTGCTGATAGGTTCGAGGGCGACCGCTGAGCAAATATCTGTGAGCGTTAATGTAATCAATGAAGGCTTGCCCATTTTCGTACTTGACAGGACATTCTTCATACATCTTGATTTTGTGGTCTGCTTTACGATTAAAATAGATTTCCCAATCTTCTATTTCTTTCGGAGCGGGGATTTTATGAATTTCTTTTAGTATTTTTCCCGCTTCAAAACCATAAGAATACTGTTCTTGGTCTGTTAAATTATGTATATTTTCTTCTGCATCAATGCCATCTATCCAAGTTTGAATAGAATAAACTCCTTCATCAAATGTGCCGAACTCTAAGGGGCGGCACATTGGTACACCGAGAGCTGCTACCTGACCCATAAGTTCATATTCGCTTTTCTTCCTGTCATACTGTTCAATCGGAGAAACACGAAGCAAAAATTTATTTCCTTGCTCGTCGGTAACACAGTATTTTCTATCTTCTGACCAACCTTTATCTATTAGTTGCTTTGTAATAAATTCATGTTGTGGCATAGCCTTTCATCCTTTCAAAGAATTATTTGCCTTACAAAAATTATTCTTGGGAAAATTATATTTCTTATTATACAGAAAATAAAATCATTATTTACTATTTTTTGCTCCTACCGTAATCCTTCAATATGATTGTTTTTCCTATAAATCCAAATTCCGGCTGACGACAAAACCAAAGGGAGACAACTTCCTTACGGAGCGTCTCCCTTCGGCCTCCTTTTTCCGTACTTTTTACTCCCGGCGCAGCGCCTCGATGGGGTTCAGCCGGGCCGCCTGCACCGCAGGCACCGCCCCGAAGAACAGGCCCACCACAAAGGAGAATACCACTGCCGCGGCAATGATATACCAACTGATGTAGATGGGTATCCCCGAAGCTTTGGAGATGATATAGGCCAGACCTATGCCTACCAATACCCCCAGAATACCGCCCATGCAGGTGAGCACACCGGCTTCCGTAAGGAACTGGCCCGAGATACGCCTTTTCCCTGCACCCAGAGCCTTTTTCAGGCCGATCTCACTGGTCCGCTCCGTAACGGACACCAGCATGATGTTCATAACGCCGATGCCGCCTACCAGCAGGGAGATGCTGGCAATCCAGATCAGCTGGGTGTTGGTGGACTGGGACATCTTCTGCAGCTGCTGTGCCTGTTCCAGCATGTCCTGACTGCGGTAGTCGAAGTCGGAATTTTCCGAATCCACGATCTGCTTCTGGGTCAGCAGGTCAGCCGCTTCCTTGCCTGCTGTGGCCATGGTATCGGTGTTTTTCACCTTGATGGCCACGTTCTGAGGTTCGTCAAACTGGAACGCCGTCGGCCAGACCGTGCTGGGGATGTACAAGCAGCCGGAGGACGTATCCGCATAGAGGAGGTAGTCCTGCAATGTCTCAATGGTGGGGGTGAACTCCTTGGAAAGGGCAACCACGCCCACCACGGTGAATACGTCGCCCTTGACCTCCAGCGACTTGCCCACGGGGTCTTCCCCGCCGAACAGGGTGGAGACCGTGTTGGCGTCCACCAGCGCCACCTTGCGGAAATTGTCGTAATCCGCCTGGGTGAAGCCCCTGCCAGACTTGACCTGATAGCCGTAAACCGACAGATAGTGCATATCAATGCCGTAGGTCTCGCCGTTGAACCCCGTGTTCTGATAGTACACGGACTCGGAATTTCCCCGGGAGTTGTACAGCGACACTTCTTCCACGCCGGAGATGTTCTTTAACTCCTGCCGGGTCTCCTCGGTGATGACCCGCACGCCGTCGGGGATGGCATTCCAGCCCATATCATAGGAATACCCCGACTGATTCAGATTGACGGTGACCACGTTGTTGCCCGCGCCGATGAGGTTTTCCTTGATCTGCTCGTTGGTACCCTGAATGGTGGAAACGATGGTGATGATGGCCGCGATGCCGATGATAATGCCCAGCATGGTCAGCACGCTCCGCATCTTGTGTCCCCAGATACCCTGAAAGGCAAGCCGGATATTTTCTATCATAAATTTGCCCTCCTTAGTAACTGTACAGGTCGCTCACGTCGCTCTCCACCGTGGGCGCGCCCTCTTTCAGGTTCTTGCCGTAGGGGAATGCGATGAGATCGTCCACCGTCAGGCCGCTGCGGATTTCGGTATAGCTGCCCCAAAGCGCCTTGCCCGTGGTCACGAACCGCTTCTCCAGCTTACCGCCGGCACCCTGGACATAGACGTAGGACTGCCCGTTCTCGGTACGGATGAAGGGGTTCTCCAGGTAAATGCCGTTCTCGCTTTCCGCGGAGGAATACTGGATATTGACGTACATTCCCGCCTGCAAGTCCGCAGTTTCGTCCACGAAGACCGTGAAGGGATAGTAGGATACATTGGGGTTGCCAGAACCGTTCCAGCCGTCGCTGTTGGTGGGAAAATCGCCCATGGAGACGATCTTGCCGGTATAGGTCATGCCGGTGTTCCAGTCGTTGACCGTGACCTCCTGGCCGATCTGCATCTTGTCCTTTTCCAGCTCGCTGACGCTGCCCTGGATGTAGAATCCGCCGCCGCCGGAGACCTTAAGGACGGGCTGGTTTTGGGTCCTGGCTTCCTCCTCTGTCAAGACGGAGACCACCTTGCCGTCAAATTCGGCATAGACGTTGCCGTCGCTCATTTCGGTCTGCATGATCTTGTAGTCCGCCTCGGCCATCTTGATCTTGAATTTCGTTTCCTTGATGGTCTTCTCCTGCTCGGCGCGCATCTGTGCCAGCTGCGCGGCGGTATAGCCGCTGCCGGGGTCGGGCATATCCGGGTCAGTGGGATCGGTATTGTCCGGGTCATCCGTTGTAATGGTGTGGTCAGGAACTCCCGATGCGTCAAAGAAATTGAACGCAAAGCCACTGCCCTGCTTGAAAACATGCAGCCCCTCCCATGCCAGCCGGTTGCCCATGGACATGTCATCTTCGGTGACCTTAAACACAATGTAGTAATCTTCCACGGAAACAGTAGGCTTCTCACCGGGGTTTTCCGCAGCCGATGCGCTGGAATGCTCACCGCCTTCGCCCTCGGAGGTTTCCTCCGTGGAAGGTGTAGACGCTTCCGTGCTCGGTTGTGTCGGCGGTTCCGTACTCGGCTGCGTAGGCGGCTCTGTACCCGGCTGCGTAGGAGGCTCCGTAGCCGGTTCCGTAGTCGATTCTGTAGTTGACTCAGTGGTTGGTTCCGTAGACGGTTCCGTTGGGTCGGGTTGGTTCTCATTCTGGAATTTCTCCGCCCGCTGCCGCGCCTCTTCCAAAAGGGCATCATCGACGGTGGGCGTCACGCGGTCACCATTGGCGTTAGTCGTCAGACGGAGCCAACAGATCAGCGCTTTACCCGACTCGCTGCCGTCATAGGCATGGTCGTAGGATAATTCATAGTCTTTTTTCAGATCACCTTCGTCATCCGAATCCTCATCGCTGTTATCAAAATCGTCAGGACTCACGATGGACATGGGCTTCATGTTCCGAATGTCCTTCAGCTTCTTCTGGGCAGTTTCCAAGTCCAGCTTCAGCTTTTCCACTTCCAGCCGCTTGCGTTCCAGCTGGAGGTCGGACAGGGTGGTGTCGAAGGTCATCAGCACGTCGCCCTTTTTCACCGTGTCGCCCTGGGCGACCTTCATTTCCGTCACCGTCTGGGTGGAGGAAAGAAACACGGTCTGGATTTTATCCGTGGAGACGGGGCCGTAGCTCTCCTGAGAATCGCCCCAATATTCCGTCATGCCTACGCTGTTAAAGGCAAACACCTTCACCGGCTCCGATCTGCCCCGGCTCACGCCGAACCACACGCCAAGGCCGATGGCCACGACCAGCACCACGGCGGTCACCGTTATGATGATCTTTTTCTTATTCTGCTTCTTCATTCCCGGCACCTCCCTCCTGCTGCTCGTCGTAAGTACGGAGCTGCCCGTCCAGAATGTGGTAGATCTTGTCGGCACACTGGGCAATGGCAAGCTCGTGGGTGATCATGAGGATGGTCATTCCCTCGTCGCTGAGCCGCCGGAAGATATCCATGATCTGGTTGCCCGCCTTGGTATCCAACGCGCCGGTCGGCTCGTCTGCCAGCAAAAGATCCGGCTTTCCTACCATCGCCCGGGCGATGGCAACACGCTGGCACTGTCCGCCGGACAGCTGGTTGGGGAAAAAGTCCATCCGCTCTTCCAGTCCCACGGCCTTCAGCGCTTCCGCAGCCCGCTCCCGCCGTTCCTTCAGGCTCACCCCGGCGTACAGCAGGGGCAGCGCCACGTTGTCCAGCGCGGTGAGCTTGGGCATCAGGTAAAAGCTCTGGAACACGAAGCCCAGGTGCTTGTTCCGGATATCCGCCAGTTCATCGTCGTCCATGTCCTTCAGGTTCTGGCCGTCCAGCTCATAGGTACCGGAGGTGGGAACGTCCAGACAGCCGATGATGTTCATCAGGGTGGTCTTGCCGGAACCGGAAGGCCCCATGATGGCGAGGTAGTCGCCCCGCTCCATGGTCAGGTTGACATTTTTCAGCACCCGGACAGGCTCCTTGCCCTGCACATAGTCCTTGCAGATGTCCGTCAGTTTCAGGATGGCCACTTAGCCCACCCCGCCTTCCGTGGACACGGTCTCGGCTGCCGCCGTATCCTCACCGGGCATCTCCCCGGTTTCCCCGGAGATGCTTTCCTCGGGCATCATATCCATGCCCTCAGCGGGCATATCCTCCATGGGCATGTCCTCCATGGGCATGTCTTCCATGGGCATATCCATGCCGCCCTCGCCCATGTTGTCCATGGGCATGTCCGCATTCTCCGACACCGTCATTTCATGGGTGGTCGGCGCGCCGTTGTGGCACAGCTGCTCGTCGGGGAAGGCGATGTAATCGTCCAGCGTCAGGCCGTCCAGCACGTCGTAGGTGTCCGTTGCCTCATCGTGTTCGCCCAGCGTGATGCTGCGTTTTTCCAGCTTGCCCTTCTTCTCCGCCCACACGTAGGCAGAGCCGTCGTCTTCAAAGCAGATGAAGGCGCTGCTGAGGGGCAGACCGGAGGACGTGCCGTCCCCTTCCGTCAGCATTTCCAGGTAAACATGCTGTCCCAGAATCAGGCCGTCGGTGCTGTCCAGCTCCACATAGAACGGGTACTTGCTGGACGCCGCCATGGAATCGGTCGACATACCGTAATACCGGTCGGTGTCGCTCCCCTGAGAGGGGCTTTCATAATCCACCAGCTTGACCGTGCCCGTCCAGGCAGCGGACGGATCCGTCCGGGAGGTGATCTTGATGCGGGTGCCTTCAATAATGCTGCCCCGCTGCAATTCGCCGATGGTACCCTTGACGCGGTAGGAGCCCACCTCCTGAATGGTGATGTACGCCGCGGGATTGCCGTTTCTGTCGGTGCCGCTTTCGTTGATGGACTGAATGCGACCCTTGATGGGCGACACCACGGTGGCGTTTTTCAGCAGATTCTCCGCCTGGGTGACCTCGGTCTGCTTCGCCTTGGCGTTCAGTTCCGCTTCCTTCATGTCCACCTGAGCGGTCTGGATCTGGATGGTATATTGCAGCTTGTCCGAGCCGGACGCCCAGCCGCGCTCCTTTTCCAGCTCCTTGATCTGCTGCTGGTAATTTTCGATGGAAGCGTTCAGCTGCTCCAGCTCCAGCTGCTTCTTTTCCAGACTCAGCTGCAGCTCATCGGTGTCGTACTCGAACAGCTTGTCGCCCTTGTTGACGTCGTCGCCTTCCTTGACCAGTACTTCCTTGACGGTCTTTTCCGAATCCTTCTTGATCTCCGTCACGTTTTCGGAAACGACCATGCCGGGGAACCGATCGCCGGCCGCAATGCCGCCCATTCCCGTCAGATTGGAAACCGACTGCACATACACCGCCGTATCGTTGCTGCCGCAGGCCGCCAGAGAAACGGTCAGGCACAGGATCAGTGCCAGAGCCAGCCATGCTCGAACTTTCATAATTCTGTCCTCCACATGTAAATGTTTCATTTTGTAAACCATATTATAGCGAAAATGCCTGCGGAAATCAACTATCTTGCCATTAAGGATTCATTAAGGGAGGATGGGAATTTCTGTCGGAAAAGGAAACGCCCCGCGCCTGAATGGCGCGGGGCAAGGGGATTATTCCTTAGTCAGCCTATACAGGGGGATTAGCCCATGTAAGCGGCCAGCTGCTCCTGAGCCGCGCCGACGAACTCGTCGATGCCGGCCTCTTCCAGCTTGGACAGGAATTCGGGCAGGACATCGTCGGGGTTGACAGCACCGGACATCAGGTTGAAGCCGTACTCGGCAAAGACGTTGGACAGAGCGGCGATTTCGGTGCTCAGCTCAGAGGAATCGAAGACGAAGCCGCCCAGAGGCAGAGGCTCAGCCGCGTCATAGTAAGCGGCGAAGCGATCCCAGAAGTCAACGCCCTGTGCGTCGGTGGGGGGCAGGATACGGACGTTGCCCATACCGTTGGTCCAGGGGGAGTAGTTGGCACGGTTCTCGGGGATAAAGGTGATGGTGCCGTCGCTGTTCTTATTGTAGGTGAAGCCCTCGGTACCATAGTTCATCATGGTCATCAGCTCGGGATCGGTGTTCAGCAGGTTCAGGAACATCAGAGCCTTCTCAGGGTTCTCGGAGGTGGCGGAGATGGCGATCATAGCGCCCTGGCCGGAGGTGCAGTCCATGTAGGCAGCAGTCTCGGGAACCATGCGGACGTCGATACCACGGGCCTTGGAGAAGTCCAGTTCGCAGCCGAAGGCGTAGGACTGGGTGCCGAACAGGTACTCGCCGGTGGACTGGGTAGCGGTACGGTAGTCGTTGGCGGTAGCGGTGGACTGGCAGCTGGGGGAGATGTAGCCCTTCTGGGCATACTCGTAGGTCTTCGCGGCGAACTTGGCAAACGCATCGGTGGAGAACTTGTTCACGATGGTGCTGCCGATGTCCTTGGAGGGATGCTCGGCGTCGTAGTAGTAGGACAGGACACTGCCGGAGGACAGGTCGCCAGTGATGATGGAGGAATGCGTGACCATTCTCTCAAGAACGACAGGCTCGATCAGCAGGGGGTAGAAATCCTTGCCCTTCAGGTCCTTAGCCTTCTGCAGCATTTCGGCGAACTCGTCGGAGTAGTAGTCCAGACCGGCGTTGCAGACGTCGTCAACATTGTAGCCCAGTTCCGCCAACAGGGTGCCGTTGACATCCCAGCAGTTCTGAGTAGCGGTGTCCTTCAGGCCGGGAACGGCATAGATGCCCAGGCCGTCGTAGCCGTTGGTCTTGGCGCAGTCCCAGATGTCCTGGGGAATGGTGGCCTTCAGCTCGGGCGCGTAAGTGTCCAGCATGTCGTCCAGCTTGACCCAGTAGCCGTCCTTGGCGTACTTGTTGTACTCGTCGGCAGACCAGTTGCAGGTGAAGTACATATCGACCTTGTCGCCGCCGGCCAGAGCGGTAACGGTGGCCTGATCGAAGTCGCCCCAGGTGCCCCAGATGGGCTCAATGACGACGTTGATCTTATCCTTCAGATAAGCGTTGACAGACTCCATGACCTTCTCGGAAGCGTCGGGAGTGACGGTGCTGCCGTGGAACCAGATCTTCAGGGTGACAGGCTTCTCCTCAGCAGGAGCAGCAGTGGCGGGTTTGTTGTCGGCAGCGGCGGTGGGAGTGGTATTGCCGGAGCCGCAGGCGGCCAGACCGAGCACCATTACCAGAGTCAGCAGCAGAGCCAGTAACTTTTTCATGTGTCTTCCTCCAAATAAAATTTGTTTTTACTAAACAGCCAGACGTGGCTGCATTAGCCATGGATTGCGCCGATACGTGATATCGGCGGACTTGGGTACTGCCTTCTTTGGAATCAGCCCTTCACGGAGCCGACCGTCAGGCCGGAAACGATGTAGCGCTGGAAGAAGGGGTAGGCGCAGGCAATGGGAACGACGATGAACACAACCAGAACCATTCGCAGAGCCTGTGACGGCATCTTCGCCGCTTCGGCGATGGCGTCCGGGCCGAGCATACCGGCCATACGGTTTAAGTATTCCGTGTTGTTCTGCAGTTCCATCAGCAGCGCCTGCAGGGGCTGCAGGACCTTCTTCTGCTGAATGTACAGCAGGGAGTTGAACCAGTCGTTCCAGTAAGCCAGAGCGTTCAGCAGAGCGATGGTGGCAATGCCGGGCTTGGCAATGGGGACGACCACACGGAACAATGTGGAATATTCGCCGCTGCCGTCAATGGTGGCTGCTTCGATCAGCTCCAGAGGGACACTGCTCTTAAAGAAGGAGCGCATCACGATGATGTTGAAGGGGCTGACCAGCAGGGGGACGATCAAAGCCGCATAGTTCTCGCTCAGTCCCAGCAGCTGCTTGCTGACGATGTAGGTCGGCACCAGACCGCCGCCAAAGATCATGGTGAAGAAGCTGAGGAAATTGAAGAAGCTGCGGAACTTGAAGTCGGGACGGTACAGGACGTAGGCGTACATGGCACACATGGTAGTGCTCAGCACCGTGCCGATGACCGTGATGTAGATGGAGTTAAAGTAGGAGCGCCAGATCTGGGGCAGCTTATTGAACGCATACTGGTAAGCGTCCATGCTCCAGCTGGTGGGGATGAAGGAATAGCCGATAGTGGTGATGGATTCCTTCGACGAGAAGGAAATAATGATAACGAAGAGGAAGGGGATGATGCAGCAGACGGAGAACAAACCGATCAGCACATGAAAGACCGCTTCGGTTCCCACGCTGACGCAATTCAGACGGAGGTTCTTCTTTTCAGCCATTTGGAATCCCCCCTTAGAACAGACTGCTTTCGGAATCGATCTTCTTTACGATTCCGTTGGCCGTCAGGATGCAGACGAAGCCAAGCACATTTTGCAGCAATCCGGCCGCGGAAGACTGTCCCGGGTCACCGGTCGCCATGTAGGCGCGGTAGACGTAGGTATCAATGGTCTGGGTCACGGAGAACAGCGCGCCGTTCTGCATGGGAACATTGTAGAACAGGCCAAAGTCAGAAGCGAAGATCTTACCAACGTTCATGATGAACAGAATGGCGATCATCGTGCGCAGATGAGGAATGGTCACGTGCAGCACCTGCTGCCATTTGGTAGCGCCGTCAATGGCGGCGGCTTCATACTGGTTTGTGTCGATGCCGGTGATAGCCGCGAGGTAAAGGACTGTGGAGTAGCCCACATTCTTCCAGAGGTTCGCGAACGTCAGGATGAACGGCCAGGGGCCGGGGGTCGTATACCACGAGGTGCGGGCATGTCCCGCGGCTTCCTGCATGGCGGGGATCATGCCGTACTGGGCGTCCAGAAATGCGTTGAGGAAGTAGCTGACCACAACCCAGCTCAGGAAGTAGGGGAAGAACATCATAGTCTGGTAAGCCTTCTTGAAGAACTTTCTGGTAATCTCGTTCATCATGATGGCGAAGGCCACGGGAATGATGACACCCAGAATAATGAACACGATGTTGTAGGCCAGCGTATTGCGGATCATGACCCACGCGGAGTCAGTCTTGAACAGGAACTCGAAATTCTTGAATCCCACCCATTTACTGTTGATCAGATTGCTGATAAAGGAGGGATTGCGGGGGTTGACCTTGTAATTCTTGAACGCCAGCACGATACCGCCCATGGGCAGGTAGCGCAGCAGCAGCAGCCAGATCGCCACGGGAGCAACCATGGTCAGAAGTACCAGAGTTTTCTTGTTCTTCTCAAACCAGCTCGGGGACGTGGTTCTTGGCTCCAGACGTTCGGTGGTTTTTGCAGCCATTCACTTTTCACCCATCTTTCATAGGATTCACAGTTTTGCCGTTCCGGCAGTCGTTTTATTTATCTATATTTTACAGGCATTGCCTGGAATTGTCATGAGACGGCCTTGTTGTTTTTTGTTTTTGCTTGTGGGTTTCAACAATTCGATACAAATAAGGAAAACGGCGATCGACATTTTGCACAAATTCGATCGCCGTCTATTGGCCATAATGACCTTATCTCTATTCTCTTTATTTTAGTGTGTTGCGGTACTCGTTGGCGCTCATGCCCTCCTGCTTTTTGAAGGTTCTGGCAAAATGCGCCGTGTCCGCGTAGCCCACCCGCTCGCCGATCTCGCCGATCTTCAGTCTCGGGTCAAGCAGCAGCTCCTTTGCCTTCTGGATGCGCACGGTGTTGAGGATGTCGTAAAAGCTCTGGCCCGTGTGCCGGTTCAGCAGCTTCGACAGGTGCCACTGGGAAACATAACAGCAGTCCGCCACCGCCTGTAGTGTCAGCTTTTCCGCGTAATGCTCCTCGATGTAGGCCATCGCCTGATTGACGATGAAGCTTCCCGCGCCGTGCTGCTCTTCCTCCGGTTCTTCCTCCTGATGCCGCAGCTGGGACTGGGCGTCCAGGCGTGCGGTCATGGTCACAAGCGCTTCCTTGATCTCATCCATTTTGGAGGGCTTCAACAAAAACCGGGTGACACCCAGACGAATTGCCTGCTGGGCATAGGAAAAGTCCTGATAGCCGGTCAGCACCGTCACCTGCATGTCCGGGAACTCACTGCGCAGCGCCGCCAGCATGGTCAGGCCGTCGGCTCCGGGCATGCGGATGTCGGTGAACAGGATATGGGGCTGCAATTTCCGGATCAGCGCCGCGCCTTCCTCGGCACCGCTGGCCGTTCCCACGACCTCGCAGCCGTAGTCCGCCCACTTGATGACCCGCCGCAGACCTTCCACAATGATGTTTTCATCGTCAATGAGAACTACCCGATACATCGTATCCGCTCCTTTTTCTTTCTTCCGGGGCGCATCGAGTCCGCAGAATGCCCGGACAAAAGCCCATCACCCCGGAACTGCTCCCGCAGTTCCGGGGGTTTTTTCACGGAAAACCCACTTATTCGTTTCTCTGGATGGCAGTCGCCACCGCCTTTTCGGCGGTCATCTGGCCGGTGACCACCTTCTGAATATTGGTAAAGAGGGTGCTCTTGGCCTCCGCGCTGATGGCGTCCTGCACCGCGGGGCTGACCTCGGTCAGCTGGGCGTTGGTCTCCGCCGCGGACTGCTCCAGACTGTTCAGGCCGACGGGACTTGCGCCCTCGATCAGCGCCGTGACCTCGGTCTTGATAAAGGTGCTTAATATCTCATTGGACGTCAGCATTTCCACAAACTGTACCGCCGCGTCCCGTTTTTCCGGGTCTTTCCATGCCTTGCGGGTGATGAAATAACCCATGGAGATGCCGCCGATGCCTTCGGTCGCCTTCCGCTCACCCTTAGCCGGCACGAAGCACACCGCCATGTCCTCGATCTTGTCGCCGTACAGCTCCCCCAGATGTCCCACCTGCCAGGAGCCGTCCACCAGAAACGCCGCCTTTCCGTTGCCGAACAGGGAGACGGTCTCCTCGTCGGTGGCCGTCAGGGTGTTGGGCGGGAAATAACCCAGATCGTACAGCTCTTTAATATCATTCAGCGCCGCGACCCATTTCCGGGACACCTCGTCGTCCTGCAGATTGCCGTTTTCGTCCAGCGTGGGAACCTCCAGATGGTTTTCCACCGTCCCGTTGTTCATAACGGCAAACTCAAACAGATAATGCGGCACCTCCACCAGCGAACAGGCAATGGGGATGTAGCCGCTGCCTTTGATGGTCTCGCAGTCGGAAAGGAACTGCTCCCACGTGTAATCCGCCCCCGGCACCGAAACGCCGCAGGCTTCCAGCACCGACTTATTGACAAAAAGATTTTCCCAATACCCGGCGGCAGGAACGGCGTAATGCTTTCCGTCCGCAGCCTCCGCGAGCATGGACTGCTTCATATTGGAAGCGTAGTCGGGGTAAACCTCCCGGATGTCCTCAATGGAGATCACCCGCCCGGCGTTGATGATGGGATCAGCATCGGCGTTGGTGAAGAAAAACAGCACGTCCGGCTCGGAGCCGGTCTCGAAATCCGCCAGAACCTTGGCCTTCCAGCCCTCGTTGGAGGTAGCCGAACCATCTCTTACTTTGTTGCCGGTGGCCGCTTCATAGGCCGCCACCGCTTCTTCATAATTGGCGCGGTTGCCGTCGTCGCCGCCGTAGGAGGTGACGACTTCCAGTGTGACTGCCTGCTTTGCCTGGGTAGCTGCTGTCTGCTCCGGAGACGCAGACGAAAAAGCACAGCCGCTCAATCCCAAGGCCAATACCAGTGAAACGGCTACCAGTCTTCTTTTCATAGATCGGCTTCCTCCCTTTTCTCTTTCATGGCAACTTACCCATACAGCTCCCCTAAATTATACCGCTTTCAGGTGATTCTGTACAAGTCCATTCTTTGCCTTTGCTTGGCTTTTTTAGACTGTCGTTGTCATTTTTGTCTTTGCTTGTGCTTTTTTACTGTCCGGCAGGGATGGCGACCCGGGCGAGGACCGTTCCGGCTCTGGTCTGATCCAACGTCAGCGTTCCCTCGTCGCCGTAAATCAGGTTCAGCCGCTGGCTGACGTTGCGCAGTCCTACCTGACCGCCGGCAGCCGCTCCCTGAGCGGACTGCGCCAGCAGAGACTGGATCTTCTGCCTGTCCTCCTGGGTCAGGGTGCCGTCATGCTCCACTTCCAGCACCACCTTGTCCGTCTGCCGGTAGGCTCTGACCCACAGGTCGCCGCCCCGGTTGGCGGTGATGTCATGCTCCACCGCGTTTTCCACCAGCGGCTGCAGAACCAGCCGGGGTACAGGCAGCGCGAGAATGGATTCATCAATGTCCTTATGCACCCGGAAGCCTTCGCCCAGCCGTTCCCGGATGATGTACAGGTACGCGTCCACGTACCCCAGTTCCTCGGAAAGGGGGATTTTCGTCCGGCCGTTCCGATCCAGCGCGGCCTTCAGCATGGTGGACAGGGACTCGATCATGGCACTGACCCGTTCGTTGTCTGCCATTCTGGCTTCCCAGTTGATAATTTCCAGCGTATTATTCAAAAAATGGGGGTTGATCTGGGATTGCAGCGCCTTGATGTTCGCCTGCTGGGTGGCCTGCTGCTCCAGATACGCCCGCTCAAACTGCCGCTGAAGCTCCGCCGACATGGCGTTGAACTGGTCAAACAGCTTTTCAAATTCCCGGTTGGGGGCTTTCTGCCCGATCTCATAGCCTCGCTCGCCGCTTTTCACCAGCTGATACGCCTGTCCCAGCACTTCCATGGGACGGGTGACATGGCGGTAAAACAGGGCAATGGTCACGAGAGACAGAGGCAATATCAGCAGCACCACGCTGCCGATGGCCCAGCGCATCCACGGATTTTCCCCGAAAATGTCGTATTCTTCCCTGTCCGCAGAGAAGCCGATGATATGTCCCTCGGTCTTGGCCTGATAATGTACGTTCCCGGTCTCCTCCGCCGCCTCCACCAGACTGCCGTCTGCGGTGATGGTGAAGCGGTAGCCGTCCAGACTGTATTGCAGATTCCCCACCCGGTTCACCGAGTCCAGCGGAAGGAACAGGTTTCCCGGCTGCAGCAGCATCACCACGCTGGCATAGGGGGTGAAGGTGCTATCCAGAAGGTTTCGCGCCATGTACATCTGCCCGTCGATCAGCAGCAGACGGATGTCCGTGTCCGCGTCTTCCATTTCCGCCATGATCTGCGGGGCACATTCGCGGCACTGACGCAGAAGGCCAAAGCTGGTGGTACCGTCGCTGAGGACATAGGCGCTGGCATCCACGTTCCAGAAGTGGATGAACACCGCCTGATAAATTTCGCCTCTGGTAAAGCTCTGGCTCAAGTAGTCGGTGACGGTGCCGTACAGTCCGGCACTGTCGCCGTTTTGCAGCCAGGTGCGGTAAGCGTCCCGCACGGTGCCGTCGTAGGATACCGCCTTGGAATCGTCGATGGCGTCCTCGAAGCGCATCTGCACCAGCCGCAGAGCATTCGCAGCGCTGCTGTCGATCTCCTGCTGCACGGACTGCCGGTAGTTCTCATTCAGCAGCACACCTGCCAGCGCCACCACAATAAAAATGGGCACCAGCCAGCAGATCAGTATGGTCATCAGGAAGCCCGTCCTAAGGGACGTTTTTGTTTTTTTCATGGCGTTCCCCCGCTCTTCCAGTGATGCTATATCACGCCGGAAATGAAAAAAGAAGCGTTTTTACGCGCTTTCCTTTCTTTTTCGTGTTGGGGCAGGAAAATCCATTCCTGCCCCAACACATTTTCACTATTTTGCGGCCTTCAGCGCCTTGCGCTCGGCCTTGGTTTTGCAGAAGCACTCCAGCTCCGGCACCAGAAGGATGCAGATCACCGCCGCTGTAAAGCCGCCGTTATACAGGCAGAACCCGCCGTGGAGATTGGGGACGGAGGTAACCAGGAAATAGTGCATCACGGCCGCAACCATGCCCCAGAACCAGCCGTACTTGCTGGTAATGGGACTCAGGCCGTTGGCGAAGCACAGTCCCACAGCGATGGCCTGGGCGTTGATCACGAAGGTGAAATTGCCCCCCGCCACTCTGGACAGCCCCCCCGCCAGGAAGGACGCCAGCACGTACCCCAGCATGATCGGCCAGACGTTGCCGGGATGGGAGCCGGAATTGCAGGTACACAGCATGCAGAAAATAATGCCCAGCGTCACGCCGTTGAAGGAGGCACCGATGAGGTTGTAGTAAGCCAGAATGAACAGTCCGAATACGCCCACGTTCATCAGGAATACCTCCGTACCCATCTGGGAGGAAACGGAACCCACATGCTCCGGGGCGGTCAGCAGCGCCCAATACTGCTTCGGCTTGCAGCCCATGGCCAGCGCGAACACGATGCACAGCCCGAACAGGATGCCGCAGAACAGATTCACCGTCAGCCGGGACGCTACCAGCAGGGTATCCGCGCCGGGCGCGGCGGGCAGCTCAATGCCCATGGTCTTGAACAGCGTGGCGTTGAGGAAAAACGCAAACAGACACACCGGCACGGCGGCAGAATACAGATCGAAGCCCTTATGCACCTTCGGGGAATGTGCCAGCCCCGCGGGCAGGAAAAAGCCGATGCAGAAGCCCACAATCAGTGTCACCGCCAGCCCCGGCAGGTTGAAGCCCACCGCCTCGGCATTGGGATAGCGCACCAGCAGATCGCTGATGAGCGGCGCAATGCCGGTAGAGAACAGCATGGCGTTGACGTTGGCGCCCAGCTTTTCCTTCTTCACCAGGCAGTAGAGGACAACGCCCAGCACCGTCGGCCAGATGTTCAGAATGTTGATGCCCCAAGAGCAGAAGCCAAGGGTCAGCACAAAGGCCAGAGTGGAAACATTATTGGGCGTCGCGCCGCACAGGGCATACAGCCCCAGACAGCACAGTCCCACCAGTCCCATGTTCAGGAACGTCGCGGCATAGCCGCCCACGGCAAAATAGTTGGTGGAAATTTTCCCCGGCTGGCTCATGATCTGCCACAGGCCGGAAAACATGGTATTCCTGTCCGGCATACACACAGCCGCGATCAGAAACGCCGCGGAAAAGAAGCCGAAAAACAGCTTCAGGAACGCGCCTTCCTCCAGATTTTTTATTGTTTTCATAAAAGCACCTTGCTCTCAATATTGAATTTGAATGTCCATAGACAAAAAGGGCGACCCAGCGTGGAAACTGAATCGCCCAGACGGTCGGCAGGCTTTTCTCTGCGCTCCCATGCGGTGTAAACCCGCGAATCCGTCAGTTACGCAGAAGCCAATATGGCGTTATACTCTTTCGGCAGCCTCCACCACGTGCTTCATCAGCACGGAGGTGGTCACGGAGCCGACGCCGCCGGGAACGGGCGTGATGGCCTCAACGATCGGCTCGACCTCGTCAAACTTGGCGTCGCCGGCGATGCCGCCCTTGCCGCCCTTGGCGTTGATCTTGTTCTCGTCCCAGTTGATGGACACGTCCACGACCACCTGTCCGGGGCGGACATAGTCCTTGGTCAGGCTGTTCAGCACACCGGCGGCGGAAACAATGATGTCCGCGTTCCGGCAGATTTCAGCGGTGTTCACCGTCTTGGTATGGCAGACGGTAACGGTGGCGTTCTTGCCCATGAGCATCATGGCGGCGGGCTTGCCGACCACCAGGCTGCGGCCAATGACCACGGCGTTCTTGCCCTTGCAGTCGATGCCGTAGTAGTCCAGAATCTCCATGCAGGCGGCGGGGGTGCAGGGGGCGAAGCCCAGACCGTTCAGTCCCTCAAACACACCGGCGTTGGACAGATGGGTCATGCAGTCCACGTCCTTCTTGGGGGCGAGGCGGTTGCAGATCTCGTTCTGGTCAGCCTTCAGGTGCTTAGGCAGGGGGCGGAACATCAGCACGCCGTGGATGGAATCGTCGGCGTTGACCTGATCGATGACCGCGAGAACGTCTTCCTTGGAAGCATCCGCAGGCAGTTCAAACTTCTTGACATCCACACCCACCAGCTCGGCGCGCTTGGTCGCGCCCTTCTCGTAGCTCAGGTCGGAGGGGTCAGCGCCCACACGGATGATGCCAAGAGTGGGGATGACGCCCTTTTCCCGCAGCGCGGCGGTACGGGTCTGCAGATTTGCGTTCAGGGCATCGGTAACTTCCTTGCCCAGCAGTAACTTAGCCATAATATGTTTCCTCCAATATGTTCGTTGTGGGGCTTACTGACCGAAGCCCGCCTTGACGTCGTTGAAGATCTCGTCCGCAACGCTGCAATACTTGTTCAGCATCACGTTGGCTTGGCGGTTCATGTCCTCCGCCACTTCCCGGTTCTTCAGGCTCTTGGTGTTGATGAACACGTTCAGAGACGCGGCCTGCAGGGCTGCCTTGCAGCACACGGCGGCGCATCCGGCGTCGGAGACTGCCAGCCGGGAGCCTTTCGCGGCAAACACGGCAACGCAGTCCAGCGCCTCGCAGCACAGCTCCATGATGTGCATGGGCACCGCGCAGGCGGTGATGGTGGCTTCCTCCAGAATCTTGTCCCGGTTAGGGTCGTCCTTGGGAATGCCGTAAGCCTTGGCCAGAGGAACGAAGCCCTTGTCGTCGGCTTCTACCTGATCCAGCAGCTGCTTCTGCAGATCGTCACATTTTGCTTTCAGCGCAAGAATTTCGTCCTGCACGTCGGCATATTTCTTCTTGCCGACGGTAAGAGAGCCGACCATGTTGCCCAGTGCGGTGCCGATAGCACCCACCAGAGCAGCCGCGCCGCCGCCGCCGGGGGCCGGGGCGTCAGAAGCCAGAACCTCCACAAATCTGCGGCAGGATTCCAATGTCATGTCCATAGGTCAAATTTCCTTTCAAATAGGAAAGCTCTGAACCAATCGGCGAGAGCTGACAGCGAGAGATTTTTCACCAGATGAAGATTTCAGAAGCGGAGAAATACTGTATGTACCCGCAAGGGGTATGCCGCATCCGTAAGCCAGCTTATGCCGGCAACGGCTGCGCTATATTTCCCGCTTTTGAAAACGCACAGCTGGGGAAAAAGGCCCGCTGCTCAGCCGAAGACGATTGATTCAGGGATTCCAA
>ERZ779876.1636-NODE-1636-length-18597-cov-5.487596_pt1 | contig 18597 bp, 17 predicted proteins | sample MGYA00511068_ERZ779876 | MGnify/ENA primary metagenome ERZ779876 (study PRJEB29588, sample SAMEA1970858) | human gut metagenome | biome: human gut; feature: human-associated habitat; material: faeces | place: Denmark | collected 2008/2010 ...
TGCCGACACCGCCGACGGCGGCTGCTCCATCGCTTTCTACGGCGACGACACCCCGGTCGGCAGCCGCATCCACTAAGCCATGGAGAAAACGACGCTTTCCCGTGCGGAAAAGCTGGACCGGATCTTCGGCACGCCGGTATATGCCGTGCTGCTGGCCATCTTCTGCAACGTGCTGTGGGGTTCGGCGTTCCCCTTTATCAAGCTGGGCTACCGCCTGTTTTCCATTGATTCCGGCAACACCGCCTCCATCCTCTGCTTTGCAGGGGTGCGGTTCATGCTGGGCAGCTTTTTGGTGCTGCTGGGCAGTGTCCTGCTGCAGAACCGGGTGCCCCGGTTCCCCCGCGGCAGGACAGCCGTCGAGTGCTGTGCACTGGGTCTGTGGCAGACCACCTTCCAGTATGCCTTTTACTACATAGCGGTGGCTGCCCTCACCGGCGCATTCGGCGGCATCCTGAACAGCACCCAGAGCTTTCTGGGCGTCATCTTTGCCCACTTTCTGTATGGCAAAAACGACCGCATGACCCCCGCCAAGCTGCTGGGCTGTGTGCTGGGTTTTGCCGGGGTGCTCATCGGCACCCTCGGCAACCACGGCGGCGGCAGCAGCTGGGGCATCTTCTGCATGCTGCTGGCCACGGTCATCTTTACCCTGTCCGGCCCGTGGAACAAGGCCGTGACCAAAAAGGCCGACAGCTTTGCGGTCTGCTTCATCAACCTGTTCGTGGGTGGTCTGGCACTGTTCGTGCTGGGCACTGCGCTGGGCGGACATCTGGGCAGTGTGAACCCGCTGGGCATCCTGGTGCTGCTGTATCTGGCCTTCATCTGCGGAGCCGGCTATGTGCTGTGGGCCCTGCTGATGAAAAACAACCCTGTGAGCCGCATTGCCATCTTTGGCTTTGTGAACCTTGTAGTCAACGTGCTGCTGAGTGCTGTGCTCAACGGCGAGCCCCTGTTCCGCTGGCAGTATCTGGCGGCGCTGGTGTTCGTGTGTGTGGGCATCTGGCTGGTGAACAAGGCACCCGCCCAAAAGGAGAAGGTATGACCGGCCCGATTTTTGACACCCATGCTCATTACAGCGCCCGCGCCTTTGACGCCGACCGCTTTGCCCTGCTGGACGGTCTGCCCGCAAAGGGCGTGGTAGGCGTGTGCGAGCAGGCCACTCACTCCGGGGACGCCCCCCGGGTGCTGGAGCTGGCCCACCGCTACCCCTGGGTGGTGGCGGCCATTGGCATCCATCCGGAAAGCCTGCTGCCTGCCGCCGACTGCGGCGAAGATGGCCCTGCCCCCACGGTGTCGGTGTACGGCGGTGACTGGGCTGCCGAGATGCGCGCCCTTGCCCCCTGCTACGAGGACCCCAAGGTGGTGGCCGTGGGCGAATGCGGGCTGGACTACCATTGGCCCGTGCCCAAGGACGCCCAGCTGGCCCTGTTTGAAGCTGAGATCCGTCTGGCACTGGAACTGGACAAGCCCATTATCGTGCACGACCGGCAGGCCCACGCGGATGTCTATGCCCTGCTGAAAAAATACCGGCCCAAGGGCATCGTGCACTGCTATTCCGGCAGTGCGGATGACGCCGTGTGGCTGGCACAGCAGGGTCTGTACATTGGCTTTGGCGGTGCCTGCACCTTCCAGGGAGCCAAGCGAGCGGCAAAAGCCATTGCCGCCCTGCCGCTGGAAGCCATCGTGCTGGAGACGGACTGTCCCTATATGGCCCCGGAGCCGGTGCGCGGCACCCGCTGCGACAGCAGCCTCATCCGCTATGTGGGTGAGTACATCGCCCAGCTGAAGGGCATTTCTGCGGAAGAGGTGTTCCGCACCACGGCCGAGAACGCCCGCCAGGTGTACGGCCTGTAATATTTCCCCACAAGATACAGGGTCTGTGCCCTGTTTCTGGATAAATCAAGCTTTAGAATCCATACTGTTATAAGGAGATTTCTATCATGAAAGCACGCATTCCCAAACACCGCGAGTTCATCATCAACTTCCCCGACAGCATCGACAACGCCAAGGCCAACGAGGGCTGGGCAAAGCTGCAGCAGATCGTGGAGGACTACAAGAAGGCCCACAACGGCGCTTCCGTCTACGCCCCCACCTTCATCGAGGACTGCGAGCCCGAGGTCAAGAAGCTGCAGGAAGAGTACGGCTTCGAGTACACCGTCGAGTACGTTCAGTAATTTTTGACTAAAAAGCTCCCCTCTGTGCAATGCACGGAGGGGAGCTTTTTTGCGTTGTTTTGGAAAGACCGTCTTTTACTGTTCCACCTTGCTCAGCAGGATGCGGTCGTTGTCCAGCGTCTTGCCGGCGTTCTCGCGGAATTTTTCCAGCAGGTCGTCCACGGTCATCCGGCTGCGCTCTTCGCCCTGCACGTCGAACACGATGCGGCCCGCATCCATCATCAGGGTGCGGTTGCCCAGTTCCAGCGCCTGATGCATGTTGTGAGTGACCATCAGGCAGGTGATCTTCTTTTCGGCCACGATGTTCCGGGTCAGCTCCAGCACCTTTTCCGCCGTGGCGGGATCCAGAGCGGCGGTGTGCTCGTCCAGCAGCAGCAATTTGGGGGTGACCAGCGTAGCCATGAGCAACGTCAGCGCCTGCCGCTGGCCGCCGGACAGCAGGCCCACCGGCTGTTTCATGCGGTCCTCCAGGCCCATGTCCAGCAGAGAGAGCTTCTCGCGGAACAGTTCTTTATCCTTGCGGGAGATGCGAGAGAAAATGGCGTGGGGCGCGGTGCCTGCACGCAGGTAGGCCAGCGCAAGGTTTTCCTCAATGGTCATGTTGGGGGCTGTGCCTTTGAGGGGATCCTGGAACAGGTGGCCGATGACCTTGCTGCGCTGGTGCTCCGGCTCAAAGGTGATGTCCTGCCCGCCCAGCACGATGCTGCCCTCGTCGGCGATGAATCCGCCGGTGATGGCATTGAACAGGGTGGACTTGCCCGCGCCGTTGGAACCCACGATGGTGGCAAAGTCCCCGGCTTCCATGTGCAGGCTCACTCCGTTCAGAGCCACCTTTTCGTTCACAGTACCGGGGTTGAAGGTCTTATGCAGGTCGTTCAGCTGCAGCATTTCCATCTTACTTTCCCTCCTTTGCAGTCACAGCGCGGCGGGTGCGGGCGGCATGTTTGCGCTTTTCAAAGGCAAAATGCTCCCGGATGGCCGGCATCGAAATGGCCACGGCCACGATGATGGCCGACACCAGCTTCATGGCAGCGGCCGGCACATTGAAGCGCAGGGCCACAGCCACGATAAAGCGGTACAGGCAGCTGCCGAACACCACGCCCAGAACGCGGCGCAGCATGGTGCGCTTGCCCACAAGGGTCTCGCCGATGATCAGGGACGCCAGCGCAATGGTGACCATGCCGGTGCCCACGTTGATGTCACAGCTCTTCTGGTACTGGGCCAGCAGACCGCCGGACAGCGCACACAGCGCACCGGACACGCACAGGCCCACAGTAATGGTAAAGGCAGGGTTGATGCTGGAGGCCCGCACCATGGCGGTGTTGTCACCGGTGGCCCGGATGGACAGGCCCAGCCGGGTGCCCAGGAAGCCCAGCATGGCGGCGCAGGCCAGGGCGATGATCCCCCCCACCAGCACCAGCTTGTACCAGCTGCCCAGAAAGCCCAGCGACTTTTTGGCCAGCGAGAAGATGGTCTCGGTCTTGACCAGCGACATGGTGGAGGAAAAGCCCATGGCCGCCAGATTGATGGTGTACAGGCCGGTGTTGACGATAATACCGGCCATGATGCTTTCCACACCAAGGCGGGTCTGCAAAAACGCAGTGACAAAGCCGGAGCACACGCCCGCCGCCATGGCCGCCGCAAGGGCCAGAATGGGGTGGCCGGTCAGTGCTACCTGACAGGCCACCGCACAGCCCAGGGTAAAGCAGCCGTCGGTGGACAGGTCTGCAATGTTCAGGATGGAATAGCTCAGAAACAGTGCCAGCGCCACCAGAGCGTAGATACAGCCAAGCTCCAGCGCGGTCTGGATGACGTTGAGCGAAAAGATACTCGCCAGCATGTGTGTGCTCCTTTGAAATGTAATGATAAAGCAAACCCTCTCAGGCCGCTTCGCGTCCAGCTCTCCCGATGGGCGAGCTTTTTTGTGCTGATCTTCAACCTTTCCTTTACCTGCCAAAAGCTCCCCCTTTCGGGAGAGCTGGCAAAACCGTCAGGTTTTGACGGAGAGGGTTTCCTCCGATTGAGGTTCAGGAGAAGTTCTCCGCCGTGGTCACTTCCACGATCTCGGTGCAGTAGGGTTTGAAGGCTTCCTTCAGGGCGTCCAGCTTGTCACCCTCAAAGCCCAGGGCGGCGGCGGTCTCGGTGTTGATGGTCACAATGCCGTTGTCAAAGGTCTGGTAGGGCATCTCGGTGGCACTCTTGCCATCGCACAGGATCTCGGCCACCATGTCGGCGGTGGCCTCGCCCAGCTGGACGTAATCCACGCCGTAACCCACGAAGGCACCGTTCAGGGCAAAGCTGTCGGCACCGGTGAAGTGCATCACGCCGGCCTCGGTGAAGGTCTCGTAGATGGACAGCTCCGCAGTCATGATGGTGTTGTCGGTGGGGGTGAACACGGCCTTGACCCCGGCAGCCACCAGGGCTTCGGCAGCCATCTGCACCTCGGCGGTGGTGGTGCCGTTCTTTTCAATGTACTGGATGCCCTTTTCGTCGCAGAAAGCCTTGGCATCGGCGATGGCCTGCGTAGAGGAATCCTGGCTCAGGTCATACAGCAGGCCGATGGTGTTGATCTCCGGGTCTGCGGCAAGGATCAGGTTCATGATGGCGGCGGTGTTCAGGGCGTCGGAGGTGCCGGTCATGTTCTCGCCGTCGTCAAAGCCTGCAGCAGCGGGGTCGGTGACGGCGGAGTACACCACCGGGATCTCGGTATCTTCCACAGCGGCCAGCATGGTGGCGGCGGTGGGGGTGGCCACAGCCACGATCACGTCCACGCCATCGGCCACCAGGTCGGCGCCGATCTGGTTCAGGTTGCTCTGGTCGGCCTGCGCGTTGGCGTAGTAATCAGCGTAGTCAAAGGTGACGCCCTTTTCCTTGCCCAGCTCGTCCAGACGGCTCTCCACGGATGCCACGATCTGGTTGAGGGAAGCATGATCCACATAGTTGACGATGCCCACCTTAAAGGTCTGGCCTGCTTCAGAAGCGGCGGCAGCGGAACCGGCAGCGCTGGAAGCGGTGCTGGATGCTGCGGCAGAAGAGCCGGAGGAGCCGCAGCCGGTCAGGCCCAGTGCGGATACGACAGCGGCTGCGGCGGCAGCCTTCAGGAAGCTGCGGCGGGAGATCATGTTCATGGTTTTCATAGCGGTTGCTCCTTTCCCGGAGCGGGCGGCCCAAAAATAAATAAAACCCGCTCCACCTGCGGAACGGGTAAAATAAAAACGGCCCCGTCCCTGTGTGTTCATCCACAAGGACAGAGTCGAGAAATTCGAATCTGCGGTGCCACCTTGCTTGCTTTGCCCGTCTTCCCTCGGAAGCTGCAAAGCCCCTCACGGAGAGCCAACACTCCCCTGCCCTGTAACGGAGGCTTCCGTCCCAAGCTACTGAGGAACATTCCCGTTTGCCCGGCCCTCGGCGGCCCACGAAACTCTACCCCGCTCTCGCCCGTTTGCACTGTCCGGGCTCACTGCAGATGCGCTGTGCAGGTTCTCTTCCGCCTCATCGGTTTGATTGCATTATACACTTTATCTGTGTAAAGTCAAGAGGAAATCTCAAATTTTCCGTCAGATTTTTCACGCTGTGTCACTCCATGTTGAGCCTGTTTCGCATCAGCCAGACCGTCAGCCCGAACCAGAACACCCCGAACGCTGCCGCGATGCCCAGCGTGAGGGCCGCGCAGCCCATGAAGCCCTGCGCAGAGAGGGTGGTCTGGATGCTGCCAGCATCACCCACGACGGTATAGAGGGCCGTCTCATAGACTCCGGCCCCCACACGCAGCAGCTTTTCGATCCAGCCCTGAACGTACTGCATCCCGAAAAAGCTCAGGATGCCCGCCAGCGCAGGGTGGCTCTTGAACTGATGGCCCACCATGCAGGCGGCGTAGATGCAGGCGATGGCACTGACCATCCGCACGAAGCAGACGAGGCCGCTGAAGAGCATCATCTCCCAGAACGCCATGTCGTACCGCGCAAATGCCTCCCGGAGCTGCGACAGCATCCACGGCAGCTGGTCGAGCAGGTCTATCTCCGCCATCATCAGGATGGCCAGAATGCCGAAGGAGAGGCCCGCCGCAAAGATGCTGCATACGCTCCACACCGTGCCCGAGATGAGCTTTGCACCCACGAGCTGAGCCTCCGTCACCGGCAGGGTATGCATCAGATAGCCCTCCCGGCCCAGCAGGTTGCCGTAGAACCGCTGGACGATGGTCATGACGGTGACGACTGCCGTGCCGATGAGGACCGCCGTGTACGCAAGACTCAGCAGGCCCACGGCGGTAGAATAGGCGTCGCTGTTTGTGCCGTTCCAGCCCCGGATCGAGGCGCCAAACAGCACCGACACCGCCAGCAGAGCCAGATACAGCCCGCCGTAGGTGCGGGCCGTGGCCCGGAACTCATGTTTCAGTAATTTTTTCAGCATTTGAATACCTCCCGGAAATACGCATCCACGCTCATGCCCTCAGTCTCACGGAGTTCCTCCACCGACCGATGGGCGAAGACTTTTCCGTTTTTCAGGAACACCGCCTCGTCCAGCACCGGTTCCACATCCTCGATGAGGTGAGTGGAGAGGATGACCGAGGCATCCCGGCTGTAGTTGGTGAGGATGGTGTTCAGGATGTAATCCCGTGCCGCCGGGTCCACGCCGCCGATGGGTTCATCCAGCAGATAGAGCCGGGCGTTCCGGCTCATGGCGAGGATGAGCTGGACCTTCTCCTTGTTTCCCTTCGAGAGGCTCTTGAGGATGGCTTTGGGCGAAAGCTCCAGCTTTTCCAGCATCTCACTGGCCTTTGCGGTGTCGAAGTCGGCGTAAAAATCCCGGAACATCTCCACCAGCTGCTCCACCCGCATCCAGTCGGGCAGCCACTGGGCGTCCGGCAGATAGGAGACGATGGCCTTGGTATCCGGGCCGGGAGCCATGCCCGCCACTTTGATGCTTCCCGCCGTGGGCTGCAAAAGGCCGTTCGCCAGCTTGATGAGGGTGGTCTTGCCGCTGCCGTTGGGGCCGAGCAGGCCCACGATGCGGCCAAAGCCAATGTGCATGTCGATGCTGTCGAGGGCGTTCGTCCCCTTCTGGTAGGATTTCGTCAGTCCCTCACAGGTCAGAAGTTCACTCATTCCGTTCACTCTCCTTTGTTTCCCAGCCCGTCACCAGCGCGGCGGCCTGTGCCGGGCCGTAGCCGATGCCGCGCATTTTTTCCAGATATTCAGCGGTCACAGCCCGGGCCGTCTCGTCCCGCAGCTTTTCCAATAAAGCGGTGTCCTCGGTGACGAAGCGGCCCGTTGTCCGTTCGGTGCGGACGAGGCCCTCCGCTTCCAGCTGGGCCAGCGCCCGCTGGATGGCGGCGTCCGGCACCGAGGCTTCAATAGCGCTGCGGCAGATATCCTCCGCATCCCGGCGGAGGGTTTGCAGGGTTTTGCTGTCCATCGTCAGATTCCCCTTTCATAAATCGGCATTCTGCCGGAAAACTTACGGATTTACCACATTTTCCGGTGCTCCGCTCAGAAACGCCCTGATATTGTTCACGGTGCAGTCCATGATCCGCTGGCGGCTGCCCTGAGAACCCCAGGACATATGGGGGGTGATGATGCAGTTTTTCGCCGTCAGCAGGGGATTGTCGGCCCGGATGGGCTCCGTGGAGACCACGTCCAGCCCGGCGTAGGCCACCTTGCCGCTGTTCAGGGCGTCCGCCAGATCCTGCTCTACCACCATCTGTCCACGGCTGTTGTTGAGGATGATCACGCCGTCCTTCATCTTGGCGATGTTCTCCTTGTTGATGATGCCCACGTTGAAGTCCGCTAAGGGCATTTGGAGGGCCAGCACGTCGGACCGGGCAAACAGGCCGTCCAGATCCACGAATTCCACCCCCAGATCCTTAGCGGCCTGAGACTGGGAGCGGTTGTAGGCGATGACGTGCATCCCCAGTCCCTTGGCGGCCTCGGCGGTGTGGATGCCGATGCGGCCGCAGCCCAGCAGACCGAAGGTCTTGCCCGCCAGCTCGATGAGGGGGTAGTCCCAGTAGCACCAGTCCGGGCTGTTCTGCCACTTGCCCTCGTGGACGGTGCGGTCATGGTGGCCGATGTGGAGACAGGCTTCCAGCATCAGGGCGATGGTGAACTGGCTGACGGAATAGCCGCCGTAGTTGGGCACGTTGCACACGGGGATGCCCTTTTCCTTGGCGTAAACCACGTCCACCACGTTGTAGCCGGTGGCCATCACCGTGATGGGGGGCGGCGGCGTTTCCGGCCGGGACGTGATGACTACCGGCATGATCGGGATGCACGGCTCCGTGGCCTCCAACATGGCCTGCGACAACTGCGACCTGCTGATCGCCGTGGGCTGCCGGTTCTCCGACCGGGTGGCACTGAAGCCGGAGACCTTCGCGCATCAGGCCAAGATCGTCCATATCGACATCGACCGGGCGGAGATCAACAAGAACGTCCAGACGGACCACCACATCATTGGCGACGCCAAGCAGGTCCTGAACCTGCTGCTGGAGCGCCTGCCCCAGTACGAGCATAAGGAGTGGAAGGACTTCGTGCTCTCCTTCCCCCGGGAAACGGAGTACGGCGAAAGCGAGAGCGTCCTGACGCCGAAGCAGGTGCTTTCCGCCATCGCCCGGAAATGCCCGCAGGACTCCATCGTGGCCACGGACGTGGGCCAGCACCAGATGTGGGCCATCCAGCACCTGCATTTCGACTATCCCGGCCAGCTCCTGACCTCCGGCGGCTTCGGCACCATGGGCTTCGGCCTCGGTGCGGCCATCGGTGCGGCGGTCGGCACAGGCGAGCGCAGCGTGCTCGTCACGGGCGACGGCAGCTTCGGCATGTGTCTCAACGAACTCACCACTGCCGTAACCTACAACGTGCCGGTTGTCATCCTTCTGATGAATAACGGCGTGCTCGGCATGGTGCGTCAGTGGCAGACGCTGTTCTTTAATAAGCACTATTCCAACACGATTCTCGACCGCAAGACTGACTTTGTGGCGCTTGCGCGCGCGTTCGGCGCGGACGGCGAGGCTGTTGATACCGTGGCGGCGCTCGACAAGGCGTTTGAGCACGCATTCAGCTGCGACGGCCCGTATGTCATCGATTGCAGAATCGATAAGGACGAATTCGTCCTGCCCATGCTCCCGCCGGGCGGCAGCATGGATGATATTATCATGAAGGTGGGTGAATGAGATGAATCGATATACCGTAGCGGTTCTGGTCAATAACCAGTTCGGCGTGCTGAACCGTGTGACGAGCATGTTCAGAAGACGTCAGTTCAACATCATTTCTCTGACCGTCAGTGAAACGGAATCGAACGCGCTTTCCCGCATCACCGTCACGTTTGAGGGCGGCGAGACGCAGAAGCAGCAGCTCGTGAACCAGCTTTATAAGCTGCCGGACGTTTGCTCCATTAAAGAGTTTACCCCGGACACCTCCGTCAGCTGTGAGCTGATGCTCATTAAGCTGAAAAACGATTCCAAAACGCGCAGTGACATCCTTGCCGCGGCGGACGCGTTCGGCGCGAAGACCATGGATTACTCCAAGGATTCCCTGATGCTTTGCCTGACCTCCGAATCGCGAAAAATCGATGAATTCGTCGATTTGATGCGCGACTACGAGATCCTTGAGATCTGCCGCACCGGCAATGTTTCCCTTGAAAAGGGCAGCACGACGATCCGTCAGGCCATCAATTTCTAATTTAGTTTGTCCATTTAAATTAACATACCAATTCATGCACAGAAAGAGGTAATTTATCATGGCAAGAATTTTTTATCAGCAGGATTGCGATCTGCAGAAGCTCGCAGGCAAGACCGTTGCCATCATCGGCTACGGCTCGCAGGGTCACGCACATGCACTGAACCTGAAGGACAGCGGCGTTGACGTTATTGTCGGTCTGTATGAAGGCTCCAAGAGCTGGGCAAAGGCCGAGGCACAGGGCCTCAAGGTTATGACGAGCGCCGAGGCTGCAAAGGCTGCGGACATCATCATGATTCTCATCAACGATGAAAAGCAGGCTGCACTGTACAAAGAGAGCATTGAGCCGAACCTGACCGAGGGCAAGACCCTGGCATTTGCACACGGCTTTAACATTCACTTCGGCTGCATCAAGCCGCCGAAGAACGTCAACGTCATCATGATCGCGCCGAAGGGCCCGGGTCACACGGTCAGAAGCGAGTATCAGGCAGGCAAGGGCGTACCGTGCCTCATCGCGGTCGAGCAGGATGCAACGGGCGACGCTTGGGACATCGGCCTCGCATATGCACTCGGTATCGGCGGCGCAAGAGCAGGCGTTTTGGAGACCACGTTCCGTACCGAGACCGAGACCGACCTCTTCGGCGAGCAGGCAGTTCTCTGCGGCGGCGTTTGCGCTCTGATGCAGGCCGGCTTCGAGACGCTGGTTGAGGCAGGCTATGACCCGAGAAACGCGTACTTTGAGTGCATCCACGAGATGAAGCTCATCGTTGACCTCATCTACCAGAGCGGCTTTGCCGGCATGAGATACTCCATCTCCAACACGGCAGAGTACGGCGATTACATCACCGGCCCGAAGATCATCACCGAGGAGACGAAGAAGACCATGAAGAAGATCCTGAAGGACATTCAGGACGGCACCTTCGCAAAGGACTTCCTGCTCGACATGTCTTCCGCAGGCGGCCAGGTACACTTCAACGCAATGCGCAAGCTGGCTTCCGAGCATCCGAGCGAGGCTGTGGGCGCGGATATCCGCAAGCTGTACAGCTGGAGCGACGAGGATAAGCTCATCAACAACTGATTTGAACGGAATCTGTTTTAAGGGGATAGCCATAGGGGAGTTTTCCTCTATGGCTTAAACCCTATTTACACACGGCGCGTTTTTCCATGTGGGACGCCGCGCCACAGCCAAAATTTCACGGATCGAGGAAATAAAATGAAAAGTGATTCTCTGAAAATCGGTACGCAGAACGCGCCGCACCGTGCGCTGTACCATGCTCTGGGCCTCACGGAGGAGGAGATCGAACGTCCGCTCGTCGGCATCGTCAGCTCCTATAACGAGATCGTCCCGGGCCACATGAATATCGATAAAATTGTGGACGCCGTAAAGATCGGTGTTGCGATGGCAGGCGGCACGCCGATTGTCTTCCCGGCGATCGCGGTATGCGACGGCATTGCAATGGGCCACACCGGCATGAAGTATTCGCTCGTCACGCGCGACCTCATTGCGGATTCCACCGAAGCCATGGCATTGGCACACGGCTTTGATGCGCTCGTCATGGTGCCGAACTGCGACAAGAACGTGCCGGGTCTTTTGATGGCGGCGGCGCGCCTTAATGTGCCGACGGTGTTCGTCAGCGGCGGTCCGATGCTTGCGGGCCACGTAGACGGTGCAAAAACGAGCTTCTCCTCCATTTCGGAGGCGGTGGGCGAATTCAACGCCGGTAAGATTACCGAAGAAAAGCTGCGCGAATATGAGTGCAAGACCTGCCCGACATGCGGCTCCTGCTCCGGCATGTACACCGCAAACTCCATGAACTGCTTGACTGAAGCCCTCGGCATGGGTCTGCGCGGCAACGGCACCATCCCGGCGGTATACTCCGCACGTATCGAGCTTGCAAAGCACGCAGGCATGGCGGTCATGGATATGCTGAGAAAGAATATTCGCCCGCGTGACATCATGACGAAGGACGCCATTATGAACGCTCTTACGGTCGATATGGCACTCGGCTGCTCTACGAACAGTATGTTGCATCTGCCGGCCATCGCGCACGAGTGCGGCATCGAGATCAACCTCGACATCGCAAACCGGATCAGCGAAAAGACCCCGAACCTGTGCCATCTGGCACCGGCGGGCAGAACGTACATTGAAGAGCTTGACGAAGCGGGCGGCGTGTACGCTGTGATGAATGAGCTGAGCAAAAAGGGTTTGCTGCACACGGACTGCATAACCGTGACCGGCAAGACCGTCGGCGAGAACATCAAGAATTGCGTGAACCTGAACCACGACGTTATCCGTCCCATTGAGAATCCGTACAGTCAGACCGGCGGCATCGCCGTGCTGCGCGGTAATCTTGCGCCGGAGGGCAGCGTTGTAAAGCGCTCTGCCGTTCTGCCGGAGATGCTTGTGCATGAAGGCCCGGCACGCGTGTTTGAGAGCGAGGAGGACGCACAGGCGGCCATCAACGCGGGCAAGATCGTACCGGGCGACGTCGTTGTCATCCGCTATGAGGGTCCGAAGGGCGGCCCCGGTATGCGCGAGATGCTGAACCCGACCTCTGCTATCATGGGCATGGGTCTCGGCAACAGCGTGGCGCTCATCACGGACGGCCGTTTCAGCGGCGCAACGCGCGGCGCGTGCGTTGGCCATGTTTCCCCGGAAGCGGCTTCCGGCGGCCCCATCGGCGTTGTGGAGGAAGGCGACATCATCAGCATCAATATTCCGGAGAACAAAATTGAGCTGAAGGTGGACGAGGCTGTCCTCAATGAACGCATGAAGAACTTTGTGCCGAAGAAGAAAGAGCTTTCCGGCTACCTGAAGCGCTATGCGGCGCTGGTCTCCAGCGGTGCTTCGGGGGCGATTTTGAACTGATGGGTAGTTTACAGGAGTTGAGCATCCGCCTTTCCACGCTGGCGGTGTTCAAAGAATTACAGGAAGATGCGGTTATAAATAGTCTGCGTAAGTATCTCGCAGAGCCGTCCCCGGCGCTGTATGCGTCGTTCGTCTCTGCGCTGTACCGCGCAAACGGCGGCATACTCGGCGCGTATGTGCGCGAAATCTGCGAAAACAGCGAGAACGTCTACGTGCAGGCCGTGGGCAAAAAGGAAGAGATCCCCGCTTACCTGCGCGAGGCCGTTTTGGAAGAGCTTAAAACGCTGCAGATGACGGCGGAGCTCACGCCGGAAACGCTGCGCAGCGCGATGGAGTATAGGGGCTTTTTACCCGGCTTTGTCAGCGAAGCGCCGGACATTAAAGCGTGCTACACAGAGCGCACCGAGAACATCGGCAAGTACGGCTACGGCATTTACGCCAAAAACCGTATGTTCTACCTTGGCGAGAATGCCGAGATCGTGCCGGTCAGCAACCCGGACAAGACGGAGCTTTCCGACCTTGTGGATTACGCCCGCGAGCGCCAGATCATCATCGATAACACAAAGGCGCTGCTTGAGGGTAAACCCGCAGCGAACATTTTGCTGACGGGCGACGCCGGTACGGGTAAATCGTCTACGGTGAAAGCCGTCGTCAATGCGCTGTGGCGCGAGGGTTTGCGTATCATCGAGGTGCGCAAGGATCAGTTACAGTCTATCCCGAAAATTCTCGATGAGCTTTCTGCGAACCCGCTGAAGTTTATTCTGTTCATCGACGACCTTTCGTTCCTCAAGGACGACGATAACTTCAATGCACTGAAAGCGGTGCTGGAGGGCTCCGTTACGGCGAAGTCGCAGAACGTGGCAATCTACGCGACGAGTAATCGCCGCCATATCATCAAGGAGAAGTTCTCCGACCGTGAGGGCGATGACATTCACCGCAACGATACGATGCAGGAGCTCGCATCGCTTTCCGAGCGCTTCGGCATCCACGTGACATTCAGCAAGCCGAACAAGGACACGTTTCTGCACATCGTGCGCCACCTTGCGGAGGAAAACGGCATCGATATGCCGACGCAGGAACTGGAGCTGCTCGCCGAGCGCTTTGCGCTGGAGCGCGGCAACCGCTCCGCGAGACTCGCCCGTCAGTTCATCGACGGACTGCTTTCCAAGGCGGAATAAAAACCTTATACAGCAGACTGTTTTTGAAGCGGCACCTTTGCTGCTAAAACACGAAATGAAAAATGCTCCCGGTTTTTTATGCCGGGAGCGTTTTTGTGTATACAGGTAAATTCGATTTTATAAATTGCTGTGGCGGCGGCTCGAACCCGTTTGCAGGGTACTGCCGAGGCTGGTGATGCAAAGGCGTGTTGCGATGAGGAACACGCCGGGAATGACGATAATCTACCACGCGTTTGTGAGCAGAGCCTTTTCGCCGACAGAAACGCGTTACGCTTCGTATTCGCCGCGAATGTCTTCTTCTGGGGCGGGAATGGGGTAGTCGCCCGTAAAGCAGCCCGTGCAGATGCCGAGGCCGTTCACCATTTCCGGCAGACGCTCTAAACGTAAATAGCCGAGCGTATCTGCGCCGATCTCCTTGCAGATCTCGTCGACCGTGTGATTATAGGCGATAAGCTGGTGACGCTCCGGCACATCGATGCCAAAGTAACACGGCCACAGGAACGGGGGCGAGCTGATGCGCATGTGCACCTCTTTTGCGCCGGCGTCTTTCAGCATGTTCACAATCTGGTCGCTCGTCGTGCCGCGCACGATGGAGTCATCGATGAGGATGACGCGCTTATCCTTGACAACCTCGCGCAGGACATTTAATTTAACGCGCACGCTGGATTCACGGCTGCTCTGCTTCGGTTTGATGAATGTGCGGCCGACGTAGTTGTTTTTCACGAATGCCGTGCCGTAGGGGATGCCGGATTCCATGGCGTAGCCCTGTGCTGCCGCGTTTCCGGATTCCGGCACGCCGACGACGATGTCCGCATCCACGGGGGAATCTTTCGCGAGGAAACGGCCGGCAAGCAGACGTGCGGAATACACGTTGATGCCGTCAATGCGGCTGTCCGGGCGGGCGAAATAAATGTACTCAAAAATGCAGCGCCCCTGCTTTTCGGCGGGGAGGCAGTGCGATTTGTCGGAGAGAATGCCGTTCGGCGTGATGGTGACAATCTCGCCCGGCTCTACGTCGCGGACGAATTCCGCGCCCACGGCGTCAAGCGCACAGGTCTCGCTGGAGAGGAAATACGTGTTGTCGCGCTTGCCGATACATAGGGGCTTGAAGCCATAGGGATCGCGCGCGCCGATCAGTTTGCGGGGGGACATGACCGCGAGGGCATAGGCACCCTCAATTTTGTCCATCGTGCGGCTGACGGCCTCCTGTACGTTTTTCGTCTGTACGCGCTCGCGTGCGATGTAGTAGGCAATCGTCTCGGAATCGATGGTCGTTTGGAAAATAGCGCCGCTGTACTTTAGTTTTTCGCGGAGGTCAACGGCATTTGTCAGGTTGCCGTTGTGCGCTACGGCCAGCGTACCCTTGATATAGTGGATGATGAGCGGCTGCGCGTTTTCGCGGTTGCTCGCGCCGGCGGTGGAGTAGCGCACATGGCCCACGCCGATATTGCCGTGCAGGCGATTGAGACGCTCCTCGTCGAATACCTCGTTTACAAGTCCCATGTCCTTGTAGTAATCCACCTTGCCTTTGGGGCCCTCGGTGTCGCTGACGGCGATGCCGCAGCTTTCCTGTCCGCGGTGCTGCAAGGCGAATAATCCGTAATAAATGGAAGAAGAAATGTCGTGTCCGTCAAAATCGTATGCGCCGAAAACACCGCATTCCTCGCCGGGCTTGTCCGTTTCAAATGGTGTTCGATCGTAGTTCATAGAAGTCCCCCGTTCCTCCGCAAACCGCGGTATTCTGCTGTTTGTGTTCTGTTTATCTGCCGAAAATACACAGGCGGCAAACGCCGTGAAAACGCTTCCCGCTTAACAGAATTATTATAATCGGATTTTTGTGAAATTGCAATTCTAAGTTTTAAAAACTGCAAATATGTGTAGAGGATGACAAAATCCTTTGACAAACGGCGCGCAAAATCGTTGAAACAAAAAACAAAATGCGGTATAATAGCAAGCGAAAGAAACGACGAGCCTGAACAGTCCGGGGGACTGTTCAGCCGTAAGAAGCCCTATCAAGGGGTTTTTTGAACGGCGGTCAGAAACGGCCGTTAGAAAGAGCTATAACACATTTTTACATGTAGGATAAAAAATGAAAACAGAAAGGACCTCGCTATGCATATCGTTATTTTGGACGGCGGCTCTACAAACCCCGGCGACGTCTCGTGGGCGCCGCTCAGGGCGCTCGGCAGCGTCACCGTGTATGACTCCACTAAGCCCGAAGAAATCGTAGAGCGCGCAAAGGACGCCGAAGCTGTCATCTTGAACCGCAATGTTATAAGCCGCGAAATCATGCAGAAATTGCCGAAGCTGCGCTTTATCGGCCTTCTTGCAACGGGGTATAATACTGTCGATGTCAAAGCCGCAGGAGAACTGGGCATCACCGTGTGCAATGTGCCGCTTTATTGCGTGGAGACCGTCGCGCAGCAGGCGTTTGCGCTGCTTTTGGAGCTGTGCAATCACACCGAAAAAATAAGCGCCGCCACCCGCGGTGGCGACTGGGATAAGGCCGAAACGATGAGCCACAGCACGCACCCGCTGTTTGAGCTGTACGGCAAAACGCTCGGCATCGTCGGCTTCGGACATATCGGGCAGACCGTCGCAAAGCTCGGCGCGGCGCTCGGCATGAAAATTCTCGTATACAGCCGCACGAAACGGGAGCTGCCCGAGCGTTATCAGTGGGCGGAGCTCGACGCGCTTTTCAAAAATGCCGATGTCGTCTCGCTGCATTGCCCGCTCACGGACGAGACCCGCGGGCTTGTGAATGCGGAGCGCCTTAACCTGATGAAGCCCACTGCGTTCCTTATCAATACGGCGCGCGGCGCAGTTGTGGACGAAGCTGCCCTTGCCGAGGCGCTGAATAGTGGCCGCATCGCCGGAGCGGGGCTTGACGTCCTTGTGCACGAGCCGCCGAAAAAGGATGACCCGCTGCTCACCGCCAAAAACTGTATCGTCACGCCGCACATCGCTTGGGCGTCCCTTGACGCGCGCGCCCGTCTCATTAAGACTGTCGCCGAGAACCTGAAAGCGTTCCGGAACGGCACGCCGCAGAACGTCGTTTCGTGATTTTACCGCTCTTTTCGCTTTTTGCGGAGACTTCAAAAGCCTTCTGTAAAAAGTAATGCAAAAAAGAGCAAAAGGCGAGAAATGAATCTCGCCTTTTGCTCTCTTTTGGGGAGGAGTTGTATTGAAAAGTCGCGGTAACGTTTACCGCAGAGCTCGTTGTCATTTGTTATGTCTCTATTATAGCGACTGAAATATCGATTGTCAACGGTTTCTGAAACAATCTCCCTTTTGCTATTGTCGCACAAATCAAAATAAAAATTTGTGTATATTTTGCACATATAAATTGACCGCGTTTTTCCACATAACCCGTTTGAAATCGTATCTCACCCTTAAATTACCCGCATGTTCTCTGCTTTATGCATGAAAAAGAGAATTTTGTGTTTGACGGAGGTTTTTCCATGATAAAGAAAAATGATTTGTTTGAAGCGGAGATCACCGCCATGACCGCCGAGGGCAGCGGCATCTGCCGCGCAGATGGCATGGCCGTGTTCGTGCCCGGTACCGCCGTGGGCGACCGCTGCGTCGTGCGCGTCGTAAAAGTCCTCAAAAAGTACGCATTCGGGCGGCTCGAGGAGCTGCTTACGCCGTCGCCCGATCGCACCACACCGGATTGTCCCATTGCAGGCCCGTGCGGCGGCTGCGTTTACCGCCACATCACGTATGAAGCGGAGCTGAAGATCAAAACGCAGCGTGTCCGCGACGCCTTGGAGCGCATCGGCGGCTTTGAAAATATCCCCATGGAGCCGATCCTCGGCGCGCCGTCCCGCACGCGCTACCGCAACAAATGCCAGCTGCCCATCGGGCTTTCCAAAAACGGCGAAATGCAGATGGGCTTTTACGCCGTGAATTCCCACCGTATCATCGACACGCACACCTGCCTTTTGCAGCCCGAGGTGTTTGATCGCGCGGCGGAAGCGTTCCGCGCGTGGCAAAAACTGAGTGGGGAGAGCATCTACGATGAAGCGGCGCACAGCGGCGTTCTGCGCCACCTTTACATGCGCTGCGGCGAAAAGAGCGGGGAGGTGCTCGTGTGCATCGTCGCGAACGGCGCAAAGCTGCACGGGGAAGACTTGCTCGTCAAAATGCTGCGCGAGGCTGTGCCGGAAATTACCGGCATTGTGTTAAACATCAACCGCGAGCGTACAAATGTCGTTTTGGGTCGCGAGCTGCGCACGCTGTGGGGCAAGCCCACGATCCGCGATACGCTCTGCAGGCTGGAGTTTGAAATTTCGCCCCACGCGTTTTATCAGGTGAACCGCACGCAGGCGGAGGCGCTTTACAACAAGGCCGCAGAGTACGCCGGGCTTACAGGTGCGGAAACGCTGCTTGACCTCTACTGCGGCACCGGCACCATCGGTCTTTCCATGGCGAGCCGCGCGAAGAAGCTCATCGGCGCGGAGATTATCCCCTCCGCTGTTGAAAATGCCCGCAAAAACGCCGCGCACAACCATGTCACGAACGCCGAGTTCCTTTGCGGTGACGCCAAAGACGCCGCGCGCATCCTCTACGAGCGCGGCGAGCGCCCCGACGTCATCGTCATCGATCCTCCGCGCAAGGGCTGCGATGCCGCCGTTATCACGACCATCGCCGCTATGCGCCCCACGCGCGTCGTCTATGTCTCCTGCGACCCCGCCACTCTCGCC
>ERZ779876.1637-NODE-1637-length-18589-cov-3.833603_pt1 | contig 18589 bp, 16 predicted proteins | sample MGYA00511068_ERZ779876 | MGnify/ENA primary metagenome ERZ779876 (study PRJEB29588, sample SAMEA1970858) | human gut metagenome | biome: human gut; feature: human-associated habitat; material: faeces | place: Denmark | collected 2008/2010 ...
CTTATTCAGTTCCTCCAGGCCGCACCATCTCATTCTGGGTCACATAATCTTCTTCCGATTCCGGGCCGTTAAACGTAACATTCAGATTGTATTCCGTAGCCGCCGCCCGGGCACCCGCAAAGACACTTTTAAAAAAGGCGCTCTCCGTGGACTTCACGATCATAGCCACCTGGGTTTTCCCTGTCTCAGCTTCTTTTCCGCAGCCACTCATGCTCATAAGAAGCAGGACACCCGCAGCCAGCAGGGACAGTATTTTTTTCATTTTCTGTTTTCTCATACTTTCTCCCATCCTGCCGCTGCATTTTCTTCCACCTTCGGCATCCGTATGATCACAGTAGTGCCTTCATCCAGTTCGCTTTCTATGGAAAGACCGTACTCTTTTCCGAAATAAATCTTAATCCTGTCGTTGACGTTCTTGATGCCGATGCCAGAATTATCTCCCGGCTCCTTATGAAGGATCGACCGACACTGTTCCTCTGACATACCGACACCGTTATCCTCCACCCGGAAGACCACATCTTCCCCTTCGCTGTAGATGCGGATCAGAATCCGTCCTTCATCCACCATGCGGTCCAGTCCGTGATAGATGGCATTTTCGATAATGGGCTGCAGGGTGATCTTGTTACAGTAATATTGCAGACAGTCCTCTTCCACCTGAAACTCATAGGAAAACTGATTCTTATAGCGGAAATTCTGGATCTTTAAATAGCTTCTGGCATGCTCTACTTCTTTTTCAATGGGGATCAATTCGTGCCCCTTGCTGATACTGATACGAAACAGTTTCGCCAGAGCATTGACCATCTCCACGGCATCCTGACACCTTTCTTCCTCGCAGAGCCACCCGATGGCATCCAACGTATTATATAAGAAGTGGGGATTGATCTGGGCCTGCAGAGCCTTTAACTCCGTTTTGCGCAGGGAAATCTCTTCCTGACGTACCTGCTTCATCAGTTTCTGGATCTTTCTTACCATGTGCTCGTAGGACTGTGACAGTGCCTCGATCTCCGTGGTGCCTTCCACAGGCTGATAAACATATCCCGCAGCATCCTTTTCGAACTCTTCCATAGCCCGGATCAGGCGCTGCACCGGATTGGTCACCAGTCTGGATACCAGAACACTGACCACCATGGTCGTCAGCAGAATGATTGTCAGCATGAAGCAGATGTTTCCCACCAGTTCCATCTCTTTGGCCGTCACCAGTTCACTGATATAGCTGACACCCACCACCTTCCAGTTACAGTTATCCAGCGCCAGGACACTACAGATCAGTTCTTCGGTCTCAAAGGAACCGTTGTGGCTCAGATCCAGTCCCTCCGTGGCTTCCGTCTTAAGACCCGAATACAGCAGCTGCTGTTGGGGATGATAGATGATCTCTCCGTTACTGTCTGTGATAAAGCAGTAGCCATGCTGTCCGATTCCCACATCGTCCACATAATCCGATATTTTGGAGAAACGGATATCAATGACTACCCGCAGCTTCTGTCCGTCTGCTCCGGGAATCTCCTGTAAGACCGATACCACCCAGGGATAATAGTCCTGCAACAGAGATTCCACATGGGGTTCCGACAGATAGAGTACCCCGGGGCTGTAGGAATCCAGTTCGATATAAGACAGATCCTTCAGATAATGTTCCTTCAGAGTATGAGTTCCCGTATGGGAATCCACCAGCTTCCCCTGCTCATCATAGATATAGACCGCCACCAGATCCGACCGGACACTGCAAAGAGTCTCCAGTGTCTGCCCGGTACTTCCGCCGCTCTTTGTCAGATCCTTCTCGATCAGACTCATGATCTCCTGCATATCTCCGATGTAGTTAGAAATGGTATTGGAAGCCTGAGTCACCGCCTGTTCACTGCTGGTATGTGCCGCCTGTTTCATACTTCCGACATAAAGAGAAAAAAAGTAAAAAGTGGACCACAACAAAAACAGGGTAACCAGTCCCACCACTAATGTCGTAATGATAAAAGAAAGGGACGTTTTTTGCTTCTTCATATCTTATTCTTTCTCCTGTCGCATGGCATTGGGAGATACCCCGCAATACTTTTTAAAGCAGTAGCTGAAATAATGCTGATCGCTGTAACCGCAGCGCTCCGCAATCTCCCGCATCTTCATGGAACTGCCCAGTACCAGTTCCCTTGCCGTTTCGATCCTCTTTTTCGTCAACAGATCCACGAAGCTTGACCCGGTCTCTTTTTTGATCAGGGCACTCAGGTAATTGGGGCTCACATGAATGCTGTTGCTGACGCCCACCAGAGACAGGGACGGATCCCCATACTCCTTGTCGATGATCTGCATGGCCTTTTCACACAGGATCTGGCTGCTCTTTTTCTTGCCCGCATTGACCAGTTCCCATACTTCCAGGCAAAGTGCCGTGAAACGATCCCTGGATTCCCGTATCGGACCTTCCAGCATGGCAAAACGCTGGAGCAGGGCGGAATCTTCTGTCACCGTATAGGCAATGCGGATCAGCGCCGAGGACATCCGGAAGATCAGGAATTTGCATTTCAGGGCAGCATCCTGCTGCACCTCCAGTTTGCCGAATACATCCTTCAGATAGTTTTCCAGTTCCTCTCGGGAACCACCACGGATCAGATTCTCCATCTGAGTAACACATTCCGCCGCCAGCTCCATGTCCATGGTGTTATCCCGCTCTTCATCGGCAATATAATGGATGCCGCTCTCTCCCGGAGTGCAATATCCCAATGCACTCATAGCTCCTCTGTAGGCCTCGTGGCATTCTCCCAGATGTTCTCTGATACGGCTGACACCGATATGACAATGCATTTTCAGAATGCGTTCCGTACTCTGTACCATCTCTCCCACGGCAATATGCAGATACCGGTCGAAGGTCGACGTGGTGGCCGCCAGCACTGCAATGATCCTGCCGTCCATGGCAAAAGAATAATGCTTCATATATTTTTGCAGTATCATATCCACGGAATGTACCAGTTCCGGTCTCGTACGGTTCTTCCCGTTGGTATCCTCCACCGTGATGGCCAGCACCGCATACTGAAAGGCATTATTACGATCCTTCAAAAAGCCGTTGCCAACCGCCTGTTCCTGTAAAAGTTCCTCCCGGTCCTGCCCCTCAAAGCTGGCATAATCATCTAGCAAAAGGGGCAGAAAAAACTGTTGCAGATCCGGATTATCATGTTTTCTGGCATCAAATTCCGCAAAGATTCCGTCGATCTTAAGCTTGATCTTCTTCAGTTCTTCCGTCAGATCCACCATAGTGATAGGTTTCAACATATAACTGATGATATTGTACTGGATGGCCTGCTGGGCATAAGAAAATTCATCGAAGCCGCTTAAGAAGGCGATCTGTGTGGTAGGACGTACCTCTCTGACCTGTCTTGCCAGCTCGATTCCGGAGACAAAAGGCATCCGGATATCCGTAAGCAGCAGATCCGGTTCCATCCTCTCCACCAGTTCCAAAGCTTCGATGCCGTTCTCCGCTTCCCCCACGACTTGAAATCCGATGCTCTCCCAGTCGATCTTCCTTATGATTGCTCTGCGTAATTCCTCTTCGTCATCTGCCACTACGATTGTATACATTGCTGTCCCTCTCTGGTATGTATTATTTTAAGGTAAGTATCTTCCCGGAAAACGCAATGGGAAGGGATATTTTTCTGGTACTGTTTTCGCCTGCAAACAGAATCTGGGCAATGCCGTCAGCCGATACGGACGCAATCCTGCCGGTTCCGTATTTCTGATGCTGTACTTCCCGTCCGGACTCACAGGCTGCGATGCAGGCCTCCACTTCCCGTGGCGGCAGCTTCTGCACCTTTTTGTCCGGTGTCTTTAGCAGCGAGCCTCTGATCCCGACAGCCGTACCGGTCTTTCTTACAGCGTTTAACGGCTTCGTTTTCTCAAACACTTCTCCTGAAAAAGCAGAGGTCAGATTCGGTCCAAAGGTAAATACATACAGCTGTTCCTTCGCTCTCGTCATTCCCACATAATAAAGCCTTCTCTCTTCCTCATAGGCATTGGCCTCCGGGGAATCCGGTACACAGCCCCTCCCCGGAATCTGGGAAGGGATCACTCCCGCCAGCATATCCGCCAGATACACTCTTGTGTATTCCAGTCCCTTGCTGGAATGGATCGTGGACAGGATAAAATTACTCTTCGGATCCCCGTAGCCCTCTCGCATCATCTCCTGCAGCTTCTGTAATCTTGCAGGGAAATCAAACAGGCTGTTCTCCTGATCTCCCAGGGCCTTTAATATATCCGCCTTGCCACTGTCCAACCCGTGGGTATCCATGAATTCCTGATATCCCATATAATTCAGGATCCGGTAGATAGCTTTTCCTGCTGACTCATACCGCATATTGTCCAGATGGGTAGCCAGTGCCTTGCACTGTTTTCTGGTGTAAACGGATACCTCATCCATTTCCGCCACCGTATCCAACAGTGTCAGTCGTCTGGTATTGGCATCCACCGCCTCCATGGCCGCCTTTTTGCTGATACCGGCTCCCATTTTGTAATAGATCCGAAGAAATGCCTCCCCATCCCATGGATCCAGAGACAACTGAATAAAATCACAGATATCGTTGACCACCGGATGGGAAAAGAAGGTCATATCCGAATTTTTCACCCGGCAGGACAATCCTTTACGTTCCAACAGATCAATGATGGGAAGTGCACTTTCGTTATTCCGGTATAATACTGCCGTCTCCTGTTCACAGTCCTGGGCTACTTTCAGCAGATAATTGTACTGTCCCTGTCTGGATACTGCCTTGATCTCTGTAACGCAGCCACCACCTTCTCTGGCCGCGGTCATCTTCTTCGGATGTCTGTTTTTATTCTTCTGGATCAGAGTATCCGCCGCCCGGACGATCTCCTGCCTGCTGCGGTAATTGGTCTCCATGAGAAGGATCCCTGCTCCCGGGTGTCTGTCCTCAAAGGAGACAAGTGCCTGCGGGTAAGCTGCCCGGAAGCCGTAGATACTCTGGTCTTCATCTCCCACCATAAACAGATTCCGGCTCTGCGCCGCCAGCAGGTCGATCATATCATGCTGTATTTTCGAAGTATCCTGCGCTTCATCCACACAGAAATACCGATACTGCTCCCTGAAATGTGCAAGTACCTCAGGATACTGTTCCAGAATTCTGAGGGCGTAGATCATCTGATCATCGTAATCGATCATCTGCATCTGCCTGAGTTTCGCATTATAAGTACGGAATATCTCCGGGAATTTCTCCACATCCGTGTCCATATCCCGGATTTTCTCCGGTGTCAGACGCATATTTTTCGCATAGGTGATATCCAGCTGGGTCTCTTTGATATCATTTTCCGTGGCGTATTTCCCCGTTACTTCCAGAAAAGACTGTTTGACGGCCGCCGAGGCTTCCTTATCTGCCACCTGAAAAGGCGTTTTCCCGGTACGGTAGGCAAAATATTGCAGTACCTTCTGGGAGATGCCGTTGATGGTGCGAAACTCCAGCCGCTCTGCATCCGCTTCTCCGAACATCCCCGCAAACCGCCTGCGCATATCATTCGTTGCCGCCACCGTATAGGTCACTGTCAGGATCGACTCCGGTGTTATTCCCAGGCAATAGATCATATAGCCCAGTCTGCTGACCAGTACGGTGGTCTTACCGCTTCCTGGAACCGCAAGAAGCAGTACCGGACCTTCCGTAGCCTGTACCGCCTGCATCTGCTGTTCGTTTAACTGTATGTGATAGTTCCGTACAAATTCCGTAAAATTCAATTCATTGTCCCACTTTCCGCCTCCGGCATTTTTCTGCCTTCCTTTGTTGCTATCGGCTCACCGTCCAGTACTGCATCCAGAAGGATACCATTCTCATCGTAAGACAGTTTTAAGGAGAAAAAGGGGCGGTTCTCACGAAGCAGCCGGAAAAAGATCTTGTCCCCTTCCCAGAGATCCAGTTCCTCCACCTTATTGATCTCCACCCATTCCAGTGCTCCTTCGTCACACTCCCTCGGTTCCCCCGTAAATCCATCCGCCGTATACAGGCACATATACTCACAGACGTCCCGGTATAAAAAGGTGATGATTCCCCGGAACCGGTAGGCCGTCAGAGTATATCCTGTCTCTTCCTTTACTTCCCGGAGCACACAGTCCTCCGGGCTTTCGTCCGCCTCGAAATGACCACCCACGCCGATCCATTTGTCTTTGTTAATGTCATTTTCCTTCTTCACCCGGTGAAGCATCAGATATTTTCCGTCCTGCTCGATATAGCAGAGCGTGGTCAGATTTCTGAGCTGCTGTATACTCATTTTCTTTCTCCTCTATATCCCTATCCTCTGAAAAATCTGTCCAAAATTATTATTTCTTACAATGTTCCGCAATGGCTGCGATCGCTTTCTCCATCTGGAACGGTTCCGCCAGATGTGCATTCCTTCCGGCGGTCAGACATTTCTTCGCATCTTCTTCATACGTCAGCGCATTTTCCCTATTCCTCACATTACAAATCCATTTTTGCATTTGAATGTATATTTAATTTATTTTACCATGTTAACTGCCGGACGGCAACCTTATTGCTCCAGCATATTCTCAATAAAAATCCCATATCCTCTGGTACTGTCCTGCACGAGAACATGGGTGACGGCCCCTACGAATTTACCGTTCTGGATGATAGGTGCACCGCTCATTCCCTGGACGATTCCTCCGGTCAGGGCGATCAGGTCAGAATCTGTGACTTTCAGTTCGATTCCCCGGTTCACGTTGTCATGATCAAGATGAATGTCGGTGATCTCGATATCATAGTATCTGGTGGTGCCATCTACGGTACACAAAATCTGCGCCGGTCCCTTTCGGATCTCCTGTTTTAATCCAATGGGCATCGCCTCTTCCGTTCCCATTGCCAGTGCTTTGTCATTGCACTTGCCGAAGATTCCCCGGACACTGTTGCCGGTAATATCCCCCAGAATCCTGTCATCAGAATAGACGATCATTCCCGTCATTTCCCCCGGATGACCGGCCGTTCCCTTCTGAATGGAGATGATCTCCGTCTGGTACAGGGTTCCGTCATTCATTTCCATCAGGTTGCTGGTGTCCACATCATTGATTCCATGCCCCAGTGCTCCGAAATTTCCCTGACTGTCAATGTAGGTCATGGTTCCCACACCCTGGGCATTGTCCCTGACCCAGACACCAATCTTATATTTCTTCGTCTGATCCTGTACCGGATCGATTTTAACATCAAAATATTCTTCGCCCCGCCGGATCGTCAAAATCGCTGCTTCTCCATTACCGTTTTCGATCCGGGTGATCAGATCATCCTTGTCCGCCACTTCCGTGCCGTTCAGTTTCACCACATAATCGCCGCTTTTCAAAATATGTTCCGCCGGAGCCACCTTCTCCCCGTTGACAGAACGGAACTCTCCGGTACCTATGACCATTACCCCTTCGGTCTTGACATAGATTCCGATGGGAACACCTACCGGGATCAGCTGCTGATCCTCGATCACCCGGATCCCCACCTGCTTAAAAGGCAGGATCCCGAACAGCTTCACCTGCATCTCAAGGCTGTCCGTCATTCCGGTCTTCATAGTCACCGGCTGACTCAGATCCAGTGTCACGGCACCTTGGGGAATATTACTGGTTCCCTGTTCACTGACACTTAAAATCTCACCTTTTGCGGGAATATCCAGTGCCAGTGATTCCTCCGATTCCGCCCGCATATAAATAACAGAAGGAATACTGCTGTCCACCAGATAATAGCTGTAGCCAAAGAGTCCCATACCGGCCAGGATAAGGGCAGCACAAAGGCAGGCCCGGTAAATCCGCAGTCTGCGCACCTTCTGTTTCCAGAGCTGCAAAATGATGACTGCATCTTCTCCTGCCTGCCTTTTTACTTTTTCCGTTTCTGTGATCCATAGTTTCATACACATTCCCCCGCTATACTTCTGTCATTGCTGTATAGGGTATAGTGTACGTCACATTCCTATTTTTAGTCTGTGATCACCGGGAATTGCGGTTTACAGTTTTCTCCAGTTTAACCACAAATGACCACATTCCCGCTGCTTTTATATTCCTCCGGGCAGCCGTCCGTCAGAATCGTTCCACTCTGAAACGCCCCGAAGGTCACAGAGCTGACATTTCCGAACTTGGAATGGTCTGCCAGAATAAAGCATTCTCTGCATTGTCCCATGGCAGTCTTTTTCACCATGGCCTCATTCATATCCGGTGTGGTCAGGCCACTCTGCCTGCTGATCCCATTGGTCCCGAAAAAGCCTTTGGTAAAATGATAACTCTGCAGATTCATCAAAGCCTGGTTACCTACCACGGCCTCTGTGGAACCCTTCAATTCTCCGCCGACCAGATACACACGGAATCCCGCTGCTGCCAGTGTCTTGGCATGCGCTACCGCATTGGTCACAAAGGTGGCACTTTTCTCTGTCAGATAAGAAAGCATACTTGCTGTGGTCGTACCTGCATCCAGATAGATAAAATCCTCCGGCTGGATCAGTGCTGCCGCTTTGGCAGCCACCAGCTGTTTGGCTTCCACATTGACTTCTGCCTTCTGTTCCACCGTGGGTTCATGTGTTATCACCGTCCGGTCACATGCCACAGCACCTCCAAAGACCTTTACCAGCTTCCCGGCATTATGCAATGCTGTGATGTCCCGGCGTACCGTGGATTCCGACGTATTTAACAGATCTTTTACCTCGGCCACCGTAATGCTGTTTTTTTCTTCCAATAATTTCAGAATGATCTCATAACGTTGTTCTGTCAGCATAAATTGTTATTTTCTCTTTCCTTTGTCACATCTGTCTCCAGTATGATCTTACGCACGGGAAGAATACTTCCGGGAGACATGGATAATTCATCCACACCCATTGCAAGGAAACGTCTGGTCAACGATGTATCTGCACCCAGTTCTCCGCAGATGCCAGCCCAGATTCCGGCCTTATGCGCATTTTCCACGACCATCTGTATCATACGCAGCACTGCGGGATGATGCGGATCGTAAAATGCATCCAGCTTCGGATTCTGCCTGTCGATGGCCAGTGTGTACTGGGTCAGATCGTTAGTACCGATACTGAAGAAATCCACTTCCTTCGCCAGCTCTGCACTCATCATGACAGCAGCCGGTGTCTCGATCATAATACCCTGCTTCGGTTCTCCGAAAGCCACACCCTGTTCTGTCAGTTCCTGCTTTACCTCTGCCACGATTTCCTTGATCTGATGTACTTCCTCCACACTTATAATCATAGGATACATAATGGAGATATTACCAAATGCACTGGCACGGAACAATGCACGGAGCTGTGTCTTGAAGATCTCCGGTCTGGTCAGACAGATACGGATGGCACGGCATCCCATGGCCGGATTTTCCTCCGGCTCCATTTCGAAGTAATCGCACTTCTTGTCTGCACCGATGTCCAGTGTACGGATGATCACAGGCTTTCCCGCCATGGTCTCCGCCACAGTGCGGTAGATCTGAAACTGTTCTTCCTCGGTAGGGAAGGTTTCTCTCTCCAGATATAAAAACTCACTGCGGAACAGGCCGATGCCGCCGGCATCGTTCTGCAATACGGCCGCCAGATCCTTGCTGTTACCTATATTAGCATAGAGCATGATCTTCTTACCATCAATAGTGATATTTTCACGTCCCTTTAAGGTCTGGAGCAGTTCTTTCTTCTCCTGCTCCTCCTGCTTTAGTTGCTGCATTTTCGACAGAGTATCTTCATCGGGATCCACATAGATGCAGCCGTTTCGTCCGTCCACGATACCAAGTTTTCCGTCTATGGCATCGGTCAGAGGGATATCGGTGCCGATCAGTGCCGGAATGCTCATGGTGCGGGCCAGGATCGCCGTATGGGAATTCACAGATCCATGTACCGTTACAAAGGATAATACCAGATCCTTGTTCAACTGTACCGTCTCGGAGGGTGCCAGGTCGTCTGCCACAATGATCATGGGTTCTTCCGATGCCGCCATGCCTGCCGTTCTGCCACCCAGCACGCTTAATACGCGCTCGGAAATGTCTTTGACATCCGCAGATCTGGCTCTCATGTAGTCATCCTCCATGGAGGCAAACATCTGTGCAAAATTGTCTCCGGTGGAAGCCACCGCATACTCTGCATTCACCTGCTGCATATGAATGATGTTCTCAATGGATTCATTGTAATCATCATCCTCCAGCATCATCTGATGAATCTCGAAAATAGCTGCATTGGCTTCTCCCACTTCTTTCAAGGCTTTCTGGTACAGATTCCGCAGCTGCTCCATGGCGGTTTGTCTGGCCTGTCTGTAACGAGCGATCTCCCGGTCGGGATTCTCGATCTTCACACGCTTTACCTGCTGCTCATCCTTCTTATGAACACTGATCCTGCCAATGGCAATTCCGCCGAATACACTTTTTCCCTGGTAGACTTCCATGACTTTTCTCCTCTCCCGACAATAATATTATGATTACTTAGAGGTTTGCTTTCACAAATTCCGTAACAGCTGCATAAGCTGCTTCCTCATCCTCACCGTCGAAGGTCAGGGTGATCTCGTTGCCGGCCTTAACAGCCAGACCCATGATGCCGAAGATTCTCTTGCAGTCTCCGGTCTTGCCGTCCTTGGTCAGAGTGATGGCACTCTGGAATTCCTTTGTTGCCTTTACCAGTTCTCCTGCGGGGCGAGCATGGATACCTTCGGGATCTGTGATAACATATTTAAATTCTTTCATTTTCTTATCTCCTTTTCTGATTTTTTATATTACGGTAACTATTCAGCACCCACATTCGCAAAACCGCTCTTTCAGAGCTTCCCTTTTGCTCATGTGGTTACTTTTTTCTTCAATACACCCAACAGCAGTGCGGACACTACCGTACCTGCCACCAGTGCCACCAGATACATCACTGCGTTACCTACTACAGGGAATACGAAAATTCCGCCGTGAGGTGCCATCAGTGTGCAGTGGAATGCCATGGACAGGGCGCCTGCCAGTGCCGAACCGATGATGCAGGAAGGAAGCACATGCAGAGGATCGGATGCTGCAAAAGGAATCGCACCTTCGGTGATGAATGCCAGGCCCATGATGAAGTTGGTGGGACCTGCGTCTCTCTCTTCCTTGGTGAATTTATTCTTGAATAACAGGGTTGCCAGTGCAATGGCACAGGGAGGAGTCATACCTCCGATCATAACAGCTGCCATGATGTCGTAGTTGCCTGCGGTAATTGCTGCGGTTCCGAATACATAAGCTGCCTTGTTGAAGGGGCCACCCATATCGATAGCCATCATGCCGCCCAGGATCAGTCCCAGTACGATCCGGCTGGAATCACCCATACCACTCAGGAAATTATTCAATCCTGTATTGATGCCACCCATGATCGGTTCTACCACGAAGTTCATTGCCAGTCCCATGATCAGGATACCCACTACCGGGTAGATCAGTACCGGTGCCAGCTTTTCAATGGCATCGGGAAGCTTATCGCAGATCTTGCGAAGTCCCAGGATCAGATAGCCTGCCAGGAAACCTGCTACCAGTGCACCCAGGAATCCGGACTTGCCGTTTGCCGCCAGCATACCGCCTACAAAGCCAAGCGCCAGCGCCGGTCTGTCGCCGATGGCCATACCGATGAAGCCCGCCAGTACCGGAAGCATCAGACCGAATGCCACGCCGCCGATATTCTTGAACATTGCGGCTATGGGAGTAATCGTACCAAAGTTACTTCTCTGATCTGCGGGAAGTGCATTGATATCAACGTTCAGTCCGTCGATCAGGAATGCAATTGCGATCAGAATACCTCCGCCTACTACAAAAGGAAGCATATGGGATACGCCGTTCATCAGCTGGGTATAGATCTTATGAGCTGCGCTTTCCTTACCGGTTACGGCTGTAGTTGTTTCACTGCTTTCCCCGTGGAAAACTTCCACGTTTCCACTCATTGCCTGTTTTACCAGCTGGTCTGCCTTGCCAATACCGTCGGATACCTGACAGCTGATGACTTTCTTGCCGTTAAAGCGGTCCATGGGTACTTTGGCATCAGCCGCCACGATGATGCAGTCCGCCGCTTCAATCTCTTCTGCAGTCAATACATTTTTTGCGCCTGCGGAGCCTCTGGTCTCAATCTTAATCTGACAGTCTGCTGCTCTGGCTGCCTTTTCCAATGCTTCTGCTGCCATATAGGTATGAGCGATTCCGGTCGGACAGGAGGTCACTGCCAACAGCTTAAAGCCTTTCTTCTCCTCGGTGGTAATACCGGTATCACTTAATCTGTCATCAATGCTCTTGGCACTTTCATCTGCTGCATCAATGATCTGTAAAAACTCATCTACGCTTTTTGCGTTTCTCAGGGAAGTGGTAAAATTTTCATCCATCAGCATCACGGACAGTTTGCTCAGCACATCCAGATGTACATTATCCTTTGTATTCGGTGCTGCAATCAGGAACAGTAAGGTCACCGGTTCCCCGTCCAGAGATTCATACTCCACACCGTTTTTGATCACCATGGCTGCCAATCCGGGGGCTTTTACCGCATCACATTTTCCGTGAGGGATCGCAATTCCCTCTCCGATTCCCGTGGTACTCTCTTCCTCTCTTGCATAGACCTGTTCACGATACTTCTCCACATCAGACAGCTTTCCGCTTTTTGCCATCAGTTCCACTGCCAGATCCAATGTTTCCTTTTTGTCAGCCGGTGCCGCATTCAGGGAAATACTATTTTTGTCCAAAAGATCTGTAATTCTCATGTTGTGACCCATCCTCTCTTTTTATATTTATCATTGTTATTGTTCTACCTGCTGTAATACCTGCAAGACTTCTTCTCTGGTGGCCAGATTCTCGGAAAATGCACTGGCGCTTCCTGCAGCAATTCCCATATGGAACGCATGTACATAATCTTTCTTTTCCATCCATCCTGTCAGGAAACCTGCCACCATGGAATCGCCTGCACCCACACCATTGACCAGTGTTCCCTTCGGTGCCGGAGCTCCCATGCTCTGTCCGTCCGCTGCGATCAATACTGCTCCTTCGCCTGCCATGGAGATCAGTACATTCTGTGCTCCCATCTCCTGCAGTTTCCTGCCGTATGGAACCACCTCTTCCCTTGTGGAGAGCTTCACACCGAAGATATCCCCCAATTCATGGTTGTTGGGTTTTACCAGAAAAGGATAATACGGCAATACCTTTACCAGCAGGTCTCTGGTGGCATCCACTACGGTGAGAACACCTCTTCCCTGAATTCTCTCCAGAATTCTCTGATAAATGTCATCCGGCATGGTATAAGGAATACTTCCTGCCAATACCAGGACATCTCCGTCTCCCAGTCTGTCAATCTTTTCCATCAGCTGTTCCAAAGCTTTTGCATCAATATCCGGGCCACAGCCATTGATCTCTGTTCCGTCTATGCTTTTTAATTTCAGGTTGATTCTGGTCATTCCGTGATCGATTTTGATGAAATCAGCATTTACGCCAAATTCGTTCAATCTTCGGATCAGTTCCTCTCCTGTGAATCCCGCCGCATATCCCAGGGCTGTGGAATCCAGTCCCAGATTCTTCAGTACGATAGAGACATTGATTCCCTTTCCTCCCGGAAGAATCAGCTCTGATGAGGTTCTGTTCGTCATTCCCAGCTGAAAGTCATCCACGGATACGATGTAATCCAGTGACGGATTGAAAGTCACGGTACAAATCATTTCTATCCCTCCTGTCTGTCATCTTTCTTGTTCTTATGATGTTATTATATCTTCACATTCAGTCAAACTCAATCAATTTAATTCACAAATATGGTGCTTTATTTTGGTTGAATTTGCACAAAATAAAAGGATGAAATACTTCTTCATCCTTTTTCAATGTTTCTTTCACTATAGCATTTCCCTTATCTGGCTTCTTTAAACCCGTTTGCCTGTTCTTTCATTTCCTTTGCATTGGAAAGCGCCGCTTCCGTCAGTGCATCACTGCCTAACAGTCTTGCCAGCTCCGCCAGACTTTCCTCTTCTGCCACCTTGTGAATGTCCGTAATGGTCATATCATCGGTACTGCTCTTTTCAATAATGAAATGCACATCCGCCATGGCTGCGATCTGAGGCAGATGAGTGATACAGATGACCTGATGGGCTCCTGCCAGAATACTCAGCTGCTCCGCTACTTTCCATGCGGTTCTGCCGCTGATACCGGTATCGATCTCATCAAAGATCAATGTATCAATGGCATCTTTCCCTGCCAGTACCGTTTTGATCGCCAGCATCACCCGGGACAGTTCACCGCCACTGGCCACCTGGTTCAAAGGTTTCAGACTTTCTCCGGGATTGGTGGAAATCAGGAATTCCACATCATCATAGCCTTTTGTTGTAATGGCCTGACCGGGTCTGACTGCGATGTCAAATTCCACCGTCAGGAAATTGAGACCTATCAGCGCATCTTTCAATTTCTGCGTCAGTACCGCTGCGTTTTTTCTGCGGATCTCAGACAGTTCTTCACAGGCTTTCTTCAGTAACGCCTGCTTTTCCTCCCACTCGGCGTTCAATTTCTGCATATAGGCATCATAATCCGCCAGTTTTTCCAGATAAGCTTCTTTTTCCTCTTTGTACCGCAGGATCTCTTCGATCGTGTTGCCGTATTTTCCCTTGAGGTGATTGATGGTATTCAGACGATCCTCTGTACTGCGAAAATCCTCTTCATCAAATTCCAGATCCGACATATATTCGGAGACATCATGATTGTAATCTGACAAAAGATTTTCCACCTCTGCCAACTGTTCCTCCATCTGTTCCAGTGCAGGATCATACATGGTCACACTACGCAATGCCCGCAGTGCCCTGCTCAAAGAATTCCCGGCACCGTCTTCCGCGTCATTGCCACTGAGTTGATAGCTCTCCGCCAGGCTTTCCGCAATTTTTCGGCTGTTGGACATTTTGCGGTACGCCTGTTCCAGTTCCTCATCTTCTCCGGGCTGCAGGGAAGCATCCGCGATCTCCTTTTGTTCAAATTCCGCCAGAGACTGTTCTCTGCTTCTGGAGGTATCATCCAGAGTTTCCTCTGTGATCTTTTTCTCCAGGGCAGTACACTCATGATAAAGTGCAGCCACCCGCCCTGCGCATTCTGCAAATTCCGCTCCCGCATAGGCATCCAGGATCTCCATATGTTTTTTCTTGTTTAGCAGAGACTGGTGCTCATGTTGTCCGTGAATATCGATCAGCAGCTCCGAAAGTTCCTTCACCTGCTTTGCCGTCACGGTCTCTCCATTGATGCGGCAGATGCTTTTCCCGGAGGAAAGTTTTCGGCTCAGGATCACGGTTCCGTCTTCCGAAGGTTCCAGATCCATGCTCTTTAATTTTTCCGCCAGCCTTTCTTCCTCGCAGTCGAAGACCAGTTCCACCAGACCGTTCTCTTCTCCCCGTCTGAGCATGTCTTTCTCGAACTTTCCTCCCAGTGCCAGATTCACTGATCCAATGAGTAATGATTTACCGGCACCGGTCTCACCGGTCAGTATATTCAGTCCTTCTCCGAACTCTACCTCTGTCTCCCGGATAAGAGCCAGATTTTTCACGCGTAAACTATGAAGCATGTATTTCCCCCTGTTTTACCTTTCTATCATCAGATGGATCTTGTCCATAAGGATCTGGGTATCTTCCACGGTCCGCACTGCCACCATGATCGTATCATCTCCGGCGATACATCCCACCACTTCGGAGAATTTCAGGGCATCCAGTGCCGCCGCCACTGCCATGGCCATGCCGGATACGGTCTTGATCACCAGAATATTCTGTGCCATGTCCATGGAGATAAAACCGTCTCTGAGGACGCGGATGTATTTATCTCCCATATGACTGTCATCCTGTTTTAAAATGACGTATTTCTGTTTGCCGCCACCGGTGGGTACTTTGGACAGCTTCAGTTCTCTGATATCTCTGGATACGGTAGCCTGTGTCACAGCAAAACCGGCTTCCTTCAGATAGCCCGCCAGTTCCTCCTGGGTCTCCACATCTCTTTTTTCTATAATCTCCACGATCTTGCGATGTCTTGTTTTCTTCATCTTGACCTCATGCCTTTCTCACAACAATTCGTCAGGAATCTCTCATTTTCCGATGCAATACATCCAGGAAGCTTACCTGATTCAGCTGAATAAACTCGGTGATCTTCTCCGACTGCACAATACGGATCCGGTCTCCGGTACACATGGTCACTTTGTGGCTGCCGTCATAATTGGCTTCCACGGTCTGGCTTTTGCCCTCTCTGCCACCGGGAATCTCTATAACGATCTCATCTTCCGGGGACAGGATAATGCTTCTCTGGTTCAGGCTGTGGGGGCAGATCGGTGTCAGGGTGATCAGTTTCGCCTTGGGCTCCACCAGCGGCCCGCCCGCCGACAGATTATATCCCGTGGATCCTGTCGGTGTAGTCACGATCATTCCATCTGCCTTGTAATGATTCAGAAGCTGTCCGTTGACATAGATGTTGAATTCTATGATCTGCAGGGATCCGCTTCGGGAAATGACGATGTCATTCAAAGCCCAGCCTTCCGACACGGTTCCATCCACACAGCAGACTTTACCGTTTAACATCATTCTGCGTTCTTTCTTAAAATCATCCCGGATCAGGCGGTCCAGGGATTCCTCTAATCCAGACAGTTCGATCTCCGTCATATAACCTACGGTTCCCAGATTCACTCCGATGATGGGGACAAGGATCTTCTTCGTCTCTCTGGCTGCCTGCAGCACCGTGCCGTCGCCGCCCAATACGATCATGCAGTCCACATCTAACGGAATGTCCGTTGCTTCCTCTTCCGCCACGGAATCCGCTTCTTCCTTCCAGTCGGATTCCTTGACCTTTAATTTCACCGTACAGCCTTTGGTTTCCAGATAATTCTGGATCCGTTTCGTGGTCGCAAGCTCCTGATCCTTATGCTTGTTGGTATATATCAGAAAATGCTTCATAGCTTCGCACTCCTTGTCTGTTACAGGGTATGAGAATTGTCTACGATACCTTTGATTACGGCATCCCATTCAGGGGTATAGGACAGTCCGGTCTTTTCCTCTATAATAGTCTGTAAGGCGCTCTCCGCTTCATGCTCGGTCAGCGCCAGCTTTTCTTCGGAGATCTCCTCCGGCTTACGGATATGCAGCAGATATTCGATATTGCCCTCCGGTCCCTTGATGGGGGAATATTCCAGATGCAGTACTTCGAAACCAATGCTGTCCGCATAGTCGATGATCTTGCGGATCACTTCCTCGTGGATCTGAGGCTCTCTCACCACACCGTTCTTGCCCACCTTGCCTCTGCCAGCCTCGAACTGGGGCTTGATCAGACACACCATCTGTCCGCCGGTCTTTAACAGATTTCTCGCCGGGATCAAAATCTTGGTCAGGGAAATAAAGGACACATCCACGCTGGCGAAATCCAGTGCATCCGGGATATCCTCCGGGGTCACATAACGGAAATTGGTCTGTTCCATGCATACCACCCGCTCATCATTCCGCAGTTTCCAGGCTAACTGCCCCTGTCCCACGTCCACGGAATACACCTTCGTGGCTCCGTTCTGGAGCATGCAGTCCGTGAAGCCTCCGGTAGATGCACCGATATCCATGCAGATCATGCCGTCCAGCAGAAATCCCCACTGTTCCATTGCCTTTTCCAGCTTCAGGCCTCCGCGGCTGACATATTTCATGGTATGATTTCTGACTTCCAGCTTGATCTTGCTGACATCAAATCCGGTGCCGGCCTTGTCTTCCTTCTGTCCGTTGACATAGACATTGCCCGACATTATGATGGCTTTTGCCTTTTCTCTGGAAGGAGCATACCCCTGCTCTACCAGAATCACATCCAGTCGTTCTTTCATCTTCGTCTCCTAATTATTTATAATCTTTCCAGAATTTTCTCCGTGATGCTTTCCGCATCCAATCCGATCTCCTTTTTCAAAAGCTCTACATTTCCATGTTCCACATAAGCATCGGGAATAGCTGCCATGACACATTTGATCCGTTTCTCGTGGTCATTCAGACAATCCAACACCTTTTCTCCGAATCCTCCGCTTTGGACATTTTCTTCCATGGTCACGATCATCTCATGATCTTCACAGGCCGAAAGTACTGCCTCTTCGTCAATGGGCTTGATAAATCTGGCATTGATGATACTTGCCTTGTAACCCTTTTCATGCAGAAGCTTCTGGACTTCCTCCGCTGTCTTTACCATACTGCCTACGGCAAACAATGCGATACCGCCCTCTCTTGCGATCCACTCCGCCTTGCCCAGTTCAATGGGGGCACGGTGTTCGGCAAGTCCGGCATAAGCCGTTCCTCTGGGATATCGCACCGCAATGGGCGCATCCAGTGCCACGGCAAACTTCATCATATCCGATAATTCCCATTTGTTCTTCGGCGCACAGATATGCATATTGGGAATTCCCGACAGATAGGTATAATCAAAAATACCCTGATGGGTCTCACCGTCACTCCCCACCAGCCCTGCACGATCTATAGCAAACACTACCGGCAGATTCTGAATACACACATCATGCAGGATCTGATCGTAGGCTCTCTGTAAAAATGAAGAATACACCGCAACAATAGGCCTCATGCCTCCTGCTGCCAGTCCTGCTGCGAAGGTCACCGCATGTTCCTCCGCAATTCCCACATCAAAGAACCGGTCCGGGTACATATTCCGGAAGCGCTTCAGTCCGGTGCCGTCCG
>ERZ779876.1639-NODE-1639-length-18588-cov-3.695192_pt1 | contig 18588 bp, 16 predicted proteins | sample MGYA00511068_ERZ779876 | MGnify/ENA primary metagenome ERZ779876 (study PRJEB29588, sample SAMEA1970858) | human gut metagenome | biome: human gut; feature: human-associated habitat; material: faeces | place: Denmark | collected 2008/2010 ...
TATTGCGGAGACAAAAAGACTCATGGGTGAGGACTGCCCTGTGGTGTGTGCGATGTCGGGCGATTTTATACAGCGCGGCGAGGCGGCGGTGTACTCAAAATTTGCGCGCGCAGAGGCGGCTGTGATGAGCGGCGTTGACCTTGTGCTCGAGCTTCCCCTGCCTTGGGTGCTGTCCTCGGCCGAGGGCTTTGCGCGCGGCGCGGTCGGACTGCTGGGGGCTACGGGCGTTGTCACGCATCTGAGCTTCGGCAGCGAGTGCGGCGAGATAGAGGTGCTCGAAACGATAGCCGAAACGCTTATCGATCCGCTCATCGGAGCCGATATCCGTGCAGAGCTGCAAAACGATGCTGGCATACCCTTTGCCGTCGCACGGCAGAGGGCGGTCGCAAAGCGGCTCGGCGAAATGTCGAGCCAGCTTGAAACACCGAATAACATCCTTGCTATCGAGTATATAAAGGCGATATACAATCTCGGTTTGAACATGAAGCCTGTCACAATTCAGCGCTTTGGCTCCGGTCACGACCAGATGTCCGGAGAGGGATACAAGTCGGCTGCAGAGATCCGCCGCATGATGATAAGCGGCAGGGATATCGCAGCTGTCCTGCCTGAGAGCGCATACACGGTTTACAGGCGCGAGGAAAAACTCGGCCGCGGCCCTGTCGTACCGGAAAGTCTCGAGAGCGCCGTGATATCGCGCCTTCGCATGCTGCCGGACGAGGCGTATGAGCGCCTGCCGGATGCCGGCGAGGGTCTGCATAACCGCGTGGCAAAGGCCGCGAGGGAGGAGTGCTCGATCGACGCGATCCTTGCCGCCGGCAAGAGCAAACGCTATGCCCTCAGCCGCATACGCAGAATGGTGATGTGCGCAGCCCTTGGCATAACTGCCGACATGTCGGCCGAAACTCCGCCGTATGCGCGCGTGCTGGCTGCGTCAGCGCTCGGCTGCGAGCTTCTGCGCGATATGCGGCAAACGGCACGCATACCTATTATAATAAAGCCGGCCGATGTCAAAAACTGCGGCGAGGAATGCAGAAAGCTCTTTGAGCTTGGCAGCGCGGCGCACGACCTTTATGTGCTCGGTTATGCCGCGAGAAACGAGCGCCGCGGCGGAGCCGACTGGCGCACAAGTCCGAAAATAGTACAGCTTTGACAGATTTGATAATAAGATAAAAATAACGTCCGAGAGGACGTTATTTTTATCTGCAATCTGATTAAGGCTCTGCGGTCGCAAAGCCGTTTTCGGTTGCGTATTTCCATGCGTATGAATTCTTGCTGCATATGACCGTGACTTTGGGAGAGTTATGCAGCGCATCTGCACCGAAGAAGCCTACCGAATCCGGGATGCTGATGCTCTCAAGGGCCGAGCAGTCGTAAAAAGCGTGCCTGTCCATGTGCAGCGTTCCGTCCGGAATAATGACCGACGTGAGGCTTGTGCAGTAGTTAAAAGCATTTTTGTCGATAATCTTCAAATTCTTCGGGAGATGAAGCTCCTTTAGCGCCGGACAGATGTAAAATGCCTCCGGACCGATGTATGTTACACTGTCGGGTATCGTAACGGAAACAATGCCGCGCATTTTTGTAAAAGCAAGGCGCTGTATCCTTATGACCTTGGCTCCTTCGCACTCGGCCGGTATATTAAGCACTTTATCGCTGCCGGTGTATCCCGTCACCTCTGCAATGCCGTCGCGCCGTATACGGAAGCGATAGCCGTCTTTTTCTGCAATGCGACCCTCGTTGTACTGCTGCTCGTTTTGCAGCGTTGTTCCGTAAACGTGGTCGATCGTTTTGGCAAGCGCCGTTTCAAATTGACCGCTTTTGTAGAATACAATGTCGTCGCGTGTCACATTGGTTCTTATCCAGTCGTCGAGCTCATTGCGGGTATGCATCAAAATGGCATTTTCAAAGCCGTTATCAGTGAACGCCGCGTATATCCGATCACTGTCGCCGCCGAATAAAACAATTAAGTCGAGCGGAAGCCCGGCAAGCTTTTCGCCGAGCTCATAATGCATTTGCTTTGAGTCGCTGCCGAGCTTGTCGATGTGACCTGTCACAAAAATGCGGCGTCCGCCTTCGGGGACCTGCATATGTGAGAGCGTCTCCGCCGAGCCGAGAACCGTTTTGGGTTCGGCATTGAAGCAGTCGATAAGCATTTTGTATCCGCCTATGTTCTTGAAATTCTGCCTCATGCCGTCGGGCTGATAAGTGCCGATGAGTTCTATGGACTTTGATATAGGAATCCCCGCGAGACGGGCGACCGCTATTGCCATTGCACCGTTATAGGCGTTGTACTCGCCGTACAGATTGAGTCTTGCGGAAAAAGTCCCTTCGGAGCAGGTAAATTCAAACTCCGTGCCGGATATAACCGTGCGCACATTATTTATATAGTAGTCAGCGCTTTCGTCCTTCATGGAAACGCGGATGACATTATGCGTAAAGTGAGCGTTTGCGAGCATATCATCGTCGCTGTTTATAACAATGCTCCCGCCGGGGCTCATGTACCTCTCAAGACTGCTTTTGTCTTTGAGTATGTTCTCACGCGTCATGTACTTGTCCAGGTGCGACTGACCGATGTTTGTGAGAACGACAATATCCGGTCTGAGTACGCACGCAGAGCTTTCAACGTATCCAGGCTGAACTCCGCCGACCTCCTGTACCCACCACTCGTGAGCGGGAGTGAGCTTCTGTATGTTGCGCAGTATCGCGCCATGGCTGTTTGCCATGGGGTGATGAGTCAGCGTTCTGAAGCAGCCTGCCATAACGGAGCCTATAAGACCGGTTGTCGTTGTTTTGCCGACGCTGCCGGAAATTGCGATACGCTTTGCCTTGCAGCCGTTTTCGCGCCACAGCTCGTATCTTTTGACGCATTCAAGTGCGTTTTCAACGGCGATGACGCGGTCATCATCCTGAAACAGTGCGGCTTTTTTGCCGGCAGGGCAGAAAACTGCGATTGCACCCTTTTCAAGCGACTGGGAGACTACTCTTCGATGATCGTACCATCCGGCGCTGATGACCACATCTCCCGGAGCTACATATTCCGGCTGCGTCAGCACGGTACGGCACAAGGCGCTTCCGTCAACGGCGCGGGGGAGCTCGGCACCGATGATTTTGGAAAGCTTTCCGAGCGTTAGACTTTTTTCTTTAGACTTTCCAAAGAGAGATTTCAGGAACATTAATTTACCTCAAGCTTTCGTAAAATTGAAAAAAGCAGCATAATGTTACATCAAATAGGAGAGCGAGTTGTTACGAGTATATTAACCCAATATAAAATCTATATTAAATTTGTATTGAAAAAGAGTAAAAAACAGTTGCAATTTACCTTTTCGTAGTTTATAATGCTCAATATCAACATAAAGACAAATGTTCGCGGCGCGCGGACACGGAGAAAGTTGAAAGTTGAGAAATAATTAGGAGGAAAATCCAATGAAGAAATTTTTGGCACTCGTCCTTGCGATGCTCATGGTGTTCTCGCTGTGCGCATGCGGCAACGGCGGCGACAGCGGCGAGAAGGTCGTCAAGATCGGCGTGTTTGAGCCTCTGACCGGCGACAGCGCAGCAGGCGGCAAGCAGGAAGTTCTGGGTATGCAGTATGCAAACTCCCAGGTTCCCACGGTTGAGATCGGCGGCGAGACCTACAAGGTCGAGCTTGTTTACGCCGATAACGAAACCAAGGCCGACAAGGCTGTTTCCGCAGCGTCCAACCTGGTTGCACAGGGTGTTTCCATAGTTCTTGGCACATACGGTTCACGTCAGGCAATAGCAGCTTCCGAGACCTTTAAAGAGGCCGGCATACCCGCACTGGGCGTAACCTGCACCAATCCTCAGATCACCGAGGGCAACAGCCACTACTTCCGCATCTGCTTCACCGACCCGTTCCAGGGTCCCGTTCTTGCAAGCCTTGCAAAGGATGAGTTTAACGCCGATAAGGTCTACTGCCTGAGCGAAAACGGCGACGACTACGGCGCAGGTCTTGTCAACTACTTCAAGGAGAAGGCAAACGAGCTCGGCATTGAAGTCATCGAGGACGTATTCCCCTCCCAGAACGCTGACTTCACCTCTTACATGAACAACGCCAAGAAGGAAGGCGTTAAGGCGATCTTTGCTCCCGTTTCCATTTCCTACGCACAGCTTATCATCGACCAGGCAACCGCACAGGGCGTCAACGTCCCCATCCTCGGTTCCGATACATGGGATACCAACACCATCTTTGAGGTTGCAAAGGGCAAGGATATCGACATCTATGTTTCCACCTTCTATCAGGAGGGTGCAAACCCCGAATTTGAAAAGGGCATCAAGGAGTGGATCAATTCCGATTCCAAGAACCTTGAAAACAATGGCGGCAACGACATGCTTTCCGCAGTTACCGTCATGGGCTATGACGCATACATGGTAGCTCTTGAGGCTATCAAGGCGGCAGGCTCGACAGATCCCGCAGCAGTTATGGCAGCTCTTCCCGGCGTTACCTATGAAGGCATAAGCGGTCACATTGAATTTAATGAGACCGGCGATGCAAACCGTGACAGCGCTTACATCAAGTCCGTCAATACCGAGACCGGTACTTGGGACTTCGTTAAGGTTCAGAAAGCTTCCTGATGCTGTGTTGCCGATAAGCGGCAATGTACATAATCTGTAAAAACAGTGTGGTGGGGATGCAAAAGCGTCCCCACCATATGCCGTTTTATTAAGCGGCACTGAATTCCTCGCAAATCAAGGCAGGAGCGCATAAATTTGCTCCGGATAAATATGCGGAGCGGATCTATGCGTTCCCGAAAGAGAGATAGGATGGTCCTCAGATGATCGATTTTTTACATAACAATTTTGGTTATCTGCTGTCGGGCATATCCGTGGGCGGTCAGTATGCCCTCATAGCCATCGGCTACACGATGGTTTACGGTATTCTTCGACTCATCAACTTCGCCCACGGAGACATCTTCATGATGGCAGGTTATTTTATGATCATCTGCATGACGGATCTGCTCATCCCGTGGTACATATCGCTGCTGCTCGTCGTGCTGTTCACAGTGCTGCTCGGCGTATTCATCGAGCGCATTGCCTATAAGCCGCTTCGCGATGCGCCGCGTATGTCCATCATGATCTCGGCGATCGGCGTTTCGTACTTTCTGCAGAACTTTGCCACCTATCTCTTCACGGCGCAGCCAAAGTCGTATCCGTATGCAGAGATGGGCTTTCTCAGTAAAACGGTGAAGCTCGGCGAGATCTCTACGACGCTCGTTACGTTCATTACGCCCATCCTCACCGTGATCCTTGTTCTGGCGCTGGCGTTCCTCATCCGCAAGACGAAGATCGGCATGGCGATGCGCGCGGTATCGCGTGATTTTGAAACGTCCTGTCTCATGGGCATCAAGATCAACCGCGTCATCAGCTTCACGTTCGCCGTCGGCAGCGCGCTGGCCGCCGTCGGTTCGGTGCTGTATTTCATCCCGCGTTCGTCGGTGTATCCGCTGGCCGGTTCTCTGCCCGGACTCAAGTGCTTTGTCGCCGCGGTGTTCGGCGGCATCGGCTCCATTCCCGGGGCTATGCTGGGCGGTATTCTGCTGGGCGTCATCGAGACCTTCAGCAAAGCCTATCTCAGCCCCCAGTTCAGCGACGCGATCGTGTTTGCCGTCCTGATTGTGATCCTGCTGGTGAAGCCCGCAGGTCTGCTGGGCAAGCAGGTTCAGGAGAAGGTATGAGGTGGATGTTATGAAAAAAAGACTGACAAAGGACAAAATCATGGGTGCGTCCACCTACATTCTGGTAACGGCGGCGTTCCTGATCCTCCAGCTGCTCATGAGTCAGGGCAAGCTGAGCAGCACCATGAAGGGATTTCTGGTGCCTGCCTGCGCCTATATTGTGCTGGCAATTTCCCTGAACCTGCTGGTAGGTATCTGCGGTGAACTGAGTCTGGGTCATGCGGGCTTTATGGGCATCGGTGCGTTCACCGGTGTGATTGTGACCGCTCTGCTGGCCACGGCGGTTCCCAACGGCATTGTACGGCTGGTGATCGCCATGGTGGTGGGCGGCGTGATGGCCGGCGCCATCGGCTTTCTCATCGGCATCCCGGTGCTTCGTCTCCGGGGCGACTATCTGGCAATCGTGACGCTGGCCTTCGGCGAGATCATGAAGAATATCTTCGGAAATCTCTATCTGGGCATTGATGAGACAGGGCTTCATGCCACCATGAGCTCCGCAGGGTTGCCTCTGGGCGCGGGCGGCCAGATGATCGTCTCCGGCCCCAGAGGCGCCACCGGCATTACCAAGCTGTCCACCTTTGCCGTGGGCTTTGTGCTGATCCTGTTCACCCTGTTTGTTGTGCAGAACCTGATCAACTCCCGGGAAGGCCGGGCGATCAAGGCCGTCCGGGATAACCGGATCGCTGCCGAATCCGTGGGCATCAATGTCACTGCTTTCCGGATGAAGGCGTTTGTGGTCTCCGCGTTTCTGGCGGGTATGGCCGGTGCGCTTTACGCCATGAATTACGGCTCTATCACGGCCACCAAGTTCAATTTCAATACCTCCATCAACATTCTGGTCTTCGTTGTTCTGGGCGGCATGGGCAACATCCTCGGCTCCATTATCTCCGCCACGGTGCTCTACATCCTGCCGGAGGCCATGCGCGGCCTGCAGGACTACCGTATGATCCTTTACGCTGTGGTTCTGATCGTCGTGATGCTCTTTACATGGTCCCCCAAGGTGAAAGAAGCCATGTCCGTGGTCACCGACAAGATTGCCGGTGCATTCAAGAAGAAGGAGGCGGGAAGCAATGAATGACTATTCCAAGAAAATCCTGAAAGTTCCCACCGTGACCTTCGTCCGTGAGCAGGATCGGGGCAAGCAGCCCGTTCTGGACGTGCGGAATCTGGGCATCGACTTTGGCGGCCTGACGGCTGTGGACAGCTTCAACATTACCATCGGCCCCACCGAAATTTCCGGCCTGATCGGCCCCAACGGCGCGGGCAAGACCACCATTTTTAATCTGCTCACCGGTGTCTATCAGCCCACCCGCGGCTCCGTGCTGGTCAACGGCATCGACATCAAGGGAATGCCGGTATACAAGGTCAATAAGCTGGGTATCGCCCGAACCTTCCAGAATATCCGTTTGTTTACGGATATGACCGTTCTGGACAACGTCAAGGTCGGTCTGCACAATTCCATGAAGTGTTCCTTCTTCTCAAGCGTTTTGCATCTGCCCGGCTACTTCAAGGCCGAGAAGCGCGCCAATGAGAAGGCTATGGAGCTGCTGGATTTCATGGGGCTTGCGGAACATGCCAATGAGAAGGCAGGAAGCCTGCCCTACGGCGTCCAGCGCCGTCTGGAGATCGTCCGGGCGCTGGCGACCAATCCTTCCGTGATTCTGCTGGATGAACCCGCTGCCGGTATGAACCCCAGCGAGACAACCGAACTGATGCATCAGATACGGCGGATCCGGGATGCCTTCCACGTGGCCATTTTCCTGATCGAGCACGACATGAATTTGGTTATGAACGTGTGCGAGGCCATCGCCGTGGTGAATTACGGCCGGATCATTGCCAAGGGAACCCCTGAGGAGATTCAGGCGAATCCTGCGGTCATCGAGGCATACCTTGGCAAAGAGGAGGGGAAAGCAGATGCTGAAAATTGAAGACATGCACGTGTATTACGGCGCTATCCACGCGGTGAAGGGCGTGTCCTTTGAAGTCGGCGAGGGCGAGATCGTGGCGCTGATCGGCGCCAACGGCGCGGGCAAGTCCACCATCCTGAAGACGGTTTCCGGCCTGATGCATCCCCGCAGCGGCTCCATCCACTTCTGTGATCAGGATATCACCCATATGGAAGCCTATAAGCTTCTGCGTACCGGTCTGGCGCACGTCCCTGAAGGACGGCGGATTTTCCAGCAGATGACGGTTCAGGAAAATCTGGAAATGGGCGCTTACATCAAAAAGGATGTGTCCCAGAAAGATCTGGAGACGGTGTTCACCTACTTCCCCCGTCTGAAAGAGCGGCGCAAGCAGATCGCGGGAACCCTTTCCGGCGGCGAGCAGCAGATGCTGGCCATGTCCCGCGCCCTCATGAGCCACCCGAAGCTCATGATGCTGGACGAGCCGTCCATGGGTCTTGCGCCTATTCTGGTCGATCAGATTTTTGACATCATCAAGGAGTTGCACAAGGCCGGCACAACCATCCTTCTCGTGGAGCAGAACGCCCGGAAGGCGCTGCAGATTGCCGACCGTGCTTACGTTCTGGAAACCGGCAGCATCACCTTAAGCGGCACCGGCGCGGAGCTTGCCAGCTCCGACGCGGTGAAGAAGGCCTACCTCGGCGGTTAAAAATTGGACACCCCCTGCATAGGATAGGCAGGGGGTGTTTTTATGTGCCGGAAAAACCACCTGCATGGGTGCTGCTGCCTGTTCTTCGGACTGGGGCTGATCGTGGGGCATTGTGTTTCCAGCTGGTTCGTCTGCTGCTGCGGCGGAATCGCGCTTCTGGCGCTCGGTTTTTGCATTATGCGAAGAAGATGACATTCGTTTGTCATAAACTTGTCCGGCGTTGAATAGACTGTATCGACAACGTGGGATAAGGAGTGATCCAACTTGGAATTTGAGTTTCAGAAATCCGCCTGCCCCTGCATGGAAACGGTGCTGCGGGAGGTTCAGAATGTGGAGCAGACCCAGGAGATCAAGTTGTCCGACGGAATGCCGGACATCGGCAGAGTCCTTGCCGCATGGGGACAGACCATCCTCCGGGGGAAAGAATGGCGCAGCGACAGCGTCTCCTTTTCCGGCGGGATGATGGTCTGGATTCTCTATGCGCCGGAGGATGGCAGCGAGGAGCGGTGCATCGACGGCTGGATTCCCTTCCAGATGAAGTGGGATCTGCCCGAACGGACGGAGGAAGGGAGCATCCGCATCCAGTGTCTGACCCGGTTCGTGGACGCCCGGTCGGTATCCGCCCGGAAGCTGATGGTGCGTGTGGGCGCAGCGGCTATGGCGGAGGCCTGTGTGCCGAAGACTGCGGAAATCGCCGCCCCGGCGGAACCAATCGAGGGCGTGGAGCTGCTGACAAGCAGCTACCCGGTCAGAATGCCCAGAGAGGCCGGGGAAAAGGCGTTCGCGCTGGACGAAGAACTCACGCTTCCCGAATCCAGCCCATTGCCTGAGAAGCTGGTCTATTACTGCCTGCACCCCAGAATAACGGAGAAAAAGGTGCTGTCCAACAAGGTGGTGTTCCGGGGAAACGGGAACCTGCACGTGCTTTACCGTTCGGAGGAGGGGCAGCTCCACGGATGGGATTTTGAGCTGCCTTTTTCCCAGCTGGCAGACCTTTCCGGGGAACACAGCGGCGACGCACAGGCGGACATCCTGCTAAGTCCCACCAGTCTGGAGCTGGAAGTGGACGACGAGGGACATATGCGCCTGAAATGCGGCATTGTGGGGCAGTATCTCATCTCTGACCGGGAAATGCTGACGCTGGCGGAGGACGCCTACAGCCCGGGACGGGAGCTGTCTGTGCAGACAGAGCAGCTGGAAGTCCCAGCCATTCTGGAAAGCCGCCGGGAAACCGTCTACGGCGAACAGAGCATTCCCGCGGAGGCAAACCTCACGGCGGATGTCAGCTTCCTCGTGGACTTCCCCCGGCAGCGCAGAACCCAGAAGGGTGTGGAAATGGAGATCCCCGGCTCGTTTCTGGTGCTGTATTATGGCGAGGACGGCATTCTGCATTCCGCCACAGCCCGCTGGGAGGGGCAGTGTATCCTGAATGCAGATGAAAACACCGTGATAACGGCAATTCCCATGCCGCCAGAACAGATGCAGGCCAGTCTTGGAAGCGGCAGCGTGACCGTCAAGGGGGAAGTCCCTCTGGAAATGACGTCGGAAAGCAGTCGGGGCTTCTCCATGATCACCGGCGTGGAGCTGGGTGAGGAAAAGGAGCCGGACGCGAACCGGCCGTCGCTGATCCTGCGCAGAGCGGGGGATGGCCGACTGTGGGACATCGCCAAGGAAAGCGGCTCCACCATGGACGCCATCCGCAAGGCAAACGGCCTTCAGGAGGAACCGGCGGCAGGGCAGATGCTGCTGATTCCGGTATCATAAGTAATGTACGCCGCCCCGGAGAAACCGGGGCGGCACTTTTCGCCTGCGAAAAGAGAAAATATGGTAGAAAAATTTCTTGTAGCAGTTGACAAGAAGTGATATAATAATTCTTAGAGATTTTTATACAGAAGGTGTTTTTTATGACAAAAATTGATATTTTCTCCGGCTTCCTCGGCGCGGGCAAGACGACCCTGATCAAAAAGATGATCGCCGAAAGCTACAAGGGGCAGAAGCTGGTGCTGATCGAGAACGAGTTCGGCGAGATCGGCATTGACGGCGGCTTTTTGCAGGATTCCGGCATCAACATCACCGAGATGAACTCCGGCTGCATCTGCTGCTCTCTGGTGGGCGATTTTGGCAAGGCGCTGAAGAAGGTCATTGCCGAGTACCATCCCGACCGTATTCTGATCGAGCCGTCCGGCGTGGGCAAGCTGTCCGACGTCATCGCCGCTGTGAGCAAGGTGACGAATGACGAGGTCACGCTGGGCTACACCGTGGCCGTGGCCGACGCGGGCAAGGTCAAGGTGTATATGAAGAACTTCGGCGAGTTCTACAACAACCAGATCGAAACCGCCTCCACCATCATCCTGTCCCGTACCGATTCCATCCCCCAGAGCAAGCTGGACGCGGCCGTTGCCATGCTGCGGGAGCATAATTCCGTTGCCACCATCGTCACCACCCCTTGGGGCGAGCTGACGGGCGAGCAGCTGATCGAGGCGCTGGAAGGCAAGGCGTCCGTCGCGGCGGAGTTGGCGAAGATGGAGATGGAGCGCCTTGCGGAAGAGGACGAGGAGGAAGACCATCACTGCTGCCACCACCATCACGACGATGATGACGATGACGAACACGAGCACCATCACCATCATCATGACGATGATGATGACGACGAGCACGATCATCACTGCTGCCACCATCACCATGATGACGACGATGATGAGGATGAACACGACCATCATCACCATCACGATGATGACGAGGATGAGCATGACCATCACTGCTGCCACCATCATCACGACGACGATGAGGACGAGCATGAGCATCACCATCATCATCACCACGCCGACGAGGTGTTCACCTCCTGGGGCGTTGAGACCGCCAAGAAGTTCGACAAGGCGGCCATTGAAGCGGCGCTGCATGAGCTGGATTCCGGCAAGTATGGCACCATCCTCAGAGCGAAGGGTATCCTGCCCGCCGTGGACGGCACTTGGATTCACTTTGACTATGTTCCCGAGGAGTGCAACGTCCGTACCGGCAGCGCTGATATTACCGGCAAGCTCTGCGTCATCGGCTCCAAGCTGGATGAAGCGGGCGTGGCCGCACTGTTCGGGGTGTAAGCATGGTGCAGATTCCCGTATATGCCTTTACCGGCTTTCTGGATTCCGGTAAGACCAAGTTCATTCAGGAGACGCTGGAGGACGAGCGCTTCAACGCGGGCGAGCGGACGCTGCTGCTGGTGTTTGAGGAAGGGGAAGAGGAGTACGATTTCTCCACTTATCCCCACAAGAACGTGTATCTGGAAACCCTGGATCAGCAGACCGTCACCACCAAGGAGCTTCAGGCGCTGGCGAAAAAGTACAGGGCGGAGCGCGTGGTTGCCGAGCTGAACGGTATGCAGCAGGTGGGCGACCTGTATATGCGCTTCCCGGAAAACTGGGCGGTTGCTCAGGAGGTCATGTTCGCCGACTCCACCACCATCATGACCTATAACGCCAATATGCGCAATCTGGTGATGGACAAGCTGGTGGGCGCCCAGATGGTGGTGTTCAACCGGCTGGAAAAAGGCGCGGACGTCATGCCCCTGCATAAGCTGGCCCGGGCGGCTAACCGCCGCATCGACATTCTGTACGATTACACCGACGGTTCGACCTCCTACGACGATATCGAAGACCCGCTGCCCTTTGACATCAACGCCCCTGTCATTCAGGTGAAGGACGAGGACTACGCCCTGTTTTACCGGGACGTGTCCGAGGAACCGAAGAAGTACGACGGCAAGACCGTCAGCTTCAAGGGGCAGGTGGCCATGCTCCGCCGGGACAAGAACGGTATGTTTGCCCCCGGCCGATTCGTGATGACCTGCTGTGTGGAGGACATCCAGTTCTGCGGCATTCCCTGCCGGTACGATCAGGCGGGAACGCTGGAACCCCGTTCATGGGTCATGGTCACAGCAAAGATCACGGCGGAGAAGCACCCCCTGTACAAAGGGGAGGTTGGCCCTGTCCTGACGGCGCTGGAGGTCACAAAGAACGCCCAGCCCGCCGACCCGGACGTTGCGACGTTCTGATTAAAAAGTCCCCTCTTCTTAGAGGGGACTTTTTTGAACAAAATTTCGCAAAAAAGTTGATGCAATTTTGCCGGGGATATGATATAGTGTAAGAAAGCAATAAGCACAGGAAGGGCATCCATATGTATCAACCACTCGCCGATCTTTTGCGGCCGCAGACACTGGACGAGGTCTACGGCCAGGAGCATATTCTGGGCAAGGGCGCAGTGCTGCGCCGCCTGATCGATTCCGGGAACATCCCCAACATGGTGTTCTACGGTCCCAGCGGCACGGGAAAGACCACCGTCGCCAATATCATCGCAAAGCAGACCAACCGCACCCTCTATAAGCTCAACGCCACCACCGCTTCCACAGCGGATATCAAGGAAATCGTGTCACAGCTGGACACCTTCATGGCGCCCAACGGAGTGCTGCTGTATCTGGACGAAATTCAGTCCTTCAACAAAAAGCAGCAGCAGTCCCTGCTGGAACACATCGAAAACGGCAAGATCACCCTGATCGCTTCCACCACGGAAAATCCCTATTTTTATGTGTTCAACGCGATCTTAAGCCGCTCCACCGTCTTTGAATTTAAGCAGATCTCCGCATCCGCCGCCTTGCAGGCGGTACGACGGGCGGTTTCCTTCATGGAGCAGCGCACCGCGCTGACTGCCGTACCCGAAGACGGGGCGCTGGAATACATCGCATCCTCCTGCGGCGGCGATCTGCGCAAGGCCATGAACGCGGTGGAGGTGCTGTTTTCCGCGGGGATTCCTCAGGACGGGAAACTCCCCTTGACGCTGGCGGACGCCAAAGAGGTCACCCAGAAAAGCGCCCTCCGCGCCGACCGGGACGGGGACAACTATTACGACCTGCTGTCCGCGCTCCACAAGTCCATCCGCGGCTCCGACCCGGACGCCGCCTGCCACTATCTGGCAAGGCTTCTGGAGGCCGGGCAGATGCCCTCCGCCTGCCGCCGCCTGATGTGCGTCGCGGCGGAGGACGTGGGGCTGGCCTATCCTCAGATCCTGCCCATCGTCAACGCCTGCGTGGACATGGCGCTGAAGCTGGGAATGCCGGAAGCGCGGCTTCCGCTGGCGGATGCCGCCGTGCTGATGGCCACCAGTCCAAAGTCCAATTCTGCCTATCTTGCCATTGATGCGGCGCTGGATGATGTGCGCAAGGGAAAGTCCGGGGATTTTCCCTGGCACTTGCAGAACGTCCACGCGGATACCTACACCATGGAGCGGGAACAGGGGTATCTCTACCCCCACAACTACCCAAACCATTGGGTGAAGCAGCAGTACCTGCCGGACGAACTGGTGGGCGCGCATTATTACGAGTACGGCCCCAACAAGCTGGAACAGGCGGCAAAGCAATACTGGGACAGCATCAAAAAGGAGTAAAGCATGGACATTCGCGTCAACGACATTCTCGTCATGAAAAAGCCCCACCCCTGCGGGGAAAAGCGCTGGCTGGTGCTGCGCACGGGGATGGATTTTCGCCTGCGCTGCATGGGCTGCGGACATGAGGTCATGCTGCCGCGGCAGAAGGCGGAAAAGAACATCCGCCAGATTGTGCGCGAATCCGCGCCGAGGGATGTGTAATCGAAAATACAAGCAAAAATGGACGAACGAGCGGCCGTAATTCCTGCTGGAATTGCGACCGCTTTTTCGCGGCCCGGGCGCTATACTTTGTCCATGGAAACCGGAAAGGGGAGGAGCGGATGAAGCTTTGCGGGGAGACTCTGCTTTTTTTGAACGCGGCCATCGATACGGGACTTCTTGTATGCAGCGCACGGCTTTGCGGCGAGCAGCTTCGTTGGGGGCGGATGATTCTGGCAGGGTTTCTTGGCGGAGCGTACGCTGTGGCGGCGGTTTTGCCGGGGGTTGACTTTTTGCGGCACGGGCTCGTAAAAGCGTCCATGGCAGCGGCCATTTGCCTCGTGGCGTTTGGCGCAAGCGCGCGGTATTTCCGGCTGACGGCGGTTTACTGCGCGATGGGGTGCCTGTTTGCGGGACTTGTCTTGGCGTTTACGCAACTGACGGGAACAGGGCTTTTGCAGCTTCCGGGCGGCGGGTTTTATCCGGTCGGTGCGCTGGCGCTTTTGTCCATCGGAGCACTCTGTCTGGCTATCGTGCGGCTGCTGTTTGCGGGGAGCATTCAACATACCGCGCGCTCATATGAGACGCTGGAGCTGCGGCTGGGAGAAAACATGGTTTCGCTTCGCGCGCTCATTGACACCGGAAACACACTCAAGGACCCTATGACGAACGAGCCTGTGCTCGTGCTCGACTGGAGTGCGGCGGCAAGACTTCTGCCGGAATCGAAGCTACGGGAGCAGGATTTTCTGCACCCGGCGGAGCTCATGCGAAGGCTCATGCGCGAGCACCCCGGCCTGCGGGCGCGGCTGGTTCCGTATCGCGCGGTGGGCGTGTCGCAGGGGCTTTTGCTTGCCGTGCGCTGTGAGCGGAAGGGGAAAAACGGAAAAATCACGCCGGCGCTCGCCGCGTTTTCGCCCACACCGGTATCGAGTGGCGGCGACTATGAAGCTTTGACAGGAGGAGCAGCATGAAATTGGAACTTCGAAAGCTATTACAAATGCTCGGCGTTTTGCAGCCGGAAAAAATTCTTTACATCGGAGGAAGCGACGTTCTGCCCCAGCCGCTGGCCCCAGCGCAGGAGCAGACGCTTTTAAAAGAGCTCGCGGCGGGAAGCGAGCGTGCCAAACAGACGCTCATTGAACGAAATCTGCGTTTGGTCGTGTATCTTGCAAGACGATTTGAGAATACAGGAATCGGCATGGAGGATCTCATTTCCATCGGGACGATCGGGCTTATCAAGGCGGTATCCACCTTCCGCGTCGACCGGAACATCAAGCTCGCGACCTATGCCTCGCGCTGCATCGAGAACGAAATACTCATGTATCTGCGCAAGAATGCCAACCAGAAGGTCGAGGTCAGCTTCGACGAGCCGCTCAACACGGACTGGGATGGCAACGAGCTGCTGCTCTCGGATATTCTCGGCACGGACGGCGACACGGTGCTTCGCCCCATCGAGGACGACGTGGACCGCCAGCTGCTGACGACCGCGGTCAGCCGACTTTCCGAGCGCGAGCGCGAGATCATCACGCTGCGCTTCGGCCTCGGCGGGCGGGAGGAAAAGACGCAGAAGGAGGTCGCCGACTACCTCGGCATTTCGCAAAGCTACATCTCAAGACTGGAAAAGCGTATCATCGCGCGGCTCAAGCGCGAGATTCTCAAGATGTCTTGACAAATCGGTCAATATTGCATATAATAACAGCCGAAAATGCAAGGAAGCGGAAGAGTACGCAGCTCACGAAGCACAGAGAGAGGGCGGATGGTGCAAGTCCCTCGTGAGCGGGCCGCCGAAGTCACCGCGGAGCAGCCGGGCTGAACGATGCAGTAGGCCGGACGGGAACTCCCGTTACAGAGTCGCGAGTGTCCGCCGACCGGGCGGGAATTCAGGTGGTAACACGGACTTTTTGGTTCGCCCTGAGCAGAAATGCTCAGGGCGTTTTTCTTTGAAAGGAAGGCTCTATGGACTACTTTGTGCTGCGCTTTGACCACAGCTACCGGAAGGAGGATTTCCGTGCGCTGAGCAAGCTCGCAGGTAAGACAACGCGCAAATGGAGCAGCCGCATCATTTCCGTATTCGGCTTCGCGGTTGGACTGTTTGCGTTCCTTTCCGGCATCCTGATGCTGTGGTCAGACCGGGAAATATCCGATCTTACTGCAACGCTGCTGCTCTTTGGCGGGCTGTGTTTGGTGCTCGGCTTTTTCCGCAACCGCCTGAACGCATGGGGTGCAAGAAAGCAGTCTCTTCAGGTCGAGAACCTAACGATGAAGTTCAGCGACGAGGGGCTGGCGCAGAGCAGCAGCAAGGCCGCGGCATCGGTGCCGTATCATGCGTTCGAGCGCTTGTATCACTATCGGGACCGCTATTTCCTCTTTGTGGACAAGCTGCACGCCTATATCCTGCCGGAGGATCGCTTTGTGGTCGGCGACAGCGCGGACTTCCGCGCGTTCATCGAGGCCAAGACCGGCAAAACGGTGGAATATATCTGAGCGAAAATCAAAACGATAACAGGAGAGAGAAGATGAAATTCGTATTTGAAGCCAAGGCGAGCGACTACGACCTCGCCGCCGAGCAGGAGATCCTGCTGCGCCACGTCAGCAACCGCAAGCGCAACTGGACGAGGGCTGTCATACTGTGCGCGGCGACGGTCGTGCTGTGCGTCCTGATCGTCGTATTCCGGCATAAGGACATGACGGAGGCCGTGCAGGTTGCGGCGCTGGTCGTCGGCGTGATCCTGTTTCAGCAGGGCTATCTGGACTACACGAGCGGCAACCCCAAGGCGTTTCTCAAGCTGCTCTACCGTGGGCGGAGGGATCAGACCTACGCCGACCTGAATAAGGTGCTGCGCATTGAGATCACCGAGGACAGCCCCGCCGTTGAAATTTACAACGAGGACGGCAAGGTCGGCGAGTGGGACTTCCAAAATCTCAACCGCGTGACCGAGAGCGACCGCATTTTTGAGCTTTGCCGCGGCGGCGGGCGTTCCAGACAATACCTTGCGCTGCCCAAGGACGCGCTCCGCGAGGGCACGGTCGAGGAGTTCCGCAGCTGCATGGATCGCTGGCTCAAGGGCGATAAGACCGTGGAATACTACGACATTTCCGAGCGCCGCCAAAAGCAGCTCATGAAGGCCAAGTATCAGCTTTTCAAGCATTAAAAATCAGAAATTTACCATAAAGACAGGAGAAAACCAATGAAAGAGCTACCGAAAGTGTATGAGCCCCAGCAGGTTGAGGGCCGCATCTACCGGATGTGGATGGACAACGACTGCTTCAAGGCGACCCCGGACCCCGACAAGAAGCCGTTTTCCATCGTCATGCCGCCGCCGAACGTCACCGGCCAGCTGCACATGGGCCATGCAATGGACTCGACGCTGCAGGACATCCTGACGCGCTTTAAGCGCATGCAGGGCTACTCCGCCCTGTGGCTCCCCGGCACTGACCACGCGGGCATCGCCACGCAGATCAAGGTCGAAGAGGAGCTGCGCACCAAGGAGGGCCTGACGCGCTACGACCTCGGCCGCGAGAAGTTTTTACAGCGCGTGTGGCAGTGGAAGGAAAAGTACGGCAACCGCATCGTCGAGCAGCAGAAGAAGATGGGCGCGAGCTGCGACTGGTCCCGCTCCCGCTTCACGATGGACGAGGGCTGCTCCAGGGCCGTGCGCGAGACCTTCTGCGAGCTGTACGACAAGGGCCTCATTTATAAGGGCAGCCGCATCATCAACTGGTGTCCGCATTGCCTGACGGCGCTCTCCGACGCGGAGGTCGAGTACGTTGATAAGCCCGGTCACCTCTGGTATATCCGCTACCCGCTCGCCGACGGCAGCGGCGACATTGTCGTCGCTACCACCCGTCCCGAGACGATGATGGGCGATACCGGCGTCGCGGTCAACCCCGAGGACGAGAAGTTCAAGCACCTCATCGGCAAGAAGTGCATCCTGCCGATCATGAACCGCGAAATTCCCATCGTGGGCGACGAGTACTGCGAGATCGGCTTCGGCACGGGCGCAGTCAAGATGACCCCCGCCCACGACCCGAACGACTTCGAGGTCGGCCTGCGCCACAACCTTGAGGTCATCCGCGTCATCGCCGACGACGGCACCATCAACGAAAACGGCGGCCCCTACAACGGCATGGACCGCTACGAGTGCCGCAATGCCATCGTCAAGGACCTTGAGGAGCAGGGCTACCTCGTCAAGACCGAGCCGTACTCCCACAACGTCGGCACCTGCTACCGCTGCCACAACGACGTCGAGCCGCTCATTTCCGCGCAGTGGTTCGTCAAGATGAAGCCGCTGGCCGAGGAAGCCATCCGCGTCATCAAGGACGGCACGATCAAGTTCGTTCCCGAGCGCTTCTCGAAGACGTATCTCAACTGGATGGAAAACGTCCACGACTGGTGCATTTCCCGTCAGCTCTGGTGGGGCCATCAGATTCCCGCATGGTACTGCGACGAGTGCGGGCACATTAACGTGAGCCGCGAGGACCCGACGAAGTGCGAAAAGTGCGGCTGCACGCACCTTACCCGCGAGGAAGATGTGCTCGACACGTGGTTCTCGTCCGGACTCTGGCCGTTCTCCACGCTCGGCTGGCCCGATCTTGATTCCGAAGACCTCAAATACTGGTACCCGACGACCGACATGGTCACGGGCTATGACATCAT
>ERZ779876.1664-NODE-1664-length-18346-cov-12.954021_pt1 | contig 18346 bp, 17 predicted proteins | sample MGYA00511068_ERZ779876 | MGnify/ENA primary metagenome ERZ779876 (study PRJEB29588, sample SAMEA1970858) | human gut metagenome | biome: human gut; feature: human-associated habitat; material: faeces | place: Denmark | collected 2008/2010 ...
TATTATTTTTTTAAAATTTACAATTAAAAATTAGTCGAGATGAAAGCGGTTACTACTTGTCAAAAAATTATGCATTTTTAAATATACTAATAATAATGTTACGAGATGAAAAAAAGCTTGTTTTATAGTAGAATATTCAAATATTGATGGAGGTAAATATGCTTAAACGTTTCGTCTCTTATTATAAACCACATCTCAAGATGTTCACTCTTGATATGTTAGCTTCTCTTTTAATATCTTTAATTGCAATGTGCTATCCAATTTTAACTAGAAAAGTTTTTTCTACTTATGTTCCTGAAAAAGATATTAATATGATAATAATTTTTGCAGCTATTTTAGTTGGCCTATATATAATCAGAATGTTTTTAAAATATTTCGTTCAGTATTATGGACATGTTATTGGTGTTAAAATGCAAGCTCAAATGCGAAAGGATATGTTTACTCATCTGGAGAAACTTCCCTATTCATATTACGATGAACATGAAACTGGAAAAATAATGTCAAGGATGACAAATGATTTGCAAAATGTCAGTGAGCTCGCTCATCATGGCCCTGAAAACTTCTTTATATGCGGTGTCATGATCATCGGTTCTTTTGCCTATTTATTGACTATCAATTGGATTTTAGCTTTGATCATCTTTGCCTGTGTTCCTTTTATGGTTTCAATCTCTTTGTTCACTAGAAAAAGAATGCGCAATGCTTTTACTGAAACACGCAAAAGTATCGCTGGTATCAATGCATCTTTAGAGTCTAGTATATCTGGTATCCGCATTACAAAAGCTTTTGCAAATCAAGATATTGAGGATAAAAAATTTGATATAAGCAATAAAGAATATGTAAAAAATAGATCTATAGCATATAAAGCGATGGGAATATTTTCTTCTTCTACCAATTTTGTCATGGATTTATTCAACGTTGCTTGTATTGTTGGAGGTGGTATAATCGCTATTACTACTGAAGCTTTTTCTACCGCTGATTACACTGCTTTTGTTGTTTCCGTCTCTTTGTTTATTTCTCCTTTGACAACTTTAATCAATTTTGTTGAGCAATATCAAGATGGTGTTACCGGATTTAAAAGATTCCTCGATGTCATGGATGAAAAAGTAGAATATGAAAAACCTAATGCTATAAAAAATATTACATTAGCTGGAAAAATTGATTTTAATCATGTATTCTTCAATTATGAAACAAAAGACCATATTTTAAATGATGTTTCATTTTCTATTAAAAAAGGTGAGACCATCGCCCTTGTTGGAGCATCTGGTGGAGGAAAAACAACCATTTGCCATCTTATACCTAATTTTTATCAACCGACTTCAGGCACAATAAAAATCGATGGAATAAATATTTCAGATATTTCTTTAAATGCTCTTCGAAAAAATATCGGTTTTGTTCAGCAAGATGTATTTTTATTCACTGGATCAATTAAAGACAACATTCAATATGGTAAACCTGATGCAACCGATAAAGATATTATTTCCGCCAGTAAAAAAGCCAATATCTATGATTTCATCATGTCACTTCCAAACAAATTCGATACACAAATCGGCGAAAGAGGTGTCAAACTTTCAGGTGGTCAAAAACAAAGAATTTCTATCGCTAGAGTTTTTCTAAAGAATCCTTCTATTCTAATTTTAGATGAAGCAACTTCTGCCTTAGATAATGCAACTGAAATATTGATTCAACAAGCTTTGAACAAATTATCTTATGGCCGCACCACACTTGTTGTTGCTCATCGTCTTTCTACCATAAAAAATGCTGATAGAATACTTGTAGTTGAAGGTGGTAAAATAATAGAAGAAGGAACTCACTCAGTTCTTCTTTCTCAAAATGGCGAATACGCTAAACTCTATAATCTACAATTTCGCAATAATTAAATAGGGAGATAAACATGAAAAAAGCTCACGTTTTATTTTTTGATCTTGATGGAACACTATTAGATACTGTTGCTGATCTTGGTGCAGCTGTTAATACAATCTTGGAAAAATATAATTATCCTACTCATGAACTTTCTGAATATGTCAATTTCATCGGTCAAGGTTCTATGTATCTTATAAGAAAAGCTAGTGGCGAAAAAGACGAAGAGAAAATCAAAATCCTCTATAAAGAATATTTAGCTAATCTTTTGGATAATCTTTATAATAGAACAAATAGCTATCCATATATCGCTTCAGCTTTAGAAAAATTTTCAATATCAGGATATGAATTATTTGTTTTTACCAATAAACCGCAAAAAGCAGCCGAAAATTTGATGAAATATTTTTTTAAAAATGTAAAATTTAAAGCAGTAATTGGCCAAGGAGAAAAAAAGTTTCCACCCAAACCTGATCCAACTGGTCTTCTTGAAACTTTAAAAGAATACGAAATAGATCCTCAAGATGTCATTTATTTTGGGGATTCCAATTATGATATGTTGGTAGCAAAAAAATGTAATATTCCTTATCGAATAGGTTGTCTTTATGGCTATCAAAATGAAGAGTTGCTCATTGAAGGTGGAGCAACAGATATCATTCCTTCCGGTCGCTATTTTTTCAAAATAGTCAATAAATATGGTTTTTCCAAATCAATATCCATATCGATATTATTTAATTTGTTAGAACTATTTCTCATCGGAATTTTCATCTTTATGGCCCTGACTTCTTCAAAATCTAATATTAGTTATATTCTTTATGCTTTGGCTTTTTTAACCGGTGGTTATGTCTTAGTCACAGATGCTTTAACATTTACTGATGTTCATTTTTTAGAACCTAATCTGCTTTTTTGTTTTACATCAGTCTTTATTTCTTCTGCTTTATATATCTACTTATTTTCCAATGCTTTTTTTAATTTCTCTTGGAATGCCGTCAATATTATCTTTTTCCTTTGTTCAATTATCTTCACAATAATTTTTATTCTTTCTTTTTATGCCTTAGTTAAAAATGGTATAAATGATATCGCACGTGCTAAAAAAAGAAAAGAAAACCTCAATAAATCAGTCAACAAGCTTTAATATTAAAATTACTTCTAAGAAAATTTAATGCTATAATATTTTTTATGAATCGTGAAATAAAAAAAGAAATGGTTATTTCCGGTGGCAAACTCGCCCTAGGATATATCGGATTATTAACAGGAATTATCGGGATAGTTTTATTAATTCCTTTATTTGTCAGTATTTCTCTTCCTCTTGAAAGAAAATATTGGTGGAATTTTTTTGCGCCAGCAATAATAATGATAATCTGTGGATTTTCTACTTTCTTGGGGCTTCTTTATAAAAAAGAACATGGGCAATTATCCAATAGACAATCCTCATTTATTGTCTTGACTTCGTGGATTATTTCTATACTTGGTACCGCTGTTCCATTTTGGTCTTCTGGACTTTTAAATTTTCATCAATCCATTTTTGAAGTCAGTTCTGGATGGACAACAACAGGAATGTCAGTTCTCGATGTTGAACAAGGGAATATCTATTCTTTTTTGACTCTAAGAGCTCTCTGTATGCTTTTTGGTGGAATAGGTATTATTCTCGTCATGATTTCAGTATTCTCTGATAGATATGGTTTAAGATTATATTCAGCCGAAGGTCATGGTGATAGTTTTCTTCCTAATCTATTGAGATCAGCTAGATTAATGTTTGCAATATACATCGGATTGATCACAGTTGGATTTATTTCCTATATGATTTTCGGCATGTCATTTTTTGATGCTTTTGTCCATTCAATTACCGCTGTAGCTACTGGAGGATTCTCTAATTACAATGATTCTATCGCTCATTTTTCCATAGAAAATGGCTATAACATCATTCAAGTATGTGGAATACAAGTTACCAGTATTATCTTGATGTTTTCCGGTTCTATTTCTTTCATCTCCTTCGCTTTTCTTTTAAGGGGAGACTTTAAAACTTTTTTTAAAAACTTTGAAAATCACGCTGAACTTGTCATTCTTGTCATCGTTATTCCACTCATTTTAATTCTATCAATAACTTCAAATACTGTTACAAGCAACAATGCTTTGATGTATTCAGTATTTTTCACAATTTCTGCAATGTCTACAACTGGTTTCCAAATTATGTCGATCGATATAAATACTTTAAATCCAGCTATTTGCTTTATTTTTATCCTTATTATGTTGATCGGTTGTCAATCGAGTTCTACTTGTGGCGGTATCAAAGTTGGAAGGATTTCTCTGCTTTATCACTCCTTGGTCATCAAGCTTAGAAATTCGGCAAATAATCTTAATATCAAGCGTGCTGATTATGTCAATGTCTACGGCAAAGATATGTTTTTAGATGAAGCCTTGCTTCATGACAACAATATTTTTATTCTTACTTATTTAGGAATATATTTAGCTGGTTCTTTCTTATTTACTCTCGGTGGCAGCAGTCTTAATCAATCTTTATTTGAAGCTGCCAGCATGATATCAACCATAGGTTTTTCAACGGGAATGGTCAATTTAAGTTCTCCAACTTACTATTATTATGTCGGTTCTAGCTTGATGATCTTCGGTCGTTTCGAATTATTCATGGTCATTTATGGTATAATTTATATATTCTCTATTCCTTTCAACAAAATCAAATTATTGCTCTCACGGAGGAAATAAATCATGTTAAAAAAGAAAAATATCGTTGTTATCGGTTGCTCCAACATGGGAGCTTATATCGCTAGCCGCCTATCAGAATTAGGAAATAATGTCACAATCATCGATAAAAATAAAAATTCTTTCAGAATTTTAGATGAATCATATACCGGATTTAAACTCGAAGGAAATGGTATGGATCGTGATTTTTTAGTAAAAAATCATGTAGACCAAGCCGATATTGTTCTAGTAGCAACGGAAGATGATAATACAAATTCTTGCATCGCGCAAATTGTCAAGGTCATCTACAATGTCCCAATTGTTATAACTCGTATCTACGATATCGATAAAACCATTGTTTTAGAAGGAACCGGAGTAAGAATAATCTATCCTTCTATTCTCGTTTCCAATGAATTTTTCACTTTGGTTAAAGAGGAAGAAGATAAAAAAATTAAGGAGAGCAAAACAAAATGAATATAGTTATTGCTGGAGGTCAAACTAAAGCTGACTTCCTCATTTCAATGTTTAAAAAAGGAAAGCATAACCTTGTTGTCATCAACGATGATGAGGATTACGCTGATTTTTTGAGTAAAAAACATCATATCAATGTCATTGTTGCCGATGCTTCCTCAGGAATTGTTTTAAAACAAGCCAATATTGAAAATTTCGATATTATGGTCGCTGTAACTCCAAGCGATGCAGCAAATCTTGCCATTTGTCAGCTTTCTAAAAAAATGCTCCATATCAAAAAGACTGTAGCGGCAGTCAACGACCCCAAAAACGTTGATGCCTTCACAAAGTTAGGAGTAGATACAACAATCAGCGCTACTTATTTAATTTCCAAATATATCGAAAAAGCTTCGATATTAGAAAATATGACCAGAACCATCGTATCAGAATACGATAGTTTAGCTATCACTTCAATCATCATTCAAGAGAATAGTATGATGGCAGGAAGAACTCTTAGTCAAATTAAACTTCCTAATGGTATTTCTTTAGGAGCTATCATGCGTGGCAATGATGTAATAGTCCCTAATGGTCAAACAACTATCTACCCCAATGATAAAATCCTTATCATCACTCCAAGCAATTTACAAGAAAAAGCTATTGAGCTTATCAATTCAAAGAAATAATTATTAAATATGTATTTACTATCAGCAACTGGTATATTAAAAGAATTTCAAGGTGAACCATTGACTTCTCCTCTAACTTTTAATATTGACGAAAATGAAAAAATTGCCCTCATCGGCAGCAATGGATGTGGAAAATCCACGCTTATTAAAATGCTTATCGGAGAATTAGAACCTGATAAAGGTCACGTAACTTTAAGCAAAAACTGCACTATCGGTTACCTTTCTCAAAGCGTCATATCCGATTTATCCCATACTTTATATGAAGAAGCGGAAGAAGTTTTTAAGCCTTTAATGGAAGAAGAAAAATTTCTAGAAGATCTCTGTGAAAAAATTGCCGAAGATCCTTCAAATACCGAACTTCTTGATACTTACTCTCACCGCGAACCGCTTTTCAGAGAAAAAGATGGTTATAACTTCCGCTATAAAATTCGCTTGATTTTAAACTATTTTAAATTCAAAGAAGAAGATTATAATCGACCTATCACTTCTTTTTCCGGCGGAGAAAGAATGAAAATAGCTTTTGCTAAACTGCTTTTATTGAATCCTTCTCTTTTAATTCTCGATGAACCGACAAACCATTTGGATATTTCAACCATCGAATGGCTAGAAGAATATTTAAAAAGCTATAAAGGAGCCATTCTTTTTGTCTCTCACGATCGTTACTTCATCAATTCTTTAGCCACAAGAGTTCTCGAAATTGAAAAAGGTAAATTAGAATCTTATTCAGGTAACTATGATAAATATGCTGCTGAAAAAAAAGTTAGGTATGAATCACAATTAAAGCTATACCTAAAAGAAGAAAAACAAAAACAAAAACTTGAATGGTTCATTAAATTTTATATGCCAAAACCACGCTTTGTTTCTCGTGCTCATGACCGTGAAAAAAAACTTGCCAGATTAGAAAAAACAAGAGTTGAAAAACCTACTGAAGTTAAAAATAAAGTTCATATCGATTTTCAAGGAAAGCTCAGAGTAGGAAAAAGAGTATTTGAAACAAAAGAACTCGCTGTCGGCTATGATAAACCTCTTATTTCTGATATCGAATTTTCATTTTTCGGTGGTGATAAACTTGCAATTATGGGCGATAATGGCTCAGGAAAAACTACTTTTATCAAAACACTTTTAGGAAAGATAAAACCTTACTCCGGAAAAATTTGTTTCTACGATAATTTCAATATCGGTTACTTACCTCAAGATGGACTTTTAATCCGCAGCAATAAAACTGTCCTTGATTATTTCCGTGATCTTTTCCCTCTTTTGACCCTTCAAGAGGTCTACAATACTTTAGGCGCATTTGATTTCTCCCGCGAAGATGATGAAAAAATAGTTGATAATCTTTCCGGTGGTGAAAAAATGCGTCTAGTATTATCGACACTGGTTGAACAAAAATATGACATTTTAGTTCTCGACGAACCGACAAACCATCTCGATATGATGACTAAAGAAGAACTGATTGAAGCCATTGGAAAATATAAAGGGTCCATCATAATCATTTCTCACGATCGTTCATTTGTCGATAACCTTTGTAATTGTCTGCTTTATTTTGAAAACAATAAAGCTTATTATTATCAAGGCGATTATTCGCATTTCAAAGTTGTAATGCTCGATGATATCCTCCAAGAAAAGCTCGATATCGAAAAAGCTCGTTTGGAAGAAGAAAGAAAACAAGATACCTTATATCATCTCGAACTTGAAAAAGCTCGTGTTAAATTCAAAGATGATAAACCATTAAAACCTCGTCCAAAACTAGCAAAAAATAAAATCGAAGAAAAAATGGCTCGACTTGAAAGGCTTATCGGAGAAGATGAAGTTAAGCTAGATGACCCAGAATACTATTGGGATCAATCAAAGCTCAACGCCTTACAAGAGGAGCTTGATAATTACAATAAAGAATACGAAGAATTGATGGAAATGCTTTCTTTATATGACCAGTAAAAACTGGTCATTTTTAATTTCTTCGCAAATTTAGAAAACAGTTCAATACACTTAAACTACTTGAAGAAGTAACAAATATATCGACAACAAACATCGCTGTAAATAAAACTGCTAATATCCAAATAACTGGCGAAGTTTCTTTTCCTTTTCCAGATACTAAGCGCATCACTGCATAAAATATCAATCCCAAGGCGATACCATTGGTAATTGAATAAGTTAATAAAATCATGATAAATGTTATAAAACAAGCCATGATATCAATTTTTTCATTCCAATTTATCTTGCGTAGATTAGAAAACATCAATGCCCCAACTGAAACTAAAGCCATCGATGTACATGGAGTATACACTGTTCCATTGACGTTGATTCCGGCAAAAACATTAAAAACTGGAAATATAGCTAAACTTAAAAAGAATAATAAACCTGTAGTTATTGCAGCGATACCAGTTCTGGCACCACTTTCAACACCAACTGTCGATTCAGCAAATGATGTGACAGGCGAAGTACCAAAGATACCAGAAATAATTCCCCCTGTTGCATCAGCCATCATTACTCTAGTACCAACTTTAACTTTTCCTGTTTCTTTATCAATTGCACCTATCGGTTCACTTATTGCAATAAGTGTTGCCGAAGTATCAAAAAGATGAACCATAACAAAAGAAAATACGACACCATAAGTTTGCGGCTTTGTTAAAATAGTCGGTATAGCTAAAATACTCTTTCCAAAAACATCTTTTATATCACCAATAGATCCAGTATCACCTGAAAAACTAGGCATATTTGGAACATTAAAAGCCCCTAATATCAAACCGATTGCAGCCACAACAAACATCGATATCAAAATCGCGAAAGTGTTGATATATTTATTTTTTACCACCATCAAAGCAAACGCTAAAATTATTCCAAATAACGCCAATAAAACATAGGCATTTCCATTCGCTGGATTTAAGTTACCTAAAGACACAAAAGTTGAACCATTAGCTTGAATAATTCCGCCCATTTTAAGTCCTACAAAGCAGATGAAAGCGCCTAACCCAGCCGAAATAGTATATTTTAAAGATTGTGGAATAGCATCAATTATTATTCTCCGAATTGGGGTAACTGTAAAAATAAAAAATATTATTCCGGAAAGAATGACAACAGCTAGACCTTCTTGCCAAGTATAACCAAGTTGTCCACATACTGTAAAAGCCAAATAAGCATTCATTCCCATACCAGCAGATAACGCTACAGGATAATTGCCTACAATTCCCATAATAAGACAACAAATTCCAGAACAAATTGCGGTTGCAGCAAAAACTGCTCCAGAAGAAATACCAGTTGAACTAATAATCGAAGTATTGACTGGAAGAATATAAAGCATTGCAAAAAATACTAAAACTCCGCCGAGAATCTCTTTAAAAACTGTCGATCCTCTTTCCTGCAGTTTAAAATAATTATTCAATACCTTGCCTATTTTTTTCATGTTACCCTCTTTTCCTTATTAAGTATAAATTATCAAAAAAGATATAACAAGAAAATTTTTAAAAAATAGACATTTTCATATATTTTTCAAAATATTTCATTTTTTCATATTTTTTCAGCAGTAGATATTTATTGTCCTTTTCATTTAATAAACTTTTTAATATAATAGCATCAAGGAGATTTCCAATGAAATTTATAAAAGGCTTAATCAAATTTATTCTCGGATTACTTATCATAGTTATTCTTCTTGGCGGCGGAACTTATGTTTTTGTCAGAGTAAAATATGGTATCGATCCGATCAATACAATCAATCAACTTTCTCAATTAAATGAAAAAGTCGATGAAAAAAAGTTAGCACCAGATCCATTCGATGAAAATGATCTGACTGGCGCTATGACTTCACTTAATAATTCCGTTCCAAATTTAGTATCATACGATGAACAAAATGGCTATTCATTCAACTATAGTATCGATAAAAGATTTGTAGCAACATATCAAATTACCGATAAAGAACTTGGGGCTTTAGCTGATACATTGCTTAAAACTCAAGCAAAAGATGGTATAAAAATCGGCGATACACTTGTTCCTATTTCACTTATCGACTTCTCTTTTTCACCAAACATAATCAGTGGAGAAACAATAACTACTTTCTCAGTATTAGTTAAGATTTCTCTTGATCCATTTATAGCAAAGATGAACTCTTTCCCTCTCAATATGTTAAGAAATAAAGTTCCTGAAAATTTATATGTCAATTCAATATTTGATGTAACAAAAACTGATGACAGCTTTGGATATAATGTTAATCACAATACTCTCAAACTCAACTACTTAACCTCCGCCGATTCCGAAGATTTCATCAATACATTAAATGCCTTATTATCAATTGGAACCGCTGAATCATTAAATTTAACCATTGGTTCAAAAATTATGGATTTATTGATTGGAACAAAATTCAACCCCGGTTTAATTTATAATCTTTCATATCTTGGTGCATCAACATATGAATTCAGTTACACCAATAATCAAAATTTATTGACAGTAAAATAAAATGGAAGCTGACCGCTTCCATTTTTTTAAACAATCACTTTAAAATATAAAATCGCTGTTCCAATAATTAAGACAAAGGCAATAAAAACCATACATGTATCAATTATTGCCATTATAGTTTTCTTTCTTTTTCGTATGCAATCAATTAAATAATAAACACCTAAAACAATTCCAGGAATTGAAACAACAAAAATAACTATCGGCATGACGATAAAAAACATATTAGTATTAAAACGCAAATTAATATTAGCATTAAAAAGTAAGAACCCAAAAATATAAAAAGTGTTCATAAATATTAATATGGCATATATAAATGTTGTTGCTTTATCTAATTTATCGATTTCTTCCATAACTCTCTACCTTTTGCATTGTACTACATTTTCCTCCCTTTTGTCTAATTTTCAAAAAAATAAAATGCAAATTATTTTATTTTCTAAATGTTGCTATTTTTTTGTAAAAACTTGTCGAAATTATAAAGGTTTTACTCTGTAGCGTAAAAACTATTAATATTTTTCTTATATATGAAACTAAACTTTGATATTAGTTCACAATATTTTATTCTTATAAAAATAATCATTTTTCCTTTTAAAAAATTTAATTAAAAAACAATAAGATTATTAATATTAGTTTAATCAAACAAAAAGAGATGAATTTAATTTAAAAAATTCATCTCCTTGTTTAATTGTTATAACTAAATTTTATACAAATAAAATTTAGTTAGCTGCTGTTAAAGTGTAATTACGATTAGCAAAAGCAATTGTATAAGAATATCCACTTTCAGTGTATGTTAATGAAGCAACTTCATCTGTATGATTTTCAACTTTAGATTTTGCAGAAGTTAATTCATGTTTTTCATCAACAGTAATACCATTTTCAGCAAGATAAGCAGCTAAGAAAGCATTATCATCTGCATATTCACCATTGGATTCACCTACAGTGTATGTTAAAACTAAACCATCTGTTCCAAAGTTAATTGGAGAATCATCTAATTCTGATAAAGCTTCAACATAGATAAGTTGAGCAACTTGTTGAGCATTAGATTTTGATGTGCTCTTACGTGCACTTGTTGTGACACCAAAGTATGTTGCAACTGATGCTGCTGATAAAATAGCAATGATTGCAATTACGACGACTAATTCGACGAGTGTGAAACCTTTTTTGAGTTTCTTACTAAATTTTTTCATAAATTATTTTTTCTCCCTTCTTTATGAAAATTTTCCAAGTATACTTTTTTTATTGGAGTGTAGTATTAACTCTTAGCACAATAATTAACTAACCACGCTCTTTATTTAAGTTATTTTTAAAAGAAGAAAAATAAAATCTATATTTCCAAGGTATGGATTTTTCCTATTCTTCCGCTAGTCCCTAACCAAGATAAGCATAAAATAACTTTATTGCTCTTTCTCATCAATTCAAATCAAAATCAAAAATTAAACATTTTGAAAGGAAAAATTATTAAAAAAAGCTAAAAAAGGCTTTACTCTTGTCGAATTAGTTGTTGTTATTGCAATTATTGCTATCTTATCTGCAGCTTCTGTTGCAACATATTTTGGTGTTACTGAAAGTGCTAGAAAATCCAATGTTGGATCTACAGCTTCTCAAATTGGCCAATTAGTTTACTTAGCATCTATCGATGGCGATGATAGCGATAATGTCAGTACAAAAGATAGTAAGCTTGTTTTATTAGGTGTTGCAGAAGATGCAACAGCTGAAGCAAAACAAGCTAATGCCAAAACAGTTTTAGTTGCTCTTTTGGGTAAAAATGATTTAACCGTTACTAATAATGAATTAACAATTGCATTTGCACAAGATGATAGTGTCTCATCTATTACATATGCTCCTGCTTCTTATAACTATCAAGCTGTCATCACTTTTGATGGTGGTTATTCAGTTGGTAGTGTAACAACTAAAGCTTAACTAATTTTTTATCGAAGGCGGCTATTGCCGCTTTCTTTTTTTATAAAAGCTATTATAAAATTCATTAAAATAAATTTTATAAAAAAATCTTTGCTAAATTGCAGTATATGGGGTAATAAGTTATAATATTTATATGTACAAATCAATAAAAAATAAATTGAATAATGGTGCTACTTTAGTAGAACTTGTTATAACAATCGCTGTAGCAAGTATCCTAATTGCTTCTTTGTCTTTTTTCATAGGATACTTTGTATCTGCTGTAAATAAAGGTAATAATTTCAACAATACAACAAAAAATGCTAATGATGTAGCTTATCAAATAAGGGACTATGTTGATAAATTAAATGATGGTAATCTCAATTACAATTCCGAAAATTCTTATTTATTAGAATATGAAAATGAAAATAACCATCTTGCATTATCATATAATTTTCCTTCAAATCAATTAGTTGAAATTAATTTGAACGATGACAATACAAGAATAATTTGGACCTCTTCCGATGAATCTTTGATGATAGCATCTAACTATTATGAAGAAACTAATTTACTAAAATTTACTATAACTTATGATAATGGAAATAAAACCTTATCAGTAATAAAACAAATATTTTAAAGGAGAATAATATGAAAAATGTTCGTATCAATATTGCTTATATTCATACAGAAGAATTAAATTCTATTCATTGCTATTTCATTGAAGATAAAACTAACAATGTTATTCTTCTATATAAAAATATTATTTCTAATATTAATTTTGTAGAGTTAAAGGCCAGCGATTGTTCTATGATTGCTTTAAAAATCACTGACGCTGCTAAAAAACAACAATTCAAGATAGTCGGAAAGTTAAATTGCTATGTTTATTCTAAAGAAATATTTAGTCTAATTAATGTATTTCCTAATATTTCAAAATCAAAAATTGAAAAATTTATTAAAAGAGATATGCAAGATTCTTTCCCTGATTATGAGAAAAAATTAGTTTATAATGAAAATATACATTCCGATGGAAAAAATGGATATATTCATAATATTCATCTTTGTCCAAATTCTTATCTTGAAGTTTTTGACTCAATAGCAAAATGTATGCACCTTCCTTTAGGTTCAGTATCTTCACCAGACTTAATTATCGATAGTCTTTATGAATCAAAGCTAAAAAAGGAAAACAAAGAATTGATATTTATCAATATCGAGGAATCAATTACAACGATTAATTTGTTTATCAATGGTCTTGATACAGATTCAATTACTTTGCCTTACGGATATAATTCTAATAATCCTTCTTATAAGGATGAAATAAAAAAGCTTATTCTTGCTATAACTGCTAAACATGAATTTACAACTGAAAATACTTTTGTACAAAAAGTGCTTATCAATACTCAAAACACATCTTTTATCTCTGAAGTTGAAGATGCATTAAATGGCTTAGGACTATTCGAAATTATTCATAATGAAAAACCATATGATCTTCATACTTTTATTCCTAGTTCTAAACATTCTTTTAAAAAATACAAAAAATCTTTTTTAGGAAAAGGTTTTACTCTTGTTGAAGTTGTTGTTTCCTTAGCTATTTTCTCTTTGATTTCAGCTTTAGCAATTACAGCTATAACCGTCAGTTCTGGCCTTCCAAGAAAAAGTGAAAAAATAGTTAAAGCTAACAATTTAATATCTAACATTGGCGAGATATATAGAGCTGATAGTTCTAAACATTTTTTTGAAAACTATTATTTAATCAATAATGCAGATTTTACTCCATCTTATTCTTCTAATATCACTGAAACTGATGAATCTTATTCGTATATCTTCTATTTTGATAATAATTTTGAATTGATTCCTTCTACATATAATAATGAATCAATGGGCTCTTATAATTTTTCTTATATGCTCAATTGTACTAACACCATTAAAACTTCAGAAAGTGATCAGCATAAATTAACTATCAATCAATTTTGCTCAATTGATGATCAAGAAAATCTTATCAAAGATAATAACATAATTGAATTTAGAGGTCTCTAATGAAAACAAAAGCAACGAAAGGATACGTTTTAATGCTAACTACAGCAATAATGACTGTTGTTGCTCTTTTGGTTTCTGTTATTTTTACAATTTCTGTTACATGTACACAAAACGCTTCTGCTTATAACGATTTTAATAAAAGAAAAAGAGATATTGCCAACGATTGCTACAATGCTCTTTTTTATAATGTTTTTTATGAAAATCAAATTTTTTCTTATAATGAAAAACAAGTTTTAAACTATTGTTCTTTAGAAGAAAATTCCTTGAAAATTTATTCCACGGATACTAATTATGTCTATGGTTCATTTATTTTAAATTGTATTAATAGTTCCTATAATGCTGAAGTTAATTTTAAATACTCTTTAAATACTTCATCTAAAGAAGTTATAGGATTAACTTATTTTTCAAATCAAAATGTAGAGGAAGTTTAAAATGAATGGTTTAGATATTATAATTGGCGTGATATTTGTAATAGTTGGTATTTGTTTTGCTAGTTTTTCCAATGTTTTAATATATCGACTACCAAATCATATGTCTCTAATTAAGCCAAACTCACATTGTCCTAACTGCGACCATGAATTAAGTTGGTATGAAAATATACCTATTTTCAGCTATATATTTTTAAAAGGAAAATGCAAGAATTGCCATAAGCCTATTTCACCTAGATATTTAATTGTAGAAATTTTAGGAGGTGTTTTTTCTCTTCTTGCTTACTTAAGATTTGGTCTTTCAGTTGATGGTGTTGTTGCGGCAATTAGTTTAATTCTTCTTATGGCAATTGGATTAATTGATTTTGAACATATGGAAATTCCTCTTTCATTAAGCATAACATTATTTTCCTTGGCAGTAATCAAATTGGTTGGAAATATTATCGTTAATCCTGTTTATGATTATATTCCTTATTTAATTGGCTTTGGTGCTTTCTTAGCCTTTTTCTTATTGATGTATTTCATTCCTGTTATTTTTCTTAAAAAAGAGGGCTTCGGCCTTGGTGATGTTATTCTTTTTTCAATCGCTGGATTATATTTAAATTGGGCGGGAGGTTTTTTAGTAATTTTATTTGGCTCAATAATCTGCTCAATCATTATGATAATCCTTATAAAGCTTAAAAAGATCAGCCAGGAACAACCTATGGGTTTTGGTCCTTATATTTCACTGGTATTTATGATTATGATTTTCTTCGAAAAAGATTTCTTATCATTTATAACTTCACTTTTATAGAAAGGGAACATTATGGCATTTTATAATTACACAAGTTTAAGCCCGGATGGAAAAAGACATAAAGGTATTAAAGAGGCTACTTCAGAAGCTGATTTAAAAGTTAAGTTAAAAAACAATAACGAATATTTAATCAGTTGCCAGATAGCAAAAGAAAAAAGAAGAAGTAATTTCCTTACCGCTTCAAATAGAGTTCCTCCAAAAGTAGTAGCTACCTTTTGCCGTCAATTTGCAATCTTAATTGAAACTGGAGTCCCACTAGTTGATGCACTAAATACTTTAAGAAAGCAAAATTTTTCAACCTATTTTAGAAATGTTATTTCAGACATTTATGATAATGTTTTAAAAGGCGTCTATCTTTCTGAAGCTTTCAAAAAATATCCTAAAATTTTTAAAAGCTTTTTCATCAATATGATTAGGGTTGGTGAAATCTCAGGAAATCTTGATGTTGTTTTAGTCAAAGTCGCTGATTATATGGAAAATGATCAAAAGATTAAAAGCAAAACAAAAAGTGCGATGGTTTATCCAACTTTCTTATTAATCTTAGTTGTTATTGTTTCTTTCGCTTTGATGATTTTTGTTATTCCAGAATTTGAAAAAATTATTACTAGTACCGGTGGAAAACTTCCAATGATTACTCAAGTGGTTTTAAACATTTCACGCTTTTTTGTCAATTATTGGATTTATATTATACCTATTACAATCGCTGTTATCGGACTTCTATTTCTCTTCTTTAAAAAGACAAATCCTGGTAAATATATCAAAAACTTTTTTGCCATTCATATTCCAGTAATAAAAAATATTGCAATTTATACAATAACAACAAGATTTTGCACAGCTTTTTCCATCTTAATAAGCAGTGGATTATCTGTAATTGATGCATTGACTGCCTTGATTCCAATTCTAGATAATCGCTTATTTGAAACCAAATTTATCTATGCCATCGAAGACATTAAAAGAGGTAAAAGAATTGCTCCTTCGATAGAAAAATGCGATATTTTTCCAAAAATGCTTATAGAAATGCTTGATGTAGGTGAAGAAACTGGACGAATACCACAAGTTTGTGACACAGTTGCAAATTATTATCAAACCGAATTATCTGCTGCTATTACTAGGGCGACATCATTACTCGAGCCAATTGTTATCATCATTCTTGGTATTTTAGTCGGTATCGTTATTCTTGCAGTAATGCTTCCTATTATGGATAGTACAATTAATGCTGGCGGAGACATCATAGCAACAATATTATGGAGGATTCCTTATTATGAATTTAAATTATAGACTAGCTGAATTTTTTGTTAATAAAGAACTTTTTAATAGTTCTGATGCTGCTAATTACATTAATCAAGCAACTACATTAAAAACAAGTTTATATAAATATTTAACCGATAGCAAAACTTTAGATGAAGAAAAAGTTTATCGCGCCGTTGCTGAGTATTTTGGATTAAACTTCTATTCAACTTCTGTCTTTTCCATCGATGAAAATCTCATAAAAAATATTCCTTTAATCTACATAAAAGAAAATAGATTGATTCCTGTGTTTAAAGATGAAGAAACTAAAAATGTTTTAGTTGTCATCGATGATCCTTATCGCCTTATAGATTTACAAACAATTACCTATTTCATCAAAGATCCTATTGAAGTTCGTCTTGCTACACCTACTTATGTAACTTCTTTATTAAACTACATAGACAACAAAACAAGACGTGCTGATGCAATGAACGCAATCGAAAACGAAATCAAACCTAATAAAGAAGAATCATTTGATGCAAGTTTATTAGTCAATGCTCCAACTGTAAAATTAACAGATTCAATATTAAGAGAAGCAACTGCTATGCAAGCCAGTGATATTCATATTGAACCATTTGCTGATTTTGTCAGAGTTCGTTTTAGAGTAGATGGTGCTTTATATACTAACTCTAAATTACCAGTTGAATCTTATCCAGCTGTTTTAGCTAGAATTAAAATTATGGCTGAACTTGATATTTCCGAACGCCGCATTCCTCAAGATGGAAAAATATCATTAGAAATAGATGGCAAAAAATATGATTATCGTGTATCAACTTTACCTACAATTTATGGTGAAAAGATAGTTATTCGTATTTTTGATACCTCTGATGACCATTCGAATATTGAACAATTGGGTCTTAATCCTGAACAAGAAAAGAAAGTAAAAAGAATGATTAGTTACCCTCATGGAATTTTGTTATTAACAGGTCCTACTGGTTCTGGTAAAACTACAACATTATATTCTTTCTTAAAACATTTAAATAATGATGAAGTTAATATTACTACCATTGAAGACCCTGTCGAAAACAATCTTGATGGAGTCAATCAAATTCAAGTTAATCCAAAAGTAAATTTAACATTCGCCGCATCTTTAAGATCTATTTTAAGACAAGACCCTAATGTAATTATGATCGGTGAAATTCGTGATGAAGAAACAGCTGAAATTGCAGTCAAAGCCGCTATTACAGGTCACTTAGTTCTTTCTACATTGCATACTAATAATGCTCATGGTACAATTTCTCGTCTTATTGATATGGGTATTCCACGGTATCTTGTCGCTGATGCTCTTATCGGAGCTATTTCACAACGTTTAGTTAGAAAACTTTGTCCATATTGTAAAAAAGAACATATTACCACTGAATCTGAGATGGCAGATTTAGGACTTACAAAACCTGAAAAAATATATGAACCATGTGGTTGCCAACGCTGTAATGGTACCGGATATCATGGAAGAACCGCAGTATTCGAAATTTTAAATTTAAATTCAAATATTAAAAAATCCATCGAAGATCCTAATTTTTCTATGGATAATATCTTTAGAACTTGCATTGAAAATGGTATGATTCCACTTCAAGAAGCAGCTAAACAATTAGTTATGGAAGGAAAAACTTCTTACTCTGAATTCATTGCACTTTTAGATAATGAAAGTGCTGAATATAAGCTCTAAAATCAATTGAAATATTCAGGTTTATTCAATAATCTGAATATTTTTTTACCTCATTTTTAATATTCTTCTAAAAACTGCATTTTTTTATAAAAAGCACAAAAAATAAATATATAAA